>MDTG01269669.1_pt1 | contig 25081 bp, 21 predicted proteins | sample 811421 | NCBI WGS metagenome assembly MDTG01 (sample SAMN05326645, study PRJNA326480) | marine metagenome | isolation source: seawater | place: Pacific Ocean: South East | collected 2011 | reverse complement strand
TGGATAATTGGGATACAGAATTTTCTATTGTCCCCGGAATTAGTGCTGCAGTAATATTGGGTAACCGTTTCGATATTGGTGTAGATTGTCGACGAAGTATTGTTTTTTCAGATTACAATGTCACGGTAAATCGTTTTGGGGCATATTTTAAAATTCAATTATAGTGTCTAAAAAGTAGGCTGGAATGTTTTTTCTATTCGAATCTGACTCGGTCAAGGGGTCACTTAATTGTTAGTAACAAAGGTTGACATTGCGATTCTTGGAGGTGGAACGGGTGCTGTTGCTGCTGCCTTAGCCGCCACGGCCCGAGGGAAAAAAGTAATAATCGTCGAAGAAACCGATTGGCTTGGTGGACAGTTAACTGCCCAGGGAGTTCCTCCTGACGAACACCCATGGATTGAATCGTTTGGATGCACGGCCAGATATAGAGAATTTCGCCGACGAGTAAGAGCATATTACCAAGCCTTTTATCCTCTCAACACACACGCTATGATGGATAGTAGATTTAATCCCGGAGGAGGAAGTGTTTCGCGTCTGTGTGCTGAGCCGAGAGTATATAGCTCCGTTTTGGAGAGCATGATGTCTTACGCTGTATCCGTCGGGTTGTTGGATGTTCGCTTGGCAACACGTCTTATGTCGATTGAAATGGATGGTGACGAAGCTAGGAGCGCGATAGTTTCAAATGTCTTTAGTGGAAATGAAGAGGTCATTTTTGCTGATTATTTTCTTGATGCGACTGAATTAGGCGATGGGATTAAATTGGCGGGTGTTGAATACGTCACGGGAGCCGAATCTCAAAGTCAAACTGGAGAGATGCATGCTGCTTCCGTTGCCGACGAAAATAATGTACAGGCACTTACTTGGTGTTTTGCGATGGGTTACGATCCCAAAGTTGATCATACTATTGATCGCCCAGAAAATTATGACCATTGGAAAACATACGACCCTAATTTAACTCCGGCGTGGCCTGGTAAAATGTTTGATTGGACGTATTCCAACCCTATTTCACTTGAACCGATCACGGCGAGTTTTGACCCCGCAAATGGTGAAGGTTCGTTTTGGCGTTATCGGCGTCTTGTTGGACGTTCGGGATACGCAGAAGGTTGTGAACCAAATGAAATAGTGTTAGTGAATTGGCCTCAAAACGATTACATCGAAGGTAGCATTATTGATGCAAGTCAAGAAGAGGTCTGTGATCACCTCAAGAAGGCAAGAGAAATGTCTATGAGCTTGTTTTACTGGATGCAAACGGAGGCTCCTCGGCCTGATGGAGGAGTTGGTTTTTCGGGTCTATATCTTTGTCCTGATGTGTTAGGTACGAAAAGTGGTTTTGCTAAAGCTCCTTACATTCGTGAATCTCGGCGAATACGGGCACTCTCAACAGTTACCGAGGAACACGTTGGACTCGAGGCTCGTGGATCAAATCAAGCCCAAGCATTTGATGATAGTGTTGGTTTAGGTTGTTATCGAATTGATTTACATCCTAGTACCGGTCGTGATAATTACATCGATGTTGCGTCTCTTCCCTTTCAAATTCCTTTGTCGGCTCTTGTTCCTGAAAGAGTAAAGAATATTTTGCCTGCTTGTAAAAATATTGGTACGACTCATATCACGAATGGTTGTTATCGTCTTCATCCGGTGGAGTGGAATATTGGCGAAGCAGCGGGATTCATAGCCTCGTTTTGTCTTGATGGGAATTATTCGCCTCGGCAGATATGCGAAAAAGTTGAGTTGCTACGGGATTTGCAGAATCAAATGCTGGATGATGGTTTTGAACTAGAATGGCCCGAAATTCACCCAGTATAACTATAGGACTTTTTATGAGGTCGGATTGCAAAAAATGAAATTTGGGATAATTGGTTGTGGCGATATTGCTGAAAATTCGTTTGCCCCTAGTCTTATGAAGTCAGACAAAGCAGAATTGGAGGCAGTTTGTCGTCGAGATTATGAAAAAGCACGTTCTTTCGCAGATCGATTCGGTGGATGTAGGGCTTATGGATCAGCGGATGAACTACTGAGCGACAAAGAATTAGATGCTGTAATAATTTCGACACCAACTGACTATCATTGTGAGTATACTTTGAAGGCGGCTGAAGCCGGTCTCCATGTATTATGTGAAAAACCTATGGCACATGATCGGGTAGAATGTAAAAGTATGATCCAAGCTTGTGAATCAAGCGATGTTACGCTTGGCGTTGCTTATCGCCGTCGTCTTTTTCCGCAAATTATCAAGGCACAGGCTCTTATTGCCGAAGGGAAAATTGGAAGGGTTGTTGGAGTACGTACTCATTATAGTGGATGGTCTAGTATCGCCCCCAACGAGTGGCGCGTTTCTAAAGGAATTGGCGGAGCGATGATGGAGATGGCGGTTCACCGTTTAGAGGTCTTGATTAATTTGGCCGATGCGGAGCCCATGACTGTAAGTGCTTTGGTTGAAACGGTTGAGCATGACTGGCCTGTTGATGATACTGATGTCGTCGTTTTACAATTCACGAATGGTATTGTCGGCCTTCATTCAACATTATTGTGCTCTCGCCCACGTCGAGACATGGTTCAAGTGGATGGGACGGAAGGTAGAATAATGATAGATGCTCTTGAATTTGGGCAGTCAACCATAAAATTCGAAGATGAACGTGGAATAGAACAGGTTTACGTCGATCCTTTGACTGCTCCATATTTTGATTTACCGATGATTGATGATTTTGTCATGTCAGCTAACGCGGGAAAGAAGCCCATTTGCGATGGGATCACAGGATACCGTGTTCAAGCTGTGGTCGACGCTGCGTTTGAATCTCATAAAACGGGTAAGCGAATTTCGGTCGAAACGATCAGAAGTTGATATGTACATGCTGGTAACATTTTTCGTAATCTATTTTGCAAGAATTTTTTAATGAATTTTGTTGATGCACACGTTCATGTTTGGACTAAAAATACCGCAAGCTACCCGTATAGTAGAAATTATAGTGAAGCAGACGTTAGACCCCCAGCATTTCTTCCTGGTGATATTTTGAAACATGCAGAACCCTACGGAATTGCGAGTATTGTTTTGGTTCAGATGAGTTATTATGGATACGATAACTCGTATATGCTAGACGTAATGAAAGAATATGAAGGCACTTTTTCGGGAATCGGGATAGTGGATTCGAATTCAAAACGACCTGATCTGGCGATGTGTAAACTAATTAATGAAGGGGTGCGTGGTTTTAGGATATATCCACTGGAATTGTGTAGAGAATGGTTAAAAAGCTCTGGCCTTGAACGCATGTTTCGTTGTGCTGAAGATCAACAAGTGGCCTTATGCCCGCTCATTGATATTGAATATTTACCTGCATTAAAACGCATGTGTGAGAGGTTTCCGAGGACGACGATAGTTGTCGACCATCTCTGTCGAATCGGTAACCGAGGAAATGTTAAACAAGAGCATATAGAACAGTTATGTTCGTTGGCTGATTATCCAAATACCTACGTAAAAGTCTCCGCTTTCTATGCTTTAGGACAGAAATCGAGCCCTTATAAAGACCTCTCGTTTTTGATAGAGCGAGTGTATAAAGCATTTGGGCCTGAACGCTTAATGTGGGGGAGTGATTGTCCCTATCAAGTGGCCGGAGGACATAATTACGGAGATAGTTTTGCTTTGATAGATAGTCATCTGGATTTTTTGTCGTTATCCGATCGAAACCATATTTTACGGAACACAGCTAAAAAGATTTTTTTCTAAATTAAATTTTTCAAACTAATACTCCTTAGTAGTAAAATGATTTTTTGAGGTAGTCCTTATGATAAAAAGACAGCGCGTTGGTATTACTGGCGCAAATGGTACAATCGGACGAGTTTTGTTGGACGGATTAAAGCCCCAATATGAGCTTACCGCATTCTCTCGTCGTGAGGTAGACTTTCCAACAAATATTGTAAATTTTGATTGTGCAGAACAAGTTATAGGTGCGTTCAAAGGTCTAGATGCTGTGATTCATTTAGCAGCTGATCCGAGCCCAATGGCTTCTTGGGAAAATGTTCGTGAACACAACATTGAGGCGATGTACCAGGTAGTAGAGGAATGCGTGAGGTCGAATGTAAGGCGTCTTGTCTTTGCTTCGACGAATCACACCATGCATGGGAATACGATTCTCACATCTCCGGAAACGCTTGATGTTGCAAAATCAGTTCGGATGAAATTGAGTGATCAACCGAACCCAGATTCTTTGTACGCTATTTCTAAACTTTTTGGTGAACACTTAGGAAAATTATATAGTGAGAAATGGGGGTTGGAATTTATCAGTCTCCGTATAGGATGGACGATTAAAGAAGATGATCCGACGGTCATGCGTGATACCCCTTCAGAAGATTATATGCGTGCTATGTTTCTAAGTCAACGCGACTGTATACAGGCTCATATTAGGGCGTTGCAGGTAGAGTCTCGTTTTCTGATTGCATTTATTGTGAGTAATAATCGAAGGCGTGTTTTTGATCTTGAAGAGACGAAAATTAATTTGGGTTTCGAGCCGAAGGATGATGCGGAGGAGTTTTTTGCTCAAGAAAAATAAAAAATTATTCGAATAAGAAAGTCGAATATGACTAAAAGAAAAAAAAAGATAAGGCGAAATAATACTTGCACCGATCCCCAAAGTGGATCGAATAGAAATTTAATTGGGATTTCATTTTCTACTCAAGAAGTGATTTCCCAGGTAAATTATTATAGTAACAGCGTGGACGGTCGACGAATAGTTTGTTTTTTTGTGGGATTATCTGCTTTTTTCGTAGGCTTATGGTGCTTTGATTACAAGCTATCTTTATCTGGAGATAACACTGAATTTATTACGCTTGCTCGAAGCTTAGTCGCTGGAGCAGGACTGCAATATTTAAACCTTCCAGAACCGGTTCCCGCTACAAAGTACCCTTTTGGATTCCCCCTTTTACTTGCGCTAATTGAATGGTTTTTCCCTCGTGAGTGGATCCCAATGAAGATGTTGGTGTTGATTATTTTCTCTTTTGGTGTAGGCACACTGTATTTACTTTTGCGAACTCGGCTCGAACTATTACCCTCATTGGCTATCGTTATTATCAGTATCACAGCAGGGAAGAGTTATTTGACGACTGATGCAGAGGGCATGATTTCCTATGGCCCGATATTGCTTCACTTTAGTCATCAGATTATGTCAGAAATTCCCTACTTGGTGGTATCCCTTCTTGCTGTTTTATTTCTAGAACGCGGGGTTAATCAACTAGGTATTTTAAAAAATAAGGCGTTTTGGTCTGGCATTGTATTTGTAATGTTGGCTTACTACATTCGTAGCGCTGGTGTGGCACTTATTGCTTCGTTCTTCATTTATCTTTTGACTCGACGCGATATAAAGCGAGCTTGCTTTTTCATTTTCTTTTGTTTTGTTGCTTGGTTACCATGGACAATACGTAACAACTTGGTTGGTGATGGACCAGTCTATTTACAGCAGTTAATAATGGTAAACCCGTATCATCCAGAGCGCGGTTTTATGGGTTTAACTCAACTAACGGAACGTATTGCTGAAAATGGTTTACTCTATCTGAACCTACATTTACCTCGTTTGCTTTGGCCCTTTACTAACGGTGGACAAGAAATCGGATCAGTCTCTATTTTTATCCTAATTATATCAGGATATACTGTTTGGAAGGCTATAAGGCTTAAGCGTGATGTTTTTTGGGTCTTTTACACGGCTGCGGTATTGGGTGTCGCTATTTTGTGGCCATGGGTTGATGCACGCTTTCTAATTGGAGTCATACCATTTTTTATATATTTCTCTGCGAGAGTTGCTATCGATCTAGCGGACTTTTTAAAGGCCGCGGGCGGATCTTGGACGGGTAGAATATTTATCTGGGCTTTATCACTAAGCTTAATTATTGGCCAATTCCCAGGTGTCATGAATCTTTCGGCTTACGCTCGTTCAGATTATCCACCAGTATGGGACGGTTACTACTCAGCTGGTAAATGGTTAGATGAAAATGCTTCTAGTGATGCCTTAATTGTCTGTAGAAAGCCTTATTGGATGTATGTAGTTTCAGGTAGAAAATCGATTAATTTCCCCTTTAAGGACACGTCTTTCGTTTTTTCCTATTTAGAGCGTAAAAAAGCGGATTATATAGTCTTAGAGAGCCTTGGCTTTCCGCAAACATCACAATATCTGTTGCCAACGGTTCAAGAATACCCAGACCATTTTTCAATAGTTTGGTCGGACAAATTGCAGTCGACTTTCGTGTTAGGTTTTTTGCAGTCAAAGTAATAGCAAAATTTTTATGTTGGAAGTGGTGCAACAGGATCTATTAGGTTTTCGGAACGCAATTCCTGCCAAAAGTCGTTCGGTATGCTTTGGGTAATAAGATTAAAGTTTTCTTCAACACGTTCGGGCTGTCTTGTGCCTGGAATGATGCAAGTAATAGCTGGGTGTCCAAATACGAATTGTGAGGCAGCAGCTTTTATATTTACATCGTGTCTTGAAGCAACGGCTTCGATTGCACTGGCTTTTTCGAGTATACTGTTAGGTGCTTCGGAATAATTGTAAGTAGCCCCAGGTTGAGCACCTTTGGCCAAAATGCCACTGTTATAAGTACCTCCTGCCATAATTCCAATGTTTTTTTCAAGGCATAGAGGTAACAGTTCATGTACAGCACTTTGATCAAGAAGGCTATATCGTCCAGCTAGCAGGAAACAATCAAAGTCACCTTCTTGCGCGAAGCGAGCGAGCATCTGCCATTGGTTCATACCCGCACTAACAGCACCAATTATGCCTTCAGATCGTAATTTTTCTAAGGCGGGATAAGCACCTTCTATAGCTTCTCGCCAATGGTCATCCGGATCGTGGATGTGAACAATGTCAATGCGATTTATTCCTAATCTCTCCATACTCGAATCAAGAGATTGCATTACCCCGTCGTAGCTATAGTCAAATTTGATTTTAAGAGGGGGTTGGTTCTCGAAAATGCTACTACTACTTTGACCGTTATCGGGCTCTAAAATACGACCAACTTTAGTCGCTAATATGTAGCTATCTCTATCAACATCCTTCAGACCTTCTGCTAAACGCTGTTCACTTTTGCCAAGTCCGTATAACGGAGCGGTGTCAAATAAATTTAATTTTAAACTCAAGGCCTTTTTTACGACTTTGGTTGCTTGATTATTGCTGATGTCACCGTATAAGCCACCAATGGCCGCGCAACCCAAGCCGAGTCTTGTGACGGATAAGCCACTGCTACCAAGCTTACATTTTTCTGTTGGTTTCATTTCCATTCCCTTAAATAATTTTTAGCATGGCTGGTTACGTCTGATAAGTATTCTATTCGTGTAAAATACAAGTTTTGTTCACCTAGCGAAACTTCATCTTAAACTTGACCGAAAAGTAGTGGAAAATTAGATTGGCTATCCGTAATACATACCAAATTTTTTTAATATACAGAGACGGCTTTTTATGCGCGCAGGAAAGGCGCGTTGGCGCCCAAATGTTTTTGCTGGCTTTTTGCTATGCTACTCATGGTTATGTTCGTGTAGTGAGCAAATAACTGTCCCCAATGTCCCGCTTAAATTGTTAAAGGGACACGCTGAAGAATTATCGGTTTGGCCGTCGAAGGATTTTGATTTTGATTGGGTAACCCTGCATGAGGCGTTGATAATTGCTAAGGAACAAGACAGACCATTGCTGTATTATATTGCAGCACCCGGCTGTGATGGATTGTTTGAAAATCCGTCATTATTTCTTCGAGCGTTGATTGAAAAGAAGTTTGTCTCGGTCCGTATCAATCCTTTTGTTTATCCAGAATGGGTAGATCGATTATCGGCTATTGGTTGCCCGGCTTTGATTAATGCTTTGCCGGATGGTCGTGTGTTTTCGAGAGCGACTGATATTCCGAAAAACAACGTAGAGCCCTATTTGCTGCGAATGCACAATGTTTTTAAAAAGGAAAAAAACCGTCTCTTGACCAAGGTGAATCAAGAGACGAAAGAAGTTCCAAGAAAATATTCGACTAAAGAGTTGCTAGAATATTTTATGGCTTCTTTTGATATGGAGAACAAAGGCTTATTTGGGCCTCAAAAGTTTTCTCATGCTACAGCACTTCGTTTTTTATACCGTACAGGTAATTCAAAAGCAATTGAATTTGTAGAAGAAACTGTTGACGTCTTAGTGGCGTCTCCATTGTGGGAAGATGGGAGTTTTCGGCTTTTCTCATATTCTCCGGACTGGAATCACCCCTCACCCGAAAGAGATGTAATAGACCAAGTAGAAATAGTAGATTTATTGATCGCTTTAGAGCGCTGGGTATTAGTTGAAAAGTGGGTTGCTTATGTAAAAGATTCGCTTACTAATAATACCGACGGTGCCCTTTACGGTCGTCAATTGTTAAGTAATGACGGTAAATGGTGGACGGATCCGAATATATATGTGGACCGGATGGCGAGTTTGATATTACGGCTCATAGAAATATCTGAAAAAAGGAATAATCCGTTGGCACATAAGTTGGCTTCTGAGGGCATAAAATATCTTTTGAATGAGTGTGTTGATCAGAGCGGTGGGGTCAGGCATGTTTGCAATGGGCCTGGTTCGGTGCAATTGTCGACAGACCAGACTTTAGTTGCTTTGACATTAAGTGCTTGGTCGAATGCGTCTCATGATAAATCGTTGAGCCAATTGGCAGAAAAAATTTTGAAGATAGGAATTAAAAAAAAGCATACAGAAATAGATGATATGGGCTTAGTATATGCAGCATATTGGTATTGGAATTATGGAGATAAAACTCGCGCGGAGCAATTGATAAATTGGGCTACATACAATAATGGAGAAATTCGACAGGCAGCACTTTGGGGCTTGTTGGATTTGCGTTATGGCGAATTAAATTGGTGAAAAGATGAAGGTCATTTTAACAGGAGCTACAGGCTTTTTAGGTAATTGTCTGTTGCGTTTATCTTGTCCTTGGGATATCGTTCCTTGGTCTCGCGCGAATACACAGGCTGAAGGAATCAGTTGTAGAATTGTGAATTTACATGATATTTCAGCGATAAAAGCTGAAATTGTCAATGAAAAACCTGACTGGATCATAAATACTGCTGCCATTACGAATGTAGATCTCTGTGAAGACGAACGATTCAATGCTCGGCGTATCAATGTTGAGATTGTAAGGGATTTGGCCACGCTATGCGGAGCTAATGACATAGGATTGTTGCATCTTTCGACAGATTATGTATTTGATGGGAATCGTGGACCTTATTCCGAAAATAACCCGACGAGCCCTATTTCTCATTATGGTGAGTTAAAATTAGAGAGCGAACAAATTGTTTTAAATGAGATTGGACGCGGTATAGTCGTGCGTACTATGTGGCTTTATGGTTATTCGCCGAGCGCGCGCCCGAATATGATAACGTGGCCGCTAGATGCCTTGCTAAAAGGCAACATCGTGAATGTTGTCGGTGATCAATGGGGTAACCCTACTTATGGTCCTGATTTAGCTTATTGTTTAAGTGAATTGTGTCGAAGAAATGCATATGGTTTATGGCATGTGGCAGGAGGAAGTTTCATGACACGTTATCAGCAAGTCAGTGAAATGGCGAATTTTTTCTCATTAGATTCATCTTTGGTAAACAGTATCACAACAAAAGAGTTGGAGCAGCCAGCTGCACGTCCTTTAATTTCCGGTTTAAATACTGCTGCAGTGGAACGTAGGCTAAACTGGTCTCCGCGGTCATTTAGAGATTGTTTGGTGCACTTGACCGGTTGTTCCGACTTTAAATATCGTTATCCTGAATTAGTTAATGAACGAGGTTAGGTTGGAAAGCGAAAAGTTGAATGTCTCACTCATTACTCCTACGTATAATGAGAAGGAAAATGTACCCATCTTGGTTGAGGAAATCTTTTCGATTGTTGAGGGTCATTCTGATATCGACATCGAGCTTATTGTTGTTGATGATAATTCGCCGGATGGTACTGGAGAAGTAGCCGAAAAATTAAGCAAAAATTATCCTATACATGTTATTCATCGAGACGGGAAATTAGGCTTGGGTTCTGCAGTCATGGAAGGTTTTGCTCATTCGACGAGGGAATACGTCGGAGTTATCGACGCAGACCTTAGTCATGATCCAATTATTCTACCCGATCTTATCCGTGGTTTAAAAAAGTTTGATGTTACTATTGGTAGTCGATTTGGTGAAACCAGCAAAGTAGAAAAATGGGCATTTCATCGTCGTCTTACCTCCCTGACGGGAGTGGGATTAGCCCGAATACTGACAGGAGTTGAAGATCCTCTTTCGGGTTATTTTTTTCTACGTCGTAATTGTTTAGGGGATCTTCGTCTAACCTCGGCTGGATACAAAATCCTCTTGGAAATTTTGGTGAAAGGCAGCGTGGAGAATCATTATTCGATTCCATTTGTATTTCGAAACAGGCAGTTTAGCAGCAGCAAGCTCAACCTACGTGAATATCTACTTTTTGCAAAACAGTTGCTATATTTTTCCTCATATAAACTACTGAAAAAGAATAAAGAGCAACGTAAATGAAACTTAGTGTAGTACTGCTCAGTTATAACACACGAGATCTTACGGAGCAAGCGTTAAGATCAACCATTGTGGCATTAGATGGTATTGAGTCGGAAGTTTTTGTTGTGGATAATGCTTCTATGGATGGCAGTGCTGAAATGGTCAGCGAAAAATTCCCCGATGTAAACCTATATGTCAATGCAGACAATATTGGTTTTTCCAGTGGTAACAACAAAGCGCTTTCAAAGGTATGCGGAAGTTATGTTTTGTTGATAAATACAGATACAATTGTGCATAGGAATGCATTTAAAAAAATGGTTGATTTTTTAGACAAGCACCCAGAGGCTGGTGCGGTTGGCTGCAAGATATTAAATCCTGATGGAACTTTACAGTTAGACAGTCGTCGCGGATTCCCAACCCCATTTGCTGCCTTTTGTAAGATGTCGGGATTGAGTCGATTATTTCCAAAGCATAAGCAAATTGCACGTTATAATATGACGTTTTTGGATCCTGACAAAGAGGCGGAAGTGGACGTTCTTTCTGGATCGTGCATGCTTGTAAGGAAAGAGGCGATGGATCAGGTTGGTTTACTCGATGAAGATTATTTTATGTACGGCGAAGATATCGATTGGTGTTATAGGATACGAGAAGCTGGATGGAAAATCTATTATACTCCAACGGCAAAAATAATACATTTCCGTGGTGAAAGTGGCCGAGCAGTGCCACTAAAAATTCTCTACCGTAAAAGCAAAGCGATGTCGATTTTTGTCCGGAAACATATGGTGCATCGTTACCGATTTTTCCCAATTTGGATTCTTCATTTTGCAATCACTCTATACGGATTATTGCGTTTTACTGGTAATATTGTGCACGTTTTGTTGGTCCCGTTAATTGACTTAGCCCTTATTCTATTGGGAATAAAAATGGGACTAACGATGCGATATCATCCTGATTCTGTGCCGTTGATCAGACAGATAGAAAATGTAGCTCAACGTTTGGCGATAAAGGTTGAACCGACACGTTGGTTGGAATTGCCCCCATATTCAGAAACGCAATGGGCTATGGTTTATGTAGTATCTGGGCTTGTATGGATAGTAACTTTTTGGGCATTGGGACTATATCGAACACGGCGCTTATCAGTTTTTTGGACATTCGTTGGTGTATCGCTTGGTTTTGCTCTGATTATCACATTCGTTTTCTTTTTTAAGGCTTATAATTTTTCGCGTTTGGCCGCAAGTGCAGCATGGGGATGGAATATCTTATTGCTTTGCGGATGGCGCATTATTGTGAACTGGCTTGGAAGTAAACGTGAATATTTCGAGATGCGTGATCGCGCAATATTAGTTGGTAGCGATGACTACGCTAATCGCTTTCTCGATCATTGGGATAAGACTGGTTATACAAATCGAGATCTGTTAGGTATAGTTTCGGACAATAAAGAGAATTTGCGTTCAATTATAGACAGACCGGTACTAGGTCATTACGAGGATTTGGAAAAATTAATTGATAATTTTCGAATAGATACAGTTATTTTTGTTCCGGGAACTTTGAGTATAGCTCTGGATCATTTGTCCAGTCGTTGGGGTAAGCCAGATCTTCAGATTTGTATGGTTCCCCTTTCTTTTGGCGAAGATGTAAAGAAAAATAAAAAGTTAAAATCATGGTCGGGAACTCTTGTTGATATTTCTACCAATAGCTGAAGGATTAAATCTCAGGCCAGGAGTGTATTTTTAGTCAAATGGATTTGATTATTGGAATCTGACAACGTAAGTAAATTAAAAGCATTTTGCGTAATGTCTCATTTCTTGCCACATTGTAACATGTCAGTTTCGTAGGGCGCTATTTGATTTTAGTCATTCTTTAATTCGTGGAGATCGGATATCGATGTCGGGAATACAAGTCGCAGGTGGTAAAAAAATAATTTTGCCGTTGAGTCGTGCTGTAGAGATTGCCCTAAGGAGCTTAAAGATTCGTTTCGGCCGATCGCTCATTACTACAAGTGGTGTTGTGTTGGCAATAGCATTTTTGATGTCAGTATGGAGTAGTAATGCGATCGTTTCAAGTTTGCGAGATGCAAATAAAAGCGAGATTAATCTTCTTCTACAAAAAAAAGGTGTTGAAACGGGTTTAACCGACGGAGGTGGCGAATCGGCAGAGGCGAAGGCTCGCATTAAAGAAGAAGAGTCCAAGCAAACGTGGCTTATTGGTTTATCTCTACTAGTGTGTGTGGTAGGAATTGCCAATGCAATGCTCATGTCTGTAACGGAACGGTTTCGAGAAATTGGAACTATGAAATGTTTGGGAGCTCTTGACGCTTTCATCGTCAAACTTTTTTTATTAGAATCTACTTTTCAAGGGGTAGTAGGCACATCCGTTGGAATTATACTCGGATTTCTTTTAACTCTAATGCTGGCATTGCTTGATTATGGCGGTTTTGTTTTTGAATTTTTCCCGCTTACGGATATTGTACGCTCTGCGCTTTATGCTTTAGTAGCAGGGACGCTACTATCTCTTGTCGGAGCGATGCTTCCAGCGTATCGAGCTGCTAAAATGGAGCCGGTTGAAGCGATGCGCTCTGACACGTAAACATACCATAAGAAGGTCAGGAGTAAATGACGGACGTACACGAGGGTTATACTGAATCTTTAGAAACTGAGCACGAACAAAGGACTGTGGTTCGCACTCAGCAGGTTAAAAAGGTTTATACCATGGGGGAAATAGAAGTTCATGCGCTCCGAGGTGTAGACATGGAAATATATACCGGCGAGTACCTTTCAATCATGGGTCCCTCTGGATCGGGTAAAAGTACTTTTTTTAATATGGTTGGAGGCTTGGATAAGCCTTCTGAGGGTAAAGTTTATATTGATGAGGTCGATGTTGCACAGTTAGATGCTTACGAATTAGCATGGCTTCGTTGTAGGAAAATAGGCTACATCTTCCAATCTTTTAATCTAATACCGGTTATGACTGCCCTCGAAAACGTAACCTTACCCATGGTATTTGCGGGTCTTACTGGAGATGAAGCACGTGATAAGGGAATGGATCTACTGAAGAAGGTTGGTTTAGGAGAGCGATACTCGCACAAACCATTCGAATTATCGGGTGGGCAACAGCAGAGAGTTGCGGTTGCTCGTGCTTTAGCCAACGATCCGGCAGTGGTCTTGGCAGATGAACCTACAGCTAATCTCGACCTTCGCACGGGTACGGAAATTATTGAGTTATTGCGCGAGATGAATAAGTCATCCGGTGTTACCATAATTTCTGCGACTCACGACCACAAAATGCTTAGCGTTTCTGATCGAGTTGTGTGGGTCAAGGATGGACTCGTTGAACGTGTCGCACGTCGAGAAGATTTGGACATTGAGGTAACGCACGTCGAAGGTGAGTAGATTTGCCTGAATATCCGATTCAGGTATGGTTGTGTGCTATGGCTGCTGTTGTTTTGATGGGTATTGCGAAAGCGGGATTTGGTGGTGGAATTGGTTTAATCGCGACCCCTCTTTTAGCGTTAGTTTTACCAGTTAGTGATGCAGCAGCCCTGATGTTGCCGTTATTAATAGCCTGTGATGTTTTTGCAGTGCGTCACTATCTCCGGTCCTTTCATTCCTGCAGTATTAGGTGTCTTTTGCCCGGTGCGCTGTTGGGTGTTTTAGTCGGAAGTTTATTTTTTAACTTTTTTGGAAATCACGAGCAAATTTTACGTTTAGGGTTAGGTGTTTTAGCGCTTTCATTTGTGGTTTTTCAAATTGGAAGACAGATCTTCGACGCTGCCTTGAAAAGTTATAAACCGAGAACCAAGGAAGGATGGTTTATGGGAGCCTTGTCAGGCTTTACCTCTACGATCGCGCATGCAGGTGCCCCTCCTGTAATTGTTTATCTCTTGCCCCAGAATTTGTCAAAGAATCAATTTGTCGGTACTACTGTAATTTTTTTCGCTCTACTAAATTTAATAAAGTTACCACCTTATTGGGCTTTGGGTCTGTTTCACGTTGATATTTTTAAATTGACAATATTGCTTTCACCTTTGGCTTATATTGGTGTTCGAATGGGAGTTTTTTTAAATGAACAATTTTCTGATGTTTGGTTTAATCGGATAGTTTATGGCTTACTTGTTCTTACTTCAATCCAATTAATTACAAATAAGTTACTATTTTTCGATTTATTTTGAAGAATAAAACCTATTAGAGGACATACGAAAATGCGAGTAGCGATTGCTGGTTTTGCGCATGAATCGAATACATTTTCATCTCAAGCTACGGAAATAGATGATTTTGATCTGTTAGAAGGACAAGATCTAATAGATCATTATCAAGATACCTTCCATGAACTGGCTGGATATATTGCTGGGGCTGAAAAATATGGCTATGAAATATTTCCCATTATTGCTGCTGGGGCTACTCCCGCAGGTCATGTAAAAAAAGAAGCGTATGAAAAATTTGTTGATATGATTCTTGCTGGCTTAAAGAGTGATTCAGATATAGATGGCGTCCTATTAGCTTTACATGGAGCTATGGTAGCGGAAGAATTTCCTCATGCAGATGCTGAAACGGTCAAGCGAGTGAGAGAGCAAATAGGTGAAGATATTCCAATAGTTGTTACGCATGACTACCATGCTAATATTCCTCCAGAGCTCGTTGAAATAGCTGATGCGCTCTTAGTTTACAAAACTAATCCACACGTTGATCAAAGAGAAATAGGTTTGCAGGCGGCTTCAATCCTTGTTGAATCCATAGTTGGGAAAGTAAAACCTGTTATGGCACTGGCAAAACCAGAATTATTGTATAACATATACTTTCATAATACGAATACGATTCCAATGCAACCTCTAATGCAGATAGCCAAAGATTTGGAAAAAGAGCCAAAGATTCTCGCTTGTAGCATTGCAGCGGGTTATCAGTATGCTGATGTTCCGAACATGGGACCGTCTGTGGTCGTGGTTGCAGATGGAGATATTGACTTGGCCGAGCGCCATGTTCGGCAAATTGATAAGCGGATGTGGGATATTCGTGAAAAACTTATACCACGGGTTCCTAATCCAACACAGGCTGTAGAGTTGGCGAAGAAAAGTGATAAGTTTCCTGTCTGCTTACTTGACTTTGGCGACAATATTGGAGGTGGATCAGTCGGTGATTCAACTTTTATCCTACATGAATTGCTTTCGCAGTCTGCCGAGGGATGGGTTTGTACTTTATGGGATCCGGCGGGTGCCGAGGTATGTTTTAAAGTCGGAATTAATCAACAAGTCGAACTTATGGCGGGAGGTCATACGGATAAGATGCACGGAGAGCCGTGTCGAATATCGGGTAGAGTAAAGATTCTACACGACGGTACGTATGAAGAGAAAGAGCGGCGACATGGAGGAGGTCGGAGTTTTAATCAGGGATTGACCGCCGTAGTAGATGTAGGTGGAAAAGGGTTATTAATACTCAATAGTATCCGTTCGTCACCAAATAGTATTCATCAAATTACGAGTTTAGGAATACAGCCGTTACAACAGAAAATATTAGTTGCTAAGGGAGCAGTTGCTCCGCGTGCCGCTTATGAGCCATTTTGCTCCAAACTTATAGAAGTCGCTTCTGGAGGTGCTACAGATATACTACGTGATAAAGATGACTATGATTTTGCACGAAGCGATCTCTACGAATGGAAAAATTAGATTGTTTACGTCGAAGTTAATCACTCAATTTTAGGGAGTAAATATGACACTGCGAATAGGTATCGTCGGAGCCGGGGAAAATACGCGTCTGCAGCACATTCCTGGTTTTCAAGATATTGAGGATGTAGAAGTTGTTGCCGTGTGTAATCGAACCGAAGTCTCCGGTAAAAAAGTTGCAGAGGAATTTGGTATTTCGAGAGTTTATACGGATTGGAATGAATTAGTTAGCAGTGATCATATCGACGCTGTATGTATAGGTACATGGCCGTATTTACACGGTCCTATAACGATTGAAGCTTTGGCGGCTGGGAAGCACGTTCTTACGGAAGCTCGAATGTGTATGAATTTAGAAGAGGCTCAATCTATGTTTGCGGCAGCTGAAAGTAGTGACTGTGTCGCAATGATAGTACCGGCACCATTTTATCTAACGGCTGAGGCTACGTTACTGCGCATGCTTGAAGAAGATTTTTTTGGTCGCATACTTGAGATAGAGGTGCGTGGACTATCTGGTGGTTTTAATCCCGAAGCGCCATTACATTGGCGCCAAAGGCGAGATCTCTCAGGTGAAAACATAATGGCACTTGGTATTTTTAACGAAACGGTGAGACGTTATGCTGGTCATGAAAAATCAGTCATGGCTCACGGAACTATTTTTACCCATGAACGGCTTGATTCCGAGACTGGTGTGATAAGAAAGGCAGATGTTCCGGAGAGTATCGGAGTTATTTCTGAAATGGAAAGTGGGGCTACGGCGGTCTACCATTTGAGTAGCGTTGCTCGACTTGGAGACAGTTTTACATTCGAATTTTATGGCTCAAAAGGTTGTTTCAAAATGGAAGGTGGGACAGCTTTTAACCCTGGTAAAGTATGGGTAGCTGGAGAGAATGATAAATCTCTTCGTTTATTGGAATTGACTGAACAACCTCGCAACGGATGGCGCGTAGAAGAAGAATTTGTAGAAGCAATTAGTATGGGCAAACCCGTAACGCACACTAATTTCACTGATGGTTTGCGTTACATGGAATTTACCGAAGCAGTTCAGATGAGTTTGACACAAGGGCGAAAAATAAATCTTTCCGAACTTTAAAATTTTAGTTTGTATACAACATAGGTGGTATTAATTTTTTGTCGAATGTCCTATGAATATTCCATTTGTTGCTAAATATTTTTTCCACAATGAGGGCAATGTGGCTCGGGCTCATTCTTTTTATGTTTCGTTCGTAGGTCAGCGAGTGCTTCCGTGAATGCTGCACCGAGTATGCCCGCAGGTAATGCAAACATGCCTATGCCCAGTATAGCAATTACGGCGGCAATGGACTGACCTACAGCCGTGACAGGAAACGTGTCTCCGTAGCCAACAGTGGTTAGTGTTATTATCCCCCACCACATCGTGGCTGGGATATTGGGGAAGACTGTTGGCTGTACCTCATGTTCCACAAAATACATTAATGATGAAGAGACGATTAGGAGTGTCATCAAAACAAAGAAGATACTAATTAATTCCTCTTTCCGATCTAATAATACCTGTCCAAGAAGTCTTAGGGCTCGAGAATAGCGCGCTAATTTAACGATTCGGAAAATACGGAGTAATCGTATAGTTCTAACTACCCGCATGTCTACGCCCATTAGACCCAAAAAAAATGGTATAATAGCTAAGGCATCAATTATTGCTAAAGGTGAAAGTGCAAAGCGAATGCGGCCACGAACAGGATTATCCGAGTAACGTGGATTGGTAGTGCATGACCATAATCTCAAAATATATTCGACGGTGAAAATTGTTAATGAAAAAAGTTCAAATGAAGTAAAAATTTCATAAAATTGTTCATGAACTGAGTCTATAGTCTCGAGTATCAGGGCTATTATGTTCAGAAATATGAGTAGGACAATAGCTGCGTCAATGACTCGTCCTTTATCGTCGCCAGGCTCAAGGAGATAGTAGATGTTTTCACGAACTTTCATGCTGTGCTCCTTATTCGATTTTCATCTTTCTCTAAAGGTAGACCGGCACCTAAAAAAACCTGAGTATATGCCATAGTATCAGTTTTTTTTCTTGCGCCAATACTTCTCTAAATTATCTTTGGGTTCCCATCCTAAGAGTCTTCGCGCCTTATAGTTACGGTAACGCCCATGGGGGGTATCTGTCGTTATAAAGAAAATTTCACATCGTGATGGTAGAGAGCTTAAATCTGTTTCTAAACCTTTTCTTATTGCTCGGGCAGCATCTCTGAAAGTTACGGAAAATGGATTAGTATTGCTTCCGAGTTCGTTTGGGTTTGGTTCTGGTTCCCTGAAGCTAAGAAACAACATTGTAAGTACATTGAGGTTATAATTATCACTAAATACCTGACAAATCTCTTGACCTATGGATTTGCTGTGAGCGTATAGATTAAGGCCAGAATGTAGCGGAATCTCTTCCGAGATCTCGAAATCAAAATTTTCGTAAGTAGGCCCTACTTGTGTGAAATGTGGTCCGGTGTTTATGAAACGAGTATGTCCCAGTTCTGTTGCTGTTTTGATTGCGTTGTAAGTTCCCAATGTATTTACGTCAAATGCTATTTTTCGATCTGGACGAAGGACTGAACAATTGATAATAACATCTGTGCCCTCAGCGGCTTTGCGGACTTGGTCAATATCACTTACGTCAACACACATAGTTTCGTGCGCGCTATCTATTTCTACAATATCTGTGATACGAAGGCTGTAATCATTTTCTAATTCTTTTACTACATGCGGACCCAAAAAACCGTTCCCACCTAAAAGAAGAGCTTTCATTGATGACTCACAAAAGTTTGTTGTGGAATAAATTCGAGTAAATTGCATATTCGCTTGGATGAAAAGCGAGAAAGTTTGGAGACCGATTGCAGGTGCAGGACGCGATATGGGATTTCTGCAGAAATCCCGGAGCCCCCTTTGTCAACTAACTTGGAGATTGCTTCAGCAGCATCTGACTCTTCCAGCCACATAGGGTCATATTCTTCATTGCCGATCTCTTCTTCTTTTATTAAGTGACCTAAGCGAAGTATAGTTACATTCAGAGCGTTACTATGGGCAAACTCTCGAGCTACAAATTCGGTTAAATGCGCACCAAGAACTTGAGGATCTGTACTGGGCAACGGCTTCCAATCTTCGGTCACTGTCATATCTTTTTCGTAAGGTGTCATCAGGTCAAGTGTGCTTACTATGATCACTTCCGATACGTTAGCTGCTGCGGCGGCAAGGAGTAAGTTATATTGGCGACGCGTTGTTACATCTATCCAATCTGTTTCATGATCTGTGGTTTGATGAGAATAGGGTAGACAAATTAGAATATCCACATTTTGTAGCAAAGCGTCAGTTTCCTCGTTGTGACTTAGTTCACAGGTGACAAACTCGCAGTCTGTCTCAATTTGGAAGTTATTCGTTAATCGAACGTCATGCTTTTCCTTGAGAATATTTGATAATACTAAGGTTAAGGGATGACAAGCTTCTGTAAGAAGAATTTTCATTTTATATAGGTCCCTTCAGAGGACTTGTTGGTCTATATTCATTGGAACGATGTCGTGAATTTTACTATCCAAAAGTGCAGACGGAGATTGCATTTCGAGAATGGCATTCGTATGCAGTTCTTGTATGCTTTTACATCCCGCGGTTGCTAAAGTAGCTCGTAGCATCTGAATTATTGTTGGCAGCTTATCGAAAATTGAGCCTACATGAGGGACGTATCCTGCAATGCCCTCTTCGAAGAAATTTTCTTTTGTTTGCGCATAACGTCTCATGTTATGAGCACGCATGCTTCCCTCCATCCAATATTCCTTAACTATTTCACCTGACGGATTTCGCATCAAGCTACCGTGGCTTTCGGTATAGCGCGCGAAGAAATTACCCATCATTAACGTGTCAGCTCCTAAGGCTAAAGCTATTGCCATTTCTGCGGGACCAGAGATACCGCCATCAGCAACAAGCGGAATATATTGGCCACTTTCGGCAGCAAAATCTTGTCGTGTTTCACCCACTTCTATCAGAGCCGTGCCTTGTCCGCGTCCCGTAGCTTTTACTTCCTGAGTTGTGCATCCTGAGCCTATGCCCATTCCTACCTTCACCGCATCTGCACCAGCGTCTACCAAAAAGCGGAAGCCTTCACTCGTTATAACATTACCTCCAACTACGGGTGTATCTGAGTGTTGCTTGATGAATTCAATCATTTCGCCCTGATATTCCGTGTGTCCATCCGAAGCATCAATGAAAAGGACATCTACACCGTTAGCGATGAGTTCCTGTGCACGTTCTCGATCTTCTGCGTGAGTGGAAACGGCGGCACCTACGAGGAGGCGTTTTTGTTCATCGATTGATTCGTTTGGATGCTTCAAGTGTTTGTCTAAGTCTTTTTTAAAAACAACCGCTTGTAAGATTCCGTCCTTTGAAAGAATGGGGAGGAATCCTCTCCCAAGTTTAATCATTAAATCATTTGCGGCTCTTAACTCAGTTATTTCAGTTCCAAACTGTACATCTGTTTTCATGCGTTCACTGACTTGAACAGAAAGATCACGGCGTTCATCAAAATCCTTGTCTGTTAGAATACCAATGAGCCTATCGTGAAAACTACCACTCTCAGTGACGGGAAAGGTTGTGTAGCCAGTGTCATGGATTATTGATATTACATCAGCGATACATTGACTTGGTGAAAGCGTCATTATATCGGTCTGAAAGCCAGCTTTAAACCTTTTGACTTGATTGACTTTGCTGCATTGTTCCCTGATTGATTGGCTCACGGGTAAGATGCCAATACCACCTAACTGAGCAAGGGATATTGCCATATCAACTCCTGTTACAGCTTGCATTGCCGCACTTGAAAAAGGTGTACTTAATTCTATAAAGTGTTCGCTTTTTCGGCACAAGCGTGTTGCAAGTTGAACGTCTTTTATGTTCGAATCTTTCGGGGTATAGCCAGGGAGAATACGGAATTCTTTCAAGCTATGTGAAGGGTTGGTTAATACCTTGGCCATATATTGCACTCCATACCATGGAGGAAGTTCGTGAAGGAAGGTTTACCATAAAAATAATAGGTATAGCGGGATTATTATACAACAGCAATTCAATTGAATTCTTTGTTTGTTTTGTGCATTTTTATATAATCTAACAGGTAATATAAATTTTTAATCTGGAGTTATTATGGTATATAAAAGATTTTATCCGCAATCTCGAAGATCAGGTGGTTTGGGTGCATTTATTCTCGGGCTTGCTCTTGGCGTTGTATTAGGAGCGGTGGCAGGTATCTTCTCTGCTCCACATCGGGGTGATGTTACACGACGAAGATTATCAAAGAAAGCGGAGTCTACCCGAGATCAGATCGTTGAGGCGGTTGAGGATTTTGTTGATAGTGAGGCGAATGATGATTCTATAGAGAGTAAAGCTGCACTATAGGGAAGTTGTTTTTCTATCCTGATGATTCAGGATATGCAGTTTTGAGTATATACCTTTCTGTGCTATCAACTCATCGTGACGCCCACGTTCTCTTATTTTTCCATGATGAAGAACTAAGATTTGGTTAGCGTTTTGGATAGTAGAAAGTCGGTGAGCAATTACGATAGATGTCCTCCCTTTCATTAATTTGCTTATTGCATCCTGAATTAATTGCTCTGTTTCCGTATCTATCGCTGAGGTTGCTTCGTCCAGTACTAATATCTCTGGATTAAAAGCGAGGGCTCTAGCGAAAGATAACAGTTGTTGCTGACCCCCAGAAAGCGTAGATCCTCTTTCGGCAATTTTATGTTCATAATTGTGTTCGAGTTCGTTGATAAAGCCATCAGCGTTTACGACATTAGCTGCCCGTTTGACACTTTCTAATCCAATTTTATCATTTCCAAGCCGTATGTTATCCTTAACTGACCCCGAAAACAGAAAAACATCTTGTTGAACTATGCTTATTTTTTCTCGCAGTTGCCCTGTGTTCCATTTACGAATATCGATTCCATCGACACGAATTGTACCCTTCTGGATTTCATAAAAACGACACAACAAACTTACGATCGTTGTTTTACCCGAGCCTGTCGAACCAACCAAAGCTAAACTTTGCCCTGCTTCAACCTTGAAACTTACATCGCGTAGTATCCAATCCTTAGATGATTCGTCGTATTTGAAGTAAACATTTTCGAATTCAATACTGCTTGATCCTAAACTTTTCGTTAACTCCTGACGCGTTCCTCCAGGTTTTTCTATAGGGGTTTCAATGAGTTCAAAAATACGTTCAGAGGAGGCCATTGCGCTTTGGAGTAATGCATAGCGGTCGCTTATGTCCATAATTGGCCGAAAGAAGCGGCGTATGTACTGTAGGAAGGCCACCAGTACGCCAAACGCGATACGTTCAGACATAACCGCGGAGGATCCTAACCAAACAACGCTCGCTACTCCGAGTGTGCCAATCAATTCGGTAAACGGAAAAAAGAGAGCATAGAAAAAGATTTCTCGTTCTTCTGCTCGCCTGTATGGTAGATGTTCTTTGTCAAAGTCTTCTAAATTACGTTTTTCGCGACCGAACAATTGTACTACTTCCATCCCAGTAATATTTTCTTGAAGATAAGAATTGAGTCTAGCTAATCGAACTCGTAGCTCTCGATAAGCTACCATAGCCTTGTTTTGTAAATAAAATGTTGATACGGCTAAGACGGGAACAACGATACAACATATCAGGGTCAGTTTTGGATCGATGTAAAACATGAAGCATAGGATTGCTACTAACATGAACAGATCCATAAAAACGGAGACTATTCCTTCGCTAAAAAATTCGTTGAGAGCCTCCACGTCATTGGAACAACGAGTCATTATGCGGCCCAACGGTGTGTGATCAAAATAATTTAGCGGGAGTTTTTGCAGATGAGCAAATATATCTCGACGCATGTCGAGCATTACATGCTGTCCCATAGTTTCGGTTATCAGTGTTTGGGCATATTGAGTGATATATTGAGCGATGATACACATAAAAAAAGCAGCGACGATCCACTTCAACCCTTCGTAGTTACCGGTGCCGATATAGTCATCGACTGCGATTTGCGTTAACCATGGCCCAATTTGGCTGAAGAACGCTGCAAAGGCGATTGTTATGAATGATAATACTACACGTCTTTTATGAGGGCGGAGGTATGAGAGTAATTTGATAAGTAATCGTCCGTTGAACGAACGATGCTGTATTTCTTCTTCCGTATTAAGATCTTTGCTCATAGATCTTCTATCTCACTGGCAAGTTTTTGGCGCCTACACAAGTCGGAATAGAGACCTTCACTGTTTACGAGCTTTTGCTGGGAACCTTGCTCTAGAATACGTCCTTTATCAAGTATCACTATATGGTCGCAATGACGAAGCGTAGAAACACGATGAGCAATTATCAACGTTGTTCGTTCACGCATCAGAGTGCCAAAATGTCTTAAAACAGCCTCTTCTGTTTGTGTGTCTACCGCAGACAATGCGTCGTCGAGTATTAAAATTTTCGGTTGACGAATCAAGGCGCGTGCTATAGTTGAACGTTGTTTTTGCCCGCCAGATAGAGTGATACCTCTTTCTCCGACAATGGTATCGAACCGTAATTCAAATTCGTCAACGTCTTTGCGGAGTTGAGCCCATTCGGCTGCCTGGATTACCTTGTCTTTAGGAGCATCCTCGTAACCGTATTCGATGTTTGTTGCTATGGTATCGGAGAAAAGAAATGGGGTTTGTGAAACGTATCCTATATTGCTACGTAACTGATCAAGAGGCCATTGTTCGATTGGACGGCCATCTATATATAATTTTTCTGTTGGTGACTGTATAAGGCGTGGGATTAGCCGAGCCAAGGTCGTCTTTCCTGATCCAACACGCCCCATTATCCCCACTGTTTTACCCGCAGGAATTTTAAGATTAATGTCGTGAAGGATTTGCGTGTCGTTATAGGAAAAATTTAGGTTGCGAAATTCGATTTCACCATGAATAGTATTGTTACGAGAGGTTAATCGATTGTGTTGAATCTGAGGCGTGACGTTCATGATTTCGTTGATGCGGTGCATAGCGACGAGCGCGCGCTGAAAGCGATCTATTACCCAAGCGGAATACATTATGGGTCGGATAAGTTGCGTCAAATAGGCGTTGAATGCCACAAAAGACCCAAGAGAAAACGAACCTTCGATGACACCTTTGCCACCGAGCCAAAGGTTAAGTCCTAAGCAAATTGAGGCAACCATGTGGGTTAGGGGGCGATATGAGGCATGAGTCTGAATGAGGCGACTATTTTTTTCTAAGTAAGTTTTATTGAGCTTCTCAAAAGCTAAATTTTGTTCTTTTCCTTGCACGAATGCTTTTATAACTCGTATTCCTGCGAGGTTTTCTTGAATGAAATTGCTCATATGGCCAAAAAAATCTTGAATTGCAAGAAAGCGATTATGTACTATTGTCGCCATGCGTCCGAGTAAGAGCATAAAAACGGGGACAGGTAGGATTACTATAAGTGCCAATTTCCAATCTATAAAGCACATCCAGAATATGCTGAAAATAAAAATGAGGCCAGATTCTACAATACCTCGAACGCCATATGTGAAAAATATCCGAACAGAATTTAAGTCGTTGGTAGCTCTCGACATTAGGTCGCCAGTATGTTGCGTCTGATAATATGTTAACGACTGCTTAAGTAAGTGGGAGAAATATGCGGTGCGAATATCATATTCGATACGAGCAGATGCACGACCTAACCAAATGCGCATTAAAAAACTGCAAGCTGCAACGACTAATGCTAACCCAGACACAGCAAGAACAATTTGGAAAATTTGATCCGAGGAATTAGTTTCCCCCACCTGTTTTATATCCAAGACATCGATAGCATCTTTTACAAGCATAGGTATATAATTTCCTGCTGCCTGGGCGATTGCTATAGCGAGAATCCCGAGCGACAGTAATCGTTTGTAAGGATTTGCATATTTTTTGTAGGGTCCAAACACGTT
>MDTG01292178.1_pt1 | contig 25083 bp, 23 predicted proteins | sample 811421 | NCBI WGS metagenome assembly MDTG01 (sample SAMN05326645, study PRJNA326480) | marine metagenome | isolation source: seawater | place: Pacific Ocean: South East | collected 2011 | reverse complement strand
CTGCTGAAAACGAACTTGTTGTTGCATTAGGAGCTGCAACTGGCGGCCGCCCTCATCACCGAATTGGTGACAGATACTCAGATCTGGCAACCATTGGTCGGGCTGTTGATAATCCAGCTGGCATTTAGTATGATAGAGACTTGTTGTTAAAGAGCATATGGCCAACAGTTTTTTCGGTTTATCGAATGGAGAGTTACGTCCAGAAAAGTACGGTGGTTCTAATGAAAAATTGCACCTGATCGCCGTTTTGGCCGCATAAAAAATCACCTCAGCTATTTAAAGGAATTATTATGGAATTGAGTGATGAGGTCAGGATAAATGCCTCAAAGGAACAGGTATATGAGGCTTTAAACGATCTTGGAATTTTGCAGCTGTGCATTCCGGGTTGTGAGGAGTTGATTAGGCATTCCGATACCAAACTAGAAGCCAAAGTTGTTTTGAAAATTGGTCCTGTAAGGGCGAGGTTTTCGGGAAATATTGAACTTAACACGGATGGTGCTCCGGATAATTTTTCTCTTTTCGGAAAGGGTAACGGTGGTGCGGCAGGTTATGCAAAGGGTGGTGCAGACGTAACTCTTTTGTCTGATGGCGCAGAAACCGTCTTGATGTATCAAGCGAGAGCAGAAATTGGTGGTAAAATTGCGCAATTAGGAAGCCGATTGATTCAAGGAACTGCCAAACAATTAGCTGGAAAATTCTTTGGTAGTTTTGTAGAGAAAGCGGAAGCAAAGAGCGGTATTTAAGGTTAGACGCGTATAGTTATTGCTTCATTCTAATTCTAACTTATTTTCTTGATTATATAAACACGATCATTGTTTGGCTACGCAACAACTGTAAAATTAGCGCTCTACATTATTAATGTTGGACTAAGAGTTTTACTTCCATTTTTGTGATTAACAACCGAGATTATTGAGACTAAATCTCATATAAAATACCTCAATGCCATGAATGGCCGAAAGTTGGTTCGATTACGGTTCAACGAGTGGAGAACGCTTGCAGACTTTATCATTCTTGTCCATAAAAGAATAGGTGTTTACAGTTTAGATGTAATCAGAAACATGCTCAACAAAAAGTTATTTTCTTGTAATGAGATGGTACCATGAACAGCGAAAATGTATCGTTAAATACTGAAATTGAAATATCGAATTTGTTTAAGGATCACGCTGACGGAAACTGTCTTTCGCGATCCTTTTACACATCTCGAGCTATATACGAAAGAGATATTGAGCGGTTTTGGAATGCAAGTTGGATATGGGTAGGGCATACGAGTCAATTACCAAATGCTGGCGACTTTTTTCTTTTTGAATATGGAAATGAATCGATCATCATTGTACGTGACCGCGACAAAGAGATTAATGCATTTTTAAATGTTTGCAAACATAGGGGTTCCAGAATTTGTCTCGAGCAGAATGGAAACCGACGTGTATTTGTTTGTCCATATCACGCTTGGACGTACGAATTAAATGGGGATTTGCGTTCAGCACGCGAAATGGGCCCGAACTTTAATAGTGGTAAATTTAGTTTGTTAAAAGCTAATGTAAGAATATTTTACGGTTTGATCTTCGTTTGCACGGCCAATATTCCCCCAAATATTGAATTAGGATTGGGAAAGCTCGCTCCTCTTGTCGCTCCATTCCAACTTGAAAACCTAAAGATTGCTCACACAGCTACGTATACAGTTCCTGCCAATTGGAAGCTTGCAGTAGAGAACTATATGGAATGCTATCACTGCGGGCCATCGCACAAAGAATATGCAAAATCACATAGTATAAAAGACCCTGAACACCTCACCAAAGACCTTATAAATGCGTTACAAGAAAAATCTTTAGGTGTTGGCTTAAAAACAGAGGTTATCAGTTTGAATACATTTTCAGATGATGTTTCCAAAATGGATTTTTACCATCGCCGCTATCCCCTATTTGAAGGTTATTTGACTGGAAGCCGTTCCGGAAAGCCAATTGCTCCTCTTTTAGGATGTCTTTCAGGGTTTGATGGTGGAGCGACCGACCTTCAAGTTGGAATACTCAACAACTTCCTTATTTATTCTGACTATATGGTTGGTTATCGATTCATCCCAAGAGAATTACAAAAAACAGACATGGAAATAGTTTGGTTTGTGAAAGCCGATGCCGTTGAAGATAAACATTATGATAAAACAGAGCTTACATGGCTTTGGGACGTTACTTCGCAGGATGATGAAAGAATTATCCGGCTTAATCAGGAAGGTGTAAATTCGTACTTTTATTCCCCTGGTCCACTTTCTACAATGGAATGGGGTATAAGCGCGTTCTATGCTGATTACCTTTCTAAATTGGTAACGGATTCCTGAGAACAATTGAATAATAGGCAGAATAAATAACAAATAGGAACAAATTTTAATGGGCACGCTGGGCGACACTAAATCACATTTCAATGATCACTCTCAAGAAGTTTTGCGCCAATGGGATCAGAGCCATCAGTTTCATCCTTGGGCCGCGATGGACGACCCGCATGGATCTGACTATACGCTGATAGAAAAAGGGAAGGGCATTTACTTATGGGATAAAAGCGGGAAGCGCTATATAGATGGGCCTGGAGGCATGTGGTGCGCCCAGATTGGATACGGTCGAAAAGAAATGGCCGAGGCAATTTCCAATCAAGTTATGAAGCTGCCTTATGCTTCACCATGGACAAATACGACAGAGCCTTCGGCGGTGTTGGCGAAGAAAATTGCAGACATTGCACCGGCTGATCTCAACAATGTTTTTTTTACAACAGGCGGATCTACCGCGGTTGATACTGCATTGAGGACTGTGCATTTTATGAACAACCGCTTGGGTCGCCCTGATAAAAAAATTGTTTTGGCACGTGAAAAGGGGTATCATGGGGCAACTTATTTAGCGGCGACTGTAACTGGAAAGGAACGGGATAAATCGCGATTTGATATTGAAAGTCGGCTCGTACGATTCCTACCAGATGTCAACCCTTATAAACGGCCCGACGGGATGAGTGTATCTGCTTGGTGTGACGCAAAAGTGGCTGATCTTGAAAATGCAATTGCACAAATTGGCGCTGACCGGATAGGCGGTTTCATTGCAGAACCTATTCTATGCTCTGGGGGGGTAATTGTTCCTCCTGAAAGCTATCATGAGCGTACATTAGAGATTTGTCGCAAATACGACATTCTTTATATTTCTGATGAGGTTGTCACAGCCTTTGGACGTCTTGGATATTGGTTTGCATCCAAAGATGTGTTTGGCATCGAACCTGATATCATTACTTGCGCCAAAGGCCTTACATCAGGTTATTTGCCGCTCGGAGCATGTATAATTTCCGATCGTGTGATGGATCGAATGGTGAATTCGACCGATCTTGCACTGTTTTCTGCTGGCTATACATATTCTGCGCATCCCGTTTGTTGTGCAGCGGCGCTAAAAAATATAGAAATTTTCGAAAATGAGCGCCTTCTTGAGCATGTAAAAAAAATAACACCGCACTTCCAAAACCGTCTGGAGGCCCTTGCTGATCATAGGGTTGTGGGAAATGTTCGAGGCATGGGTCTTTTAGGTTGTATTGAGGGAAAACCCTACAAAGAAGGTGTCACGCTTGACGATGAACGTAAGTTGGGTGCACTGCTGGATATAGCCTGTGAAAAACGGGGCCTGCTTGTTCGCCCTCTTATAAATATGGCTGTATTTTCGCCACCCCTTGTGATTAGCGTTGACGAGATAGATGCAATGTTTGATATCCTTAGCGAAGCGCTTGACGAAGTGGCTGACGGATTATAGCTCGTAAATTATGACTAATTTAGTAAATGACAGACAAAAAGGTGTCATATCTCTTTTATAGCTTTAAGACATTTCCTCGCTTATGAAGCTAGCTTTTAATTGACTGCGCCATCTTATGGTCCATGATTTCCCGCTTTTGTTGTCGAAACATTAAATATGCAGCAAGCGATACAAGTACTGCAACGAAGATAATGATTATTGTAGCTAATGCATTTATGTCCGGTCTAAGACCGAGGCGAATCCGTGAAAAGATTAGGATTGGTAATGTGTTGGCGCCCGGTCCTGTCACAAAACTTGCGATCACCAAATCATCGAGGGAAAGAGTGAAAGCCAATAACCAACCCGATAACATACCTGGTGCAAGACGTGGCAGTGTTATTGCCTTCATTACTTTGAATGGCTTAGCGCCCAAATCTGAGGCTGCTTCCTCCAAGGTCTCACCGATCCCTGTAAGTCGTGCTTGAATAATAACGGCCACGTAAGCTAGCGAAAAAGTGATGTGTGCTATCGTGATTGTCGTAAAACCTCGTTCAGTCGGCCAGCCGATTAGTTCCTTCAGAGAAATGAAAAAAACAAGTAACGAGAGACCGGTAATTACTTCGGGCATCACAAGAGGAGCTACTAGCATACCACCAAAAATGGTCCGACCTTTAAAGCGTCCAAAGCGCACCATAGCAAGCCCAGCAAGTGTCCCAAGTATTGTCGCGAAAGTGGCATTAATAAAAGCAATCTGAAGGCTGAGGCTAACTGCTTCCCAAACCTCTGGTGATTCAAATAATTCTTTGTACCAGCGAGTAGACCAGCCACCCCATACCGGAACAAGTTTCGAATAATTGAAAGAGTAAATAATCAACAGGATCATAGGAACGTAGAGAAATATAAATCCAGCAAAAAGCATAAAAGTAAGAAACTTTGAACGACCTGGCAGCATACTAAGATCTCTCTGCAGCTTTGCCTTGATAATGCTGATAAATCGCCATTGGTAAAACTAATAGCAAAAGCAACACAATAGCTACCGCTGATGCGACCGGCCAATCTATATTACGAGCAAATTCGTTGTAAAGCTGTCTACCAATCATCTGAACGTTACCGCCCCCTAACAAATCTGGAATGACGTATTCGCCCGTAGCTGGGATAAAAACAAGAAGTGCTCCAGCAATAACGCCCGGCATTGTGAGAGGGAGAGTAATCTTAAAAAAAGTATTTATCGGACCTGATCCTAGATCCGCCGCAGCTTCGTTTAACGTGCCATCTAATTTTTCCATATTGGCATAAAGTGGAAGAATCATGAAAGGTAGGTAAGTATATACTATACCAACATAGACTGCGAATTCAGTGTAAAGCATTCGGATTGGTGTTTCAATCAAACCTAAAGAAATCAAGAGATTATTAACCGTTCCTTGATCCGCCAAAAGCCCCATCCAAGCATAGACCCTTAAAAGAAAAGACGTCCAAAACGGTAAGATTATCGCAAAAAGTAGCAGTTGTTTAGCAACCGGACCTGACCGGACGATGCCATAAGCAATCGGGTACCCAATGAGTAATGCTAAAAGTGTGGAGATAGATGCAATTTTCAGAGAATTTACGTAGGTTCTCGCGTAGAGTGGATCGTCAAAAATATATATGAAGTTATCAAAAACGAGTCTCACTGTTATAATGGTGCCGTCAACCCATTCAATCATATCGCTGAATGGGGGGCTGGAAATTGTAAGTTCAGCAAGACTAATTTTTGCTACGATGAAAAATGGTGCAAGAAAAAAAATTAGGAGCCAAGCAAAAGGAGTTGCAATGACAAAAGTTTTCCATCTCGATTGCATACCGGACAAAAAGTTCAATGCTTTTAGAGGATGTGGCAATCTGTTTTTATCTTGAGCTGCTTTGCTTGTCATTCGTAAAATACCATTGCACTCGATGGCTCCCAATTTATGTAGACTTTGTCGTCCCACATAAATTCATGCGTTTTATTTTGTGGGCGAGTCTGATTAGGTGCCGTTACATCTATAATTAGATCTTGCTGGAGCCGTATTTTGTAACGCGAAGAGTTGCCCAAGTATCCTATGTCATAGATGGTGCCTTCAGCGTTATTGGAGCCAAGCGCCAGATCAGGCTCTTTACTAAGAAATATTTTTTCAGGTCTGAGCCCTATGAAAATAGCCTTATTTCTAATCGTAATTGGGGCGTTTTTGAGTGTAAATTCTCCGATTATTGTTTCAATTTTGAATCCATGTTCTAATTCTTCAACTACATTACCTTCAAAAATATTGGCTGATCCAATAAAATTAGCAACCATACGGGACTTTGGAAATTCATATATTTCAGTTGGCGAGCCTGTCTGTACTAATCTACCTCGATCCATTACTGAGATCCTTGTAGAAAGGATCATGGCTTCCTCTTGATCGTGTGTAACCACAACAAATGTGACACCTACTTTATCTTGAATATTCATAAGCTCAAATTGCGTCTGCTCCCGCAGTTTTTTATCAAGTGCACCAAGTGGTTCGTCCAATAGTAGAATCTTAGGTTCTTTTACTAACGCTCGTGCCAGAGCAACTCTTTGTCTCTGGCCACCTGATAGTTGTTGTGGGCGCCTATTTTCGTAACCCTGCAATTCCACGAGCCTAAGTATATCATTAGTTCGTTCCTTTATTTCGCTTCGGGGTAAGCCATCTTGTTCAAGGCCAAAGGCAATATTTTTTGCGACGTTCATATGTGGGAATAGAGCGTAATTCTGAAACATCATATTAGTTGGCCGCTCATAGGGTGGCACGCCGGACATATCCTTTCCATCGATAAGTATTTTTCCAGAAGTAGGTGTCTCAAAACCGGCTAGCATTCTCAGTAAGGTGGTTTTTCCACAACCTGAACCTCCCAAAAGGCAAAACAGCTCGCCTTCGTAAATATCAAGTTCAACATTGTCGACTGCGACAAATTCGTCAAAGGCCTTTGTCACATTCTGGATCCTGAGCAAAGGCTGGTTATCACCTGATGGACCGCCTTCAATTTTTCCATAATCTGCGGGGTCACCCTCTTGATCGACCATTAAGAGCCCCTTGAATATCTTTGTAAAAAATAAGTTTGTTGATAGGGCCGAGTAATCAGCCCTATCAGATCTTTAAGCTTAGTTACCAGCTTTAAAGTCAGTCCAAGTCCTAGTCTGAATACGTTGTACTTTTGGCGACAGAGAGGCGTTGGTATACATTTGTGCGACCTGTGCGCTCGTTGGAAAAGCAGCTGGGCTTGAAGTTACTTGCTCATCAATCATTGGCTTAGCACTCTCGTTTGCCGTAGCGTACCATGTGTAATTGCTATCACCCGCCGCGACTTCAGGCCTCATGATATAGTTCAAGAACAAATGTGCGTCTTCTACGTTACTCGCATCGGATGGAATCAGCCAACCGTCAATCCAAAGGTTTGCTTTACCTTCTCCTTCAGGCAGGAAGAAATCTAGCACCACGCCGGTATCTGCTTCTGCAGCACCTGACATGGCTAAAAGCCCGTCTGGCCCCCAAGTTACAGAAACGCAAAACTCTTTTTGTGGCATACGCTGGTAGGCGTAATTATCAAAAGTCTTTATATATGGGCGTATCGCGCTCAAAAGTTTCCCCGCCTCTTCGTAGTCTGCTTTACTGGTTGTTGCAGGACTAAGACCAAGATGGGCTAAAGCCATTGGCACAATATCTTGAGGTGAATCCAAAAACGACACTCCGCACTTGGCAAGCTCCTTCATGTGCTCAGGGTTGAAGATCATGTCCATTGAACCGATTGGGGCATCAGGATATGTCTCGAGAACCAATTCTTTGTTGTATGTCACTCCATGCGTTCCCCACATGTATGGTACAAAGTGATTGTTTCCGGGATCCCAGTCTTTACCCAGTTGAGCCATAATTGACTTGTCCATATGTTTGACATTACTCAGTTTGGATTTGTCCAATGGAGCAAGAATATCGGCCTTTATCAGGCGTGCAACCATGCTACCAGAATGGCTTACCACGTCATAACCACTATTTCCGGCCAAAAGTTTTGCATCGATGGACTCCGCTGAGTCATAAGTGTCGTAAATAACTTTGATCCCATATTCGCTTTCAAAATTAGTGATTGTCTCTTCACCGATGTACTCTGCCCAATTCGTGATTTTAAGAACGCGGTCATCTGCGTTTGCTGTACTTAACAAAAGTCCTCCTATTAGTGCAGAACTAGTAAGTAGTTTTGAAAAGGATACTATCCTCATGACGTCTTCTCCCTGTAACTCGTTGTCTTTATTTAAATTCGAAAATAAATAAAAACTTTCATTAGTTAAGCTTAGCTAGCGCGTTTTGTTCAGCAGCGCATTTTCAACATTCGCCAAAATGTGAAATAACAGTAGCCTTTTGTTGTGTCCGAAGGCTAATCTCCACAGAACAGTTTAGTCAAGATATTATGATGCACTAAAAGTAACTAAAATGGCTAATTCAGGCTTGGAATTGGATCTATTGAGCGGTAAAAGATTTTTAAATTACGTTAAACTTTTCTGAATTATACATTTTAGATCTGCTTTTATTTGTGCAAAAGACTTCACTTTAACGAAACATTCTTTGAATTTAAGAAATTTTTGATAACATAACATTAACAATTAAACGGGGTGAAATAATGACTGCATCAGATCATTACAACGATACTACAATTAATTTTTTGGGGGATTTTTGGGGCGATGGATATATGTCGCCCGGAGGGTCGAAGGAAGTTGCTCGAGTTCTTGAGGGACTCGATTTAAAAGATTTTTCGGTTCTGGATATTGGATGCGGTTCTGGACAAATAACTGTAGAACTGGTGCAACAGCATGGCGCTAAACATGTTACAGGAATTGATGTTGAAGATACGGTTGTTGCTGCCACAAATAAGCGTGTTTCAGATTTGGACTTAACTAAAAATATTGAAATTAGGAAGGTAAATCCGGGACCGCTACCCTTCGATGATAATACTTTTGATTTGGTATTTTCAAAAGACTCTATCATTCATATTCCTGACAAAGAAGCTTTAGCCATTGAGGCATTTAGAGTGACTCAAAGTGGTGGATATTTCGCTGCAGCCGACTGGCTAATTTCTCATGATGGTGAGCCGTCAAAAGAAATGGCAGAGTACATATCCGCGGAAGATCTAGACTTTGCAATGGCATCTCCAGCGAGATACCAGGCTGCAATGGAAAAAGCTGGGTTCATCAACGTGCAACTTACTTCTCGCAATGCTTGGTACTCTGAGGTTGCTTCTGAAGAACTAAAGCGGTTCACCGGTCACGAACGAGAGTCTTGGGATATAAAATTTGGCAAAGATTTCATGATTGAGCAAGAAGAAATCTGGGAAAAATTGGTCTTTGTTCTCGCTTCTGGAGAACATTGCCCTCATCATATAAGAGCGCAAAAGCCCGGTTAAGCTGCATTTGTTTCCTAAAAGGAGCAGGCAAGCCACGGTAGCATTTAACCTTTTAAAAAAAAGTAATACCTTATTTGGCTCGGTTAACGTGATATTCTACTAGGGCGTTGAGCTTTGTTAAATAGCCCCAGAAAGCTCGAATTTTTATTACGCATCCCACCAATATCCATCAGGATCTCCAGGATATACACCGAGATAAGGACCGTGTGCTTGATAGCCCATCAGTCTTCGCACATTCTCTGGGTATGCATCAGCAATCTCTCTTGGCACAGTAAGATAGTGATTTTCTTCTTGGCGCAGCCATCCGAGAGAATAAGTTGTAATTAATCCTGTACGAGGTTTATCAGTTTTATTTCTTCCCCCTGCATGCACCGCCGTTCCAAGATAAAAAAGAATTGATCCTTTTGTCATAACTGCACTGTGAACATCGCTTTCCCTAATAGACTCGATATTACGCATGTCGTGTGAGCCAGGAACAACGCGTGTGGCGCCGTTTCTAGCGGTGAAGTCAGTCAAAGCAACCATAGCGGATATTTGAAATTCTACGTCGGGAATGCGAATTGGATAAAAGTCATCATCTCTATGTAGTTCCTGATTTCCCTCACCTGGCATGATCTCAATGGCAGTGGAAGAGCCAATTTGGTAATTAGTGCAATGCCTTTTTAAAACGCAATCGGCCACTGAAATTATAAAGGGGTGTGCAAGAATACTAGCCGATGAAATCGAAATCCCCAAAATACCACCAAGCCTTCTAGTTTTATGGCCATTGAAATCATTGGTAAATTTTAGACCCTGCTTATCAAAAGGGTCCCTTAATTCACCTAAAACGGCGTCAATAATATCCAAATTAATGGCTCCCTCAACGATCACAGCTCCATCCTTTAGGAGTGTAGACGAAACACGGCCTGCCTCTGGTTCCAACTTCTCAATCATAGCAATTTGACTCTCTCAAAAACCTTTCAAAAAAATCTCTTTTCATTTTTCTCATTTTTCAATTAGAGGACTACAAAACGTCTGACAAAATTGTTCTTACCTTTATCGCATTGTGAATTTAAACGCCTCCAAATGATTTCCAACATTCTTAAATGCAATAGGGTGTGTAAATCTTTTCTTAATTATCTTTCGAGAGGTGGGGTTTGTTTAGCACGGGGTGGTGCGTAAAATGGGCTTTTAATTTCACTAAGTTTCTCCATTCGCCTTATCCATTGACCTTCTTTGAGCATGTAAATTTCTGCAAAAAGCGCAGATGAGGTACAATACTGAGATTTTACGTGGGCCAATGCAATGCTTTTCTTCACGGTTGGCGACCATATACCTGAACTTATATGACCCACTTCGGTCTTTTTTTTATGATATACCAAAGCAGAATCTGAAGGCTTAAATCCGCCAACATCTAGTCGCAATAAGCGTGTGCGCGGTTTATCTTTGAGGTTGAGCAATGCACGACGACCATTGAAATGGCCTTTGCTAAAATCCACCATTTTTCCCAGATTCAGTTCGAACGGCGTTTGTCCACGATGTAAATACTCTGTACTCTGTACTGGCATGAAGTCAACGCCGGCTGTCATGAAACCGGCTTCAACGCGCGCAATATTTACCGCGTCATAGCCTATCGCGCGCAAACCCCAATTTGAGCCAGAATTCCAAATCAAATCCCACAGTTGCGTTGCTTTTTCTTTAGGACACCAAATTTCGTAGCCGAGATCACCTGTAAAACCTGTTCTTGATATTAATACTCCCGTGGGGTCTGAATAGATGTCAAATGGTTTGATATTATCCAACTTAAAGCCAGCGTTAGAAAGAATAGAAAAGGATGTCGGGCCTTGCAAAGCCAAAGCCGCCACCTCAGCACTCTCGTCTGTAATTTCCACTGCATAGCCCCATGCTGCTTCCAAAAGCCAATCTAGCATAGGTTCTTGGCAACAAAGTCTCCAGTTGTCGTCATTCAAGCGAAATAAGGTGCCATCATCAATTAACATACCTTCTTGATTACACCATATCGCGTACGCTACTCTTCCGACTTTAATTTTACGAACATCACGAGTGAGCAGTCTGTTCAACATTAAATTGGCTTCCTCCCCCTTAATCCTATATTTGTGAAGAGGTGAAATATCAAAAAGGGATGCTTGATTGCGTAAGGCAAAATATTCAAATTCTACGCAATCCAATGTCAAAGGTGCTGCATATCCAGCCCAATTGTACCAGCTGCGTGCTCGGGATAGTGCCTCAAGTTGTTTTTGAAATGGACCGTCAATGAGCCCGGTCTTTGGATCGGTTACTATGCTCATTTGGTGTTTCGTAGCACTCTGAGAGCAGCATTGCGTCCACTGAGCCCCATTATATCACCGCCTGGATGGCTGGAAGAACCGCATAAGTAGAGGCCTTCCGGGCCGGTTCTGTAGGCTGAAAATCTAGGTGTGGGGCGAAGGTTAAAAATCTGATCTAAACTCATTTCAGCATGGTTCCAGTTTCCTCCCTCTACGCCTAAGTCTTGGGCAAAATCAATTGGAGTAATAACTTCGTAGTCTACAATTAATTCACCTATCTCTGGAATAAACTCTGATAAAGATTGGATAAACACCTTCTTCAAACGTTCTTTTGCAGCCAGGTTCCAACCACCTTCCAATTCTGATGGTATAAACTGGACTATTGAAGACAACCAGCTCTCGTTTTCTCTTGTTATAAAAACTGATTCTGAAACAGGAGCCTCGGAAAACCGTCCATACTTACAGCAATTAAAAGCTTGATCAACATAATTAACGCTTGGAGCTACAACAAATCTGTTGTCAGTTATTGGGAGTTTTATATTCTTGAAACTGGGTAGTTTGGATAACTGTAAGTTTACTTTTGCAGTTGTTCCTGACGTTCTAAGATTTCGGATACTTCGGGAGTCTTCTATATCAAAAGACGATACACCAACTAGTTTTTTTATTGAATGCAAGCCGCTTGAGCATAGAACCGTATTCGAAAATAAAGCTGTTCCATCAGCTAACTCAACCCCCCTTACAGAATCATCGTCAATTAAAATCTTTTCTGCTGTCACATTCGTCTTTATATCGATTTTCAACTTATCTATTACGTTTTCGAGAAATTTGAAAAAATTAATCATGCCTTTTGTAGGCCTGGTTAATTCACACCCATGTCCGTATCTATAAATCAGGTTGAAAACAGTACCTGGGTTTCGCGGTCCTGAAAATAGCCCTCGAGTAGCATCGGCCGCTAATAAACCTGCAAGTGGGCCTTCTGGCAGATCATCCAAAATAAAATCCGAGACATTCATTAAAATATCTTGAAGAAATTTTCGCATCTGCGATTTCCCAAGTAGTTTAAGGCTCAGAACAAAGCGTAGAAGTCGTAATACGTCTTTTGGAGAACCAAGGTTGTCATTGGCCCCGAATGGCGTATTTTCTGCTAGTTGTTTGAGCAATAATCCATATTTGGATAAAATTTTTGTCAGTTTTTGAAATGTGGCGTCATTGTCAGCCGATAATCCGTCTAAATAAAAAGCACTATCGCTTTTTACACGAACGTGTTTACCCGTTTTACAAAAGCAAATTGTTTCCATGGAGGTAAGTTCTTGATAATCAATTGACGCTAAACCTAGGTCTTTGATGACCCTCGGACTTAAATTCCATAGAAGATGTGCCGCCGGTGGTCCTGCTCTATTATGCGTTGCCATGCCTCCCAGCTCACTACGTTGCTCAAGGATTGCAACAGATTTACCATTTTTTGAAAGCAAGCATGCCGCGGCAATGCCATTTATACCACCTCCAATCACAATTGCATCGTAGTCAATCATGCGGCATAACCCTTCATATGCATTTTTTTTGACAAAGTTCTCAAAATTGTCCGGGCAGCATTAGCGCCAGGCGCGCCCATCACACCTCCGCCTGGATGCGTGGATGACCCACATATGTATAAGCCTTTTATAGGAGAGCTATAATCAGAATAACCCGGTATAGGCCTGTTGAAAAATAATTGATCGAATGTGAGTTCGCCTTGAAAAATATTCCCCTCCGTAAGTCCGACTTCCTTTTCGATCTCCAATGGAGAGCGAACCTCCATATGCTCAATGTGCGAACGAATGTTAGGGCATGCGATGGAGATTTGATCTAGTACACTCTCTGACAAAGCTTCGCGATGCCCGGCAGTCCAATTTCCAGCTGAGCGAGAATCGCCAACTTTTAATTCATATGGCGCGTATTGGACAAACACTGTCATCATGTGGTCGCCTGTTGGGGCCATCGTTGGATCGATCTGACTAGGAATGAGCATGTCTATATACGGATGCTCCGACCATCCACCTTCTTTCCATTGATCATAGGCTTTTTCGAGTTCGAGAAGGCTCTCGGTGCAATGCATATCGCCTCGTAGGAAACTAGCATTTTCAGGCGCCGAGGGAAATTCAGGAAAGCCTTTTAAAGATATATTTAGTTTTGCAGATGATCCGCGAATTTTGAATCTTTTTACGGCTTTTATAAAGTTTTCCGGTAGTGCATCGGATTTTACGTGATTGAGAAATGTACGTTTTACGTCCATATTTGAAATGACGATCGGTGCGTAAAATTCGTCTCCATTTTCTAGCGCTACACCTTTCACCTTGCCATTTTTAACTATAAATTCTTCGATACCACACCCCTTATGCAGCCTGCCATTATGGTGTTCGAATGAAGCTGCCACGGCTTTCGAAATAGCCCCCATACCACCGCGAGCGAAGCCCCAAGCGCCAATACCACCATCAATATCGCCCATGTAATGATGCAACAGGACGTACGCAGTTCCAGGTGAGTACACGCCCAACCCAGTACCAATTATACCTGACCCAGCCAAGTGTGCTTTTATCAGGTCGTTCTCAAAATGCTCATCCAAAAAATCACCAATAGACATCGTCCAAAACCGCATTGTGTCCTGCAACTCTTTTTTGCCAAGTTCGTATGCCCTTTTGGCGAGAAATGCCATCTCGCTCAGATCTCGTGGGCGAGTCGATGTTGGGTCAGGTGCATTTCTCAAAAGGAAGGGACGTATAAAGCGACATTGACGCATCACTGCCATAGCGTATCTTTGGTATGCGTCAGCATCGCGGGCTGAGAACCTACTTATCTCCCTACGAAGAGCATAATGGTCGGAGTAATATGCGAAATAATTCCCGTTCCTGGTAAAACTTGCACCGCCCTCGTATGGAATAACCTGCAACCCATATTTGGGAAGTTCTAAGTCTCGAGCAATTTCACGTCTTAATAACGAACAAACATAAGAACAATTTGAATATGTCCATCCTTCATGAAGCGAGCGACTAACCGCAGCTCCTCCAACCCAGTCATTCTTTTCTATAATTAACACGTCCATTCCGGCACGCGCTAGATAGGCACCCGCAATTAAACCGTTATGACCGGCTCCCACTACAATAGCATCAAATGTTGATTTAGTTCTCATAGTCTAACGGTACAATTAAATCGTATGGTTGGATACTACATTTCTGGATACTTGTTATATTATTTGTCAAAAATGGTCAGACATTTTTTAGTAAGAAAACTAATATTTCAGATGAATTTTCTGTTACGGGAAATTTTTATAAAAAACTTTGTTGCGACAAGTTTTCCGTTTCCATTAGTTGCGTCAACTAATATTTTGCCTCAGAATCTCAAAGACTATAAAAAATATCCTATAAAAACGGCTGAGAAACGGCTTAGCTTTTTTGCAACACGTATTTTCAATACGCTACTTTCTTGCCTTTTTTTTAATATAACCAGAGCGGTTTGGCTTTGTGAAATCAAGCAGATTTTGATATTTTTAATTCTTTCCCGACTAATGTTTTACTAAACTACTTATGGATCTCGCAGCCTTCTTGCCACTTTCAAAAGCCCCGTTCACTAGACCATATATTTCTGGCTCAGTAGCTTCTCCAGCGAACAATAATTTCTCGCTTTCCATTTCACCGAGAATTTCGCGTGTACCACCGTGTCCTGGTTTAGCAGCACTATACGAACCGAGCGTTAGAGGGTTGTCGGCCCAGTCTGATGCAAAGCCTTTTATAAAGTGCTTCTTAGCGTTGTTGCCAACTATAAAAGTTAATTTTTCCATGGCATATTCAACGATTGCCTCCTGTCCATCTGCGTATAGATCCCAACCAAAAGCTCCGCCAATGAATCCCATAAGATAATCATGATTTGTTGGCCAAGCCAGAAAGTAGCAACCACTTCCAATATCCTCCGTTGGAAGATCATATTGGACCCTATTATTCTCTTTGAGACCGAGGCGATTTCCATCAAAAAGTAAAGGAATTTTGATTAATAAACCCATGTTTAGGTCGTTTATTGCTTTTTGTTTGTCATGTGAAAGTGATGGTGTAAACTTAATTCCTTCCGATTTCAAAACTCCTACTGAAACAGTGCAGATACAATAACTTGCCTTAACTTTTCCCGCACTCGTGATGACCTCAACTTGGCAGCCAGAATGATCGATTTCGACTGCTTTAGTGTTGAATTTGATCGGGAAATTTTGGTTTAGTTTTGAAACCAAAGTGCCTAAGCCTTCTTTAACAATATGGCTGGGTTGGCTAGATCTTCCCCTGAAATAGTCCAATGTCGAGATATCTTTCATATCTACTGCAAAGTTAAGCGCGCCTTCCCAGTTTTGATAGATACTGCTATTGGGAATGTGCGAAATCACGTGCGATGCGGGGATATCCTTACCTGCCTGCCCGGCGTTGTTGATAGCGTGTTCAATATCATACCCGGCTTTAAGATACGCAAGTTGAGAATTTGTAGACGACCTGCGTCCATCTTTTTCAAATGTGTCGGCACCGGAATCAGTATGATCTAATAGTGTAAACCCATTTTTATAGCCAAAATCCTTGAAAAAGTTTTTATCAGATCCTGTGATCCAAGAGCAGCCATGGTCAACAGCTTGTCCAAATGAGGTGCTTTCTGTATAGGCCCGTCCACCCACGCGGTTGGCAGCCTCCAAAATTAAAAATGATATTCCTTGTTTGGATAGTTCACTCGCCGCCGAAAGCCCTGCAGCACCTGCGCCAATTATAATAACAGTCGGATTTAAAGGAAGTTTTGCGTCAGTCATGTTACCTCATTTCCTTATTCACACGTCAAATCGATATCACGGCTTATTTAAAGTCCCAAGGTCTGTCTGCAAAACTTTTGGTAATAGGATAATGTGAGTTGTGTTTCTCTATTTCTACAGCTTAAATTCTGTAAAATTCAGGGAGAATTTGTGAGTGCTTGATAGACATGGTTGGGAAAAATTTGAATTCGATCCTAATATTGCGAACTGGGCTAAAGCGGCGCATCATGCAGGTTGTAAAGTTTTGGCTAATCAAACGATGCGAGCTGAATGGCTTCAGTGCGAGGGCACCTGGTTTGTGGGCGTTGATGTGCTTCCATCGAGTAAGTCCGGGGAAATCGGTGGGATGCCATTGCACGGAGAAGTTATTAAAAGACTCTCATATATTTCAACCAAACCGTTCCATCGCGCCCAACTCTCGGTAATTTATCGAGGTTATCCTAAACCTCGAAAAGGGGAGAGTACGGGAGCCTTTAAATATCGGCTTAAACGCGATGCTGCTCACGTAGATGGGCTTCTACCCGTTGGAAAGGCGCGCCGTAGGATGCTCAAAGAACCGCACGCTTATATTTTGGGCCTACCACTTAATGTGACATCACCGGACGCTAGTCCACTTGTGGTTTGGGAAGGGTCACATAACGTTATGGGGGAGTATTTTCAGCAGGCATTTAAAGAAATTGATCCCTCGTGTTTTGATAAGATTGATCTTACAGAGACTTACCATGCCGCTCGTCGTAGGATTTTTCAAACTTGCCCACGCGTGGAGGTGCACGCTCGCCCTGGCGAGAGCTACGTTATTCATCGCCTTGCTCTGCATGGAGTAGCACCCTGGGCTGATAGAGCTACTGCACCTAAAGAGGGTCGTATGATAGCCTACCTGCGGCCCGAGCTGAAAAACATATCACTGTGGCCGTATTTGAACTGGTAAATAAAAAGTGATTACTCTTATGGCATAGGTGCGAGCTCTAAGACAGATTTTTTTAATGCCTTTTTTGATAGGTTCCTGATGTCTATTTTGGGCGTTCGAACTGTGTGGTACTCGCCTATAAGTTAATTTTTCTTTCTCGCATGATTTCAGGTCGAAACCGCAGCCGCCTATCGGTTTAGTGACAGAAAACAACAATAGAAAGTCTGAATTTGGATGGACAATGGTCTTACAATTCAAAAAAGTAAATTCACAAGGTAGAATAATTAAAAGATCGATTTTTTATTGACCAATTACTAGAAAACTCCGAAGAAGCTTGATGAAGGCCTTCAATATGAATGGATTATATTACAGATCCCTGCTTTTTTGCGCCATTTTTGCGCTCCGCCCACCACGGCGTTTGGTGATTTTAGGCGCGCGACCGGGCAGCTCTGCTATGATTTCTTGACGTTGCTCTCTGCTCATTTTCGACCAACGGCTTATCTCTTCAATCGTCCGAAAGCATCCGGTACAAAGCTTTTCCGTTGGATGAACCAAACAAATACTGACACATGGCGATTCAACTTCGTTTCGTTTCCATACTCGAGCAGCCTTTTTTAGCTCAGATTTTTCCATCTTATTCAAGCTGCCTCAATCGATCTAGTGCACCCTGTAGGATATAGGAGGCTGCAACATGGTCTATCACCTCAGAGCGACGTTTTCTTGTCGCATTTGCCTCCAGTAGCGCCTTTTCCGCTGCAACGGTAGAGAGCCGTTCGTCCCAGAACGTGATAATAAGATTAGTTTTCTGGTTTAGATTTCGAGCAAATGCTCGGGTTGATTGTGCCCTTGGTCCCTCAGTCCCGTCCATATTTCGCGGCAGTCCCAAAACGATGCCTTTTATTGCACGGTCATCACATACTGTCAGAAGTTTCTCTGCGTCCTTAGTGAATTTTTCCCGCTTTATGGTTTCCAGAGGAGTCGCCACGTTGCGCAGAAGGTCTGATACTGCTAGGCCTATAGTCTTTGTACCTAAATCAAGTCCAATTATTGCGCCAAGGTTGGGTAAATCTTTTGCGAACTCTGAAATCTCTTCAAAAATCATTTTATCAGACCAATTCGGGCTGCGGTTTGGTTTATAAGTGTCAACCCTTCTTTGTGTTCTTTAAAGGCAGCCTGCGCTTCAAAAAGAATGGCCTGAGCCTGCTTGATGCGACCAAGAACTGTGAGTGATCTTATCAAGCGCGCCCAGTCCTCTGGCGGCCCCCCTTCGGAATTAAGTCTTTGACCTAACCTTTCAACCATCCCTTCTATCATGGCAAGGCGTTCTTCGCCACTCATCTCACTGGCGGCTTCAATTTCCTCATTAGAAGGGCGAGGTTTTTCAAGGTTCGGCAGAGGTGGCAAAATATAATCGTTAACGCCCGCCGCAAGCGCAACCTCCACTATTTTTGAACGGATTGGTTCTACCCATGGACTTTTGGGATCAGATTTAGCTAAGAGCTGTCGCCATAAAAGGAACGCTCGATCTGGCCTGTCGATCTGCAAAAACATCAACCCGATGTAATAACGCGATGGCTCATGCGTTGGATCCTGCGACAAAATTTTATTTAATGCAGCTTCGGCTTCTGGGGAAATGTAGCCTCTGGCGGAAAGTATTAGCATTTCTGCGTAGTTAAACTGATCCTCAATCGTTGACCTATTCCCTTTTATCCGGAGGATGTTTTCTTGTGCTTCGCTTGCTGCGAGAAAATTCATCAACCCAGCTTCAATTTGAGTCAATAATATATGACCTCGAAGATCATCTGGACGCTCAGAAACAGTTTTGCGTAATTGTTCCAAAAGCCTTACATCCGTTTGGTTGGTTGGTAAATTCTCTTCTTGAGGATTTTGGTCGATCCAATCATTAAGTGAAGGACGATTAAGTCGTAGCTGCTCCGCCATTACTATGCGATCTTTTTGTGAAAGATCCCCATATCCAGGAACCCCGATCAGGTGGTAGAGGCTTAAGCTGCCACCAATCAGAACCACCGATATGATTGTCGCGCCTAAAATCACGTTTGAATTTTTGTCAAGAGACTGAGAGCGTGATGCAGACTGATCCAGAGTAAGAATGCGCCGCTTAATTTCAGTGCGCAGGTGCTCTGCTTCCCCAGCCAATATTAGTCCACGCGCTAAATCACGATTAATCTCGTCTAGTTGCGCTTTGTAAAAGCCCAGTTCTTGATCGTTTTCGTTAGCTTTTGGAGCAGGAATACGTAGAGTTGCGGTTAAAAAACCTGCCACACAGATCGAAATCGCAGTGATGATCCCCCAGAACAGCATACTTACTCCCTACAGTATGTTTTCCTTTAATGGGAGTTTAATACTTTAAAAAGAGGCCCAAGACATCTTGACGCATATGTCGCTTCCTGCTTTGCATGTGACGCAGCTAGTCTTCATCATTTTTGAAATATTTGTAAAAAACCTAGGGATAATGAAAGCGGAGCCGAAATTTGTATGAAACGTTATTCTGCCTTTGCTATCGCGCGTGAAGCGCTGCGGTTTCATTCTGGTTGGGAACGAGCCTGGCGTAACCCTAATCCAAAGAAAAAATATGGCGTTATTATAATTGGTGCTGGAGGGCATGGCCTTGCCACTGCTTACTATCTTGGGCGCAATTTTGGAATTACTAATGTAGCGGTGATTGAAAAAGGTTGGCTCGGAGGCGGCAATACGGGACGTAATACAACAATTATCCGATCGAATTATCTGCAAGATCCCTCCGCGGCAATCTACGAAAAATCTCGGAGTCTTTACGAAACGCTTAGCCAAAATTTGAATTATAACGTGATGTTCAGTCCTCGTGGAGTGATGATGCTCGCCCAGACTCACCATGAGATCAGAGGATACCAACGAACTTCACATGCGAATGCCCTCCAAGGGGTTGCCACAGAATTCATAGGACCAAAGCAAGTCAAGGCTCTTTGCCCTATAATTAACGTAAATGGGCCGCGCTATCCGATTTTGGGAGCTCTCTGGCAACCGCGCGGTGGTACAGCTCGTCATGACGCAGTGGCTTGGGGATATGCAAGAGCTTGTTCCAATATGGGCATTGATATTATCCAGCAATGTGAAGTTACTGGGGTTGACAGGAAAAATGGTAAAGTGACAGGGGTCCAAACGTCACAAGGTACGATAGGCTGTGAAAAATTAGGCATCGTTGTTGCTGGGCACTCAAGCGTACTTGCAGATATGGCAGGTTTTCGTTTGCCGGTTGAATCAGTAGCCCTTCAGGCACTTGTTTCTGAGCCTATAAAACCCTGCATGGATGTTGTTGTGATGGCTAACACTGTGCATGGCTATATGAGCCAGTCTGATAAGGGCGAAATGGTAATTGGAGGTGGTGCAGATGGATTTAACAATTACACGCAGCGTGGAAGTTTCCACCATGTTGAAGAAACGGTGCGAGCCCTAGTAGAAACCTTTCCGATAATATCGCGGTTGAAAATGTTGCGCTGGTGGGGCGGAATTGTTGATATGACTGGTGACAGATCGCCCATAATATCAAAAACGCCATTGGAAAACTGTTTCATCAATTGTGGTTGGGGCACTGGGGGGTTCAAAGCCATACCTGGTTCGGGTTGGGGTATGGCTGAGCTTTTGGCCAAGGGACACTCAACATTGACTGATGAATTTTCAATTTCGAGGTTTAAAGAGGGAAAATTTATAGACGAAAGCGTTGCAGCTGGGGTGGCGCACTGATGACTTTACTTTTTATGACCCTTAATCTCTCGATAATATCAATATACCGAGCGGACTATATTTATCGAACAAGCCTTAAATTTGTGGGTAAATGTCTTAATGAAAAGCTTGAAAATATTGTTGATGTACAAAGACATGTGAAGAATTCTCATGTTAATACTTGAGTGCCCCTATTGCGGCTTAAAAGCAGATGAAACAGAGCTTAGCCCTGGTGGTGAAGCGCATGTTAAACGTTTTGGGCCGGAATCCTCAGATGAAGAATTGGAGTTTTATCTTTTCATTCGCAAAAACCCCAAGGGTGTACATTTTGAGCGTTGGCGGCACTCAAGTGGATGTGGTAAGTGGTTTCATGCTGCGCGTTGTACCATAACGATGGAGGTCTTTGGGACTTACCCGGCTCAAACTCATGAACCCCCGAGAGAAATCAAGGATAGGATTTCAGCCAAACGATCTAACCGTTCAAATAGGAAAACTTGATGAGCAGGCGCCTTCCTTCTTTAGGTCGACTGATCGACAGATCGAAACCCATCGCCTTCACTTTTAATGGTGAGAAATTAACAGGATATATGGGCGATACATTGGCCTCTGCACTGTTGGCAAATGACAAGATTCTTGTAGGGCGCTCGTTTAAATATCATCGGCCACGCGGAGTAATGACTTGCGGGCCAGAAGAGCCAAATGCGCTAGTAAATCTCGGTCGTGGTGGATCTTTTGAACCAAACCAACGAGCCACGACCACTGAACTTTTTGACGGGCTGGAAGCAACATCTCAGAATCATTGGCCAAGTCTTGAGTTTGATGTAGGAGCGATCAACTCTAGATTTCACCGGCTTTTGCCAGCGGGATTTTACTACAAAATGTTTATCCATCCTCGTCCGCTCTGGAAGTACGTTTATGAACCCTTTATTCGGAAATCGGCAGGATTAGGTCAGGCTCCAAGCGCAAACGATGCAAATCGATATGAGCATTTTTATGGGTTTTACGACTTTGTCGTTGTTGGTGGTGGCATTGCAGGGCTGCAAGCTGCGAAGTTAGCAGCCGCCTCTGGAAAACGGGTTCTTGTTATGGAACAAACGGCTGAATGGGGTGGGCGTGCGCGGATTGACGATCAAATTTTTAACAGTCAAGCTGTGACCAAGTTTGTTGAGGAGACGGTTACTTATCTACGCTCGCACTCTAATGTAAATTTGCGCACTAGGATGATGGGTGCCGGAGTTTATGATCACGGCTATCTCATTGGTTATGAAAGATTGACTGACCATGATCCCAAAGCCCTTGGACCGCGTCATCGCCTTTGGCGCATAAGGGCGGGTCACATTATCACGGCAACGGGAGCTATTGAGCGCCCTTTGGCGTTTGCAGAAAATGATAAGCCAGGAGTGGTTCTGGCCTCAGCATTGCGAGATTATTTGGTTGACTACGGTATTTCCTTGGGAAGAAAAACGGTTGTAGTCACTAATAACGATGACGCGTATCTCACTGCAATTGCTATAAAAAATTCCGGCATGGAAGTATCTGCAATTATTGATAGTCGGCAGGGTGGCGCAGGTGAGTTGGGGGAACTTGCCCGGTCTATGGGAATTCGAATTGAAACTGGAAAAGGAATTTCGAAAGTTCATGGAGGAAAGTCCGTCACTGGCGTTGCAATATGCTTGCAGTCAGGTAAAGGTAGGGTTTTGGAAAATATTGAATGTGACTGTGTTGCCATTTCAGGCGGTTGGTCACCTGTGGTACATTTGTGGTCGCATTGCGGTGGCAAAATTATCTGGGACGAAAAAAAAGTTTTGTTTCGTCCCGATACAGACAAATCGCCAAAAGGATATGACGGTAGTCCTTTCGTGTCTGTTTTGGGGGCGGCCAATGGATTTTTGGATATGTCTGCAGCAATTGCAAACTCTGTAGAAACCATGGGAAAACTGTTGGGTGAGACGGGCGCGATCAAAGGTTTGTGTCTTTCCGAAAGAAAGGATGCCCGGATCGAAGCAGTCTGGATGATGCCGAAGGATGCTGGGATAAAGTTACGATCCAAAGCCTGGCTGGATTTCCAAAACGATGTGAAAGTTAACGATGTTGAGCTTGCAGCCCAAGAAGGTTTTGAAAGCGTTGAACACGCAAAGCGTTACACCACACTTGGGATGGCAACTGATCAAGGTAAGCTTTCTAACATTAACGGTCTGGCAACGCTGGCTGGTGCGTTGAACGAAACTGTAGCAAACGTAGGCACCACCACATTCCGCCCACCATATTCCCCTATTTCTATGGGATCCATTGCTGGACCCGCTCGTGATGAAATTTTTCAACCAATACGACAGACACCTATGCATGGTTGGCACGAGGAACAAGGAGCATATATGGAGCCAGTTGGGCTGTGGCGCAGGCCTTTTTGCTATCCACGAGGATCCGAAACCCATGCTCAAGCGGTTGAGAGAGAGATTAATCAGACGCGCAGTTCACTTGGTATATTGGACGCTTCTACCTTGGGTAAGCTCTTAGTCAAAGGGCCGGACGCCGATAAGTTTCTTGATATGCTTTACACAAATCTGATGAGTAGCCTCAATCCAGGTAAATGTCGTTATGGGCTTATGTGTTCGGAAAATGGATTTTTGATTGATGATGGCGTTGTTGCTCGGATTGATGACGAAACGTTTCTTTGCCATACGACTTCAGGTGGTGCAGATCACATCTATGCGCATATGGAAGAATGGCTTCAAACCGAATGGTGGGATTGGAAGGTTTACGTTGTAAACCTAACAGAACAGTTGGCGCAAATCTCTGTAGTTGGGCCTAATGCGCGAAAAACACTTGAAAAGCTGGGCGGAATGGATGTTAGTGGAGAGTCTCTTTCATTTATGGAATGGAAAGATGGTTCTCTGGGTGGATTTGATGCACGTGTTTATCGGATTTCTTTTTCAGGAGAGCTATCTTACGAAATCTCAGTTCCTGCTAGTCAGGCAATGGCTTGTTGGAACGCACTTTTGAACGTGGGAGATGAGTTTGGAGTCATGCCATACGGTACTGAGGCTCTTCATGTTATGCGCGCTGAAAAAGGTTTTATTATGATAGGGGATGAGACTGACGGTACGGTGACTCCTCAAGACCTGGGCCTAAATTGGGCGGTTTCTAAAAAGAAGAAAGACTTCCTTGGAAAGCGTGCTCAACAGCGCAACTATATGATAGACCTCAGTCGCTGGCGCTTGGTTGGATTAGAGACCCTCGATGGCTCTGTACTGCCAGACGGGGCCTATGCTGTCGGGGAAGGTTCAAATGCCAATGGTCAGAAAAATACAATAGGTCGCGTAACTTCTACTTACTTCTCTCCCACACTAAGGCGCGGTATCGCTTTGGGTCTTGTAAAAAATGGTCCGGAGCGAATGGGAGATATCATTTCTTTTCCAAAGATTGATGGTACTCAGGTAAAGGTAAAAATCGTTGCTCCCGTTTTTTATGACAAATTGGGAGAGAAGCAAAATGTCTGACATAGGTGACATAGGCTTTCCAGATTATTTTGGGTATGTCAGTGTAACAACCGACAGTACCATTGGGATGCTGGTGGTACGTGGGGATCTTTCGTCTACAAGTTTCAAAGATGCGCTTGAATTCGATTTGCCGGAAATCTGCGGAATTAAACATTATAATGAAGTGAGTATTGCGTGGATGTCGCCTGATGAACTTCTATTCCTTTGTCCCAAAAAGGAAACAATGGGCCTGATTTCAACGCTTCAAGGTACACTTAAAAATCAACACTCATTAGTCGTAGATGTTTCAGATGCTCGGTCTGTATTTACGCTGCAAGGTGGTAAAGTGCGAGAAGTGATTGCAAAACTAGCTCCAGTTGATGTTGCACCAAGTCAGTTTGGTCCAGGGCAGATTCGCCGTACTCGCTTTGGGCAGATTGCAGCAGCTTTTTGGATGGTTAGCGAGGAAGAGGTTAAAATCATCTGTTTTCGATCTTTTGGACATTACATGTATCAACAACTTTGCATCTCGTCTTCTGAAGGTAGCGAACTTGATCTTTGGTGTTAATTGGGTCAATTTATTGCCGTATCATTGTTTGTCCTTGACGATGGTCTTTGAACTCTATCATTAAAGGCAAATAAGTTTTAAAAACGTTTAAGGAGTCCAGAAAATGGCTTTCGAACTTCCCGATCTTCCCTACGCTCATGATGCGCTTGCTGCACATGGAAT
>MDTG01360172.1_pt1 | contig 25085 bp, 25 predicted proteins | sample 811421 | NCBI WGS metagenome assembly MDTG01 (sample SAMN05326645, study PRJNA326480) | marine metagenome | isolation source: seawater | place: Pacific Ocean: South East | collected 2011 | reverse complement strand
TTAGAAAAGAAATTATAAAAGCAGGTCAAGATATTAATAAACCTGATTTTGGAAGAAAACAGAACTAAGAAATATTTCTAATTTCGTCGTATATTTTCATCTCTAAGTTTTTTAAAAACTCATCTCTATTTAATCCAGGCTCTATAGGTTTTAAAAATGAAACTATTATTTTTCCAGGATATTTAATCATTCCTTCTTTTGGCCAAACTTTACCTGAATTTAAAGCTACGGGAACACAACAAATATTTAAAGTTTCATATATTCTTCCTGCGCCCTTTTTAAATGGCACTTTATCTTCTACTTTTACTCTTGTTCCCTGTGGAAAAATTAATAGAGGTCTATTTTCATTTTCAATAGTCTTAGCAACTTTATCAAAAAAATTAAGATTTTCTTTTGTAGTTGTGTCTCTTACTATTTCTATAGATTTAATTTTTTTTAAATAAAGTCCAAATAAAGGGATCCGAATAAGTTCTTTTTTTAAAATAAATATTGGATAATCAAGTACACTTTGTAAGGCAAATGTTTCAAACATTGATTGATGTGCCGAAGCAACAAAATATTTTTGGTTTTTTGGAATATTATTTGTTCCTCTAAATTCTACTTTTGTATTTAAAAAAAATCTTACTAAAAAAACTACATAATGACCTAAAAATTTTCCAAATATTAAAGTTAATTTTGAAGGTAAAAATAAAGCTGGTAGCGCAATTAAAAAAACAGCTACAATTCCTGAGTACAAAAAAATATTAAATAATAATGACCTAATAAATTGCATTTATTTAATTTGTTAAATTAATCTTTAATTAAATTTTTTAAACTTTGTCTCTTTCTAATTACTTTATGATTTGAGCCATAAACCATAATTTCTGCAATAGTTGGTCGCATATTATAATTTGACGATAGTGTCATACCATAAGCTCCTACATCCATTAATCCAACAAAGTCTCCTTCTTTAATTTTTGAAAAATTTCTTTTACTTAAAAATTTATCAGAACTTTCACATATAGGTCCTACAAATTCAATATCACCTTTCATTATTTGTTTTGTTTTTCTAATAGGAACAATTTGATGTGTAGCATTATATAGAGCAGGTCTCATCATATCGTTCATTCCTGAGTCTAATATAACAAAATATTTATTTGTGCTTTTTTTTATATAAATAATTTTTGTCACAAGCACAGAAGTATCACCAACAATAAATCTGCCAGGCTCAAAAATAATTTTTGTATTTTTATTTCTATTAAATTTTTTTACAGCTTTTGCATACTGTTTTAAATTTAATTTTTTTTCCTTGCTAGTATAAGATATTCCCATACCACCACCAAGGTCTATAAATTTAAAATTTATTTTTGTTTTTTTAATTACTTTATTAATTATAGATAATACTTTTTTAAATGGATCAATATTTGTAATTTGACTACCAATATGAACACTTAAGCCATCTAATTTTATATTTTTCATTTTTTTTATTTTTTTACAAAGGTTTATATATTCATTAATTGATAAGCCGAATTTTTCATCTTTGCCACCTGTAGATATTTTTTTATGTGTTTTCCCCGTAATATTTGGATTCAATCTTATTCCTACTGATATTTTTTTAGACATTTTTTGTGAGACTCTATTAATAAGAGTTGCTTCATTTTCAGATTCTATATTAATTAAAAGAACCCTTTTTTTAATTGCTGCAATAATTTCATCTTCAGTTTTTCCTATTCCAGAAAAAACAATTTTATTACTTGGAATACCTGCTTTTTTGGCTTTTAATAATTCTCCTATAGATACTACATCGGCACCAGATCCTAACTTTTTCAGCTCTTTTAATATTGTAGTGTTTGCATTTGATTTTACTGAAAAACATATTAGTGGATTAATAGTTTTAAAAGTATTTTTAAAATCATAAAAATTTTTTTTTAATTGAGACGATGAATAGCAATAAAAAGGTGTTTTATGTTTTTTCACCAATTTTAGTATTGATACATTCTCAACACTGAGATTATTTTTCCTTAGACCGATATAATTCATGTTATTAAATTAAATTTATAATTTTAATGTGTTTATTCTGTGATTTATACTCTGGGTCATCTTTTACACCACACGAAGCCAAAAGTAAAAATACTGAAATAAATAAAAATATCTTTTTCATTATTTAAATTCCTTTTTTAACTTGGATATCATTTTTTTTACATTTTTTGTAGCAGTTCCGCCATATGAAGTTTTCAAGTTTACTGAGTTTCTGACATCAAATATTTTCATAACGTTTTTATTTATATCTTTTCTGATTTTACTGACTTCATTAAATTTTAGTTGATTTAATTTTTTTTTATTTTTTTCTGCATAATTTACTAATTTAGCAGAAATATTATATGCTGCCCTGAATGATAAATTGTTATTTTGCACAAGGTAATCAGCAAAATCTGTTGCAGTCGTATATCCTTCATTAGATAAAAAAAGCATTCTTTCTTTGTTTGGTCTTAAACTTTTAACGAGTTCATTTGTTATAATAATAGACTCTAATAAAGTGTCGTAACTGTTAAAAACTAGAGCCTTATCTTCTTGCATATCTTTATAATATGATAAAGGCAAACCCTTCATGGTAGTTAACATAGCTTGCAATGAGCCAAAGTTATTGCCAGCTCTTCCCCTGATTAATTCTGCAGGATCAGGATTTTTTTTTTGAGGCATCATAGATGAACCTGTTAACATTTTGTCATCAATTTTTATAAGTTTAAATATATCAGAATTCCAAATAATTAATTCTTCTGCAAATCTAGATATATGCATTGCACATATTGATGCCGATGAAAGAAAATCAAGAGCAAAATCTCTATCTGAAACGGAATCAATTGAGTTATTGGTTGGTTTATCAAAACCTAATTTTTTTGAAGTAAAATTTCTATCTATTTTATACGAAGTACCTGCAAGGGCTCCGGCACCAAGGGGGCATTCGTTGATATATTCAGTATTACTTAAAAATCTTTTTTTATCTCTCTTAAACATCTCAACATACGCTAACAAATAATGACCAAATGAAATAGGTTGTGCATTTTTTAAATGAGTAAAACCTGGCATAATTGTTTGAACATTAGCTTGAGATTTATTTAAAAAACTTTTATTTAGAATATCTAATTTTTTAATAATTTCATTTGATGCTTTTTTAATCCATAATTTAAAATCAGTAATAACTTGGTCATTTCTAGATCTTGCAATATGCAAAAAACCAGCATCATCGCCTATAATTTGAAAAAGTCTTTTTTCTATATTTAAATGTATATCCTCATATTTTTTATGAAAATTAAATTTATTTCTTTTAATTTCATTTTTAATTTTCTTTAAACCATTAATTATTTTGTGACCTTTTTTTTTGTTAATTATTTTTTGTTTTATTAACATTTGTACATGAACAATTGATCCAAAAATGTCTTCTTCAAATAATCTTTTGTCCACATCGATTGATGCACCAATTTTTTCGAAAACTTTTGATGTAGTCTTATCGAATCTTGTACCCCAAACAGTTTTATTTTTGTTTTTCATATGTTAAGTTCTTATTTTTAATGTTTAAAATTCAAAAAATTCTAAATTTTATTACACTTCTTTTTTGTTTTATTATTTTTTCATCAATATCTCAAACAAAAGAAGATGTTCCACTTAATAATATAGCTATAAATGAAATCCCCAAGCCAATTTCACCTATTATATTTGAAGATTTTTCAGGAAAGGAAATTCATCTAAAAGACTATCATGGAAAACTTGTTATTCTTAATTTTTGGGCAACTTGGTGTAATCCGTGCAAGAAGGAAATGCCATCATTAGATTACTTATATCAAGATGAAAAATTTAAAAATTTGCAAGTTTTTGCAATAAATATGGAGCAACCAAATAAACCAAAAGCTAAAGCATTTTTTGATAATTTGAATATTAAAAAATTGGAAATTTTCTTTGATAAAGATTTAAACTTTGTTAAAGAATTTAAATTAAGAGGGGTTCCTACGTCGATAATAATTAATAAAAAAGGAGAAGAGGTTGCAAGGATTATTGGCGAAGTCGATTTTTTAAATAAAAAATTTGTTAAATGGTTAAAAAAATATGACTAAATATATTTTAGATGTTACTCCAATTGAACCTTTGTTAAAGCAAAAACCTCAACAAGTTGTTGTATTGTGTCATGGGTATGGAGGTGACGGAAAAGATATAAGTATGCTTGCAATTAATTGGCAACGATTTTTACCTAACGCACTTTTTCTGTGTCCGAACGCTCCAGAAATTTGTAAAATTAATCCAAATGGTTTTCAATGGTTTGATTTAGAATCAGACAAAGAAAATATAATTTTAGAAAAATCTTTAGTAGCCGAAGCAAAATTGAACAAATTTTTAGATCAAGTTTTAGATGATATAGGACTTAATCATGACAAATTAAGTCTTGTAGGATTCAGCCAAGGTTGCATGATAAGCATTCAAACTGCTTTAAAAAAAAAAGAAAAAATAAATAGTTTGGTAGGATATTCAGGTAAAGTTATTAACATGAATCATTTAGAGAAAAATATTTTTTCTAAACCAAAATTTTTTTTAATGCACGGTGAGGACGATATAATTGTACCTCCGACACATTTATTAGAATCAAAAGAATATTTAAAAAAGCATGGAATTAATATTAAAACTAAAATGTTTAAGAATTGTGAACACAAAATATCTGTTCAGGCCGCAAGTTTAGGTCTAGATTTTTTAAAAAGAAATCTTTTGTAATTAAAACATTTTTTTAACAAACTATTTCTTGCAAAACTTATTCTAATCCGCTAACTTAAAGATATGATAATTCCAGCTTCTGAAAGAGTTCCTTTAGAAAAATGTCCAGCATTAGTTTTAAATGCAGACTTTAGGCCATTAAGTTACTATCCGCTTTCTCTTTGGTGCTGGCAAGATGCTGTTAAGTCAGTATTTCTAAACAGAGTCAGTATCGTTTCAAATTATGAAAGAAAAATTAGAAGTCCTTCGTTCGAAATGAGATTACCAAGTGTAATTGCTTTAAAAAATTTTATTAAACCCTCAGAACATCCTAGCTTTACAAGATTTAATGTGTTTTTAAGAGATAAATTCACATGTCAATATTGCGGTGATAAAAAAGATTTAACTTTCGATCATTTGTTACCAAAATCAAAGGGTGGTGTGACAGACTGGGAAAATGTAGTAACTGCCTGCTCAACATGTAACGTAAAAAAAGGTGGAAGACTTTATACTGTTTCAGGAATGAAACTATTTAAAAGACCTTTTAGACCGACAGTTGATGATTTACATGAAAATGGTAGAAATTTTCCACCTAACTTTTTACATGAAAGCTGGATGGATTATCTATATTGGGACGTTGAGCTCTTACCTTAATTAAATTTTTTCAGAAATAGTTATTGCTATTTTGGATCCAGTTTTAATTACTTTATCCATAATAGAATAAATACCTTTGTTTGTAGCGCCCGTTTCATAGGCTATATTTTTATGGTTAACTTCATCACTTTTAAATTTTTCGATTTTAGCTTTCAAATCCATCTCATCGTTGCCAAGTTTTTTCAATTGATTTTGGTAGTGATCTTCTATTACCTCTTCAACTGATGCAGTACATAACATTGCAGCTTTTTTACCTAATAAAGCAGTACCAAAACCTAGAGTGACACCCATTATGTCCCACAAAGGTAACAAATATGTAGGTTTTATTTTTCTTTTTTGGATTTCTTTTTCAAAATATTCAAGATGTTCTTTTTCATGGTCTTTCATTTTTTCAATTTTATCTTTTAATATTTCGTCTTGTTTTAAAGTTTTAAGAGCTAATAATTGACCTTCATAAATTTTTATAGCACCACGCTCTCCAGCGTGATCAACTCTTATTATTTCTTCCAAAATTTTTTTGTCAGTTTTTTCCATAATTTATAAATAATCTGGCAAATATAACACTTAATGCAATAGAAAAAATGGTATTAATTGCAGCAAGGGAAAATCCAAATATGGTAAAATTAACTTCTTTACAACTTATAGTATTTTGTTTTAGTTGTTTTAATACTTCTTCTTTTGTTAAAGCTTTTGATAAAGTGTTATCAGAACATACAAATGATTCTTTAAAAAAACCCTCCTCAATACCCAAATGATAGAAAGCTAAAACAAAACTAACAATAAAAACTATAGATAATATTAATAAAGTAATTTTTTCGAGTCCTTTAGTTAAAAATAGTTTTGCTATTAATAAAACAGATAAAAAATATGGAATACGTTCATAAAGACATAAATTACAAGGTTTATGACCCAATCCATACTCAATTATAAAAGCAAAAAAAAGAATGAATAAAATAAATATCAATATACTAAATAAAAATTTTTTATTTATTTGATTATTCATTTTTATTTTAAGAAGTAAATTGCTGCTGCTATTAAAATAACTAGTATAGCAATAATAATACTCCATTTAGTCCCATATTTTTCTAAAAAAGGACCAATTTTTTCTCCAAATTTATAAGTTAAATATGACACTAAAAAAAATCTTAAACCCCTTGTGACAATGCAAATAAAAATAAAAGGTAACAAGCTAAAATGTATAATTCCACTAGAAATAGTTAAAAGTTTAAATGGTAGAGGTGTAAACCCTGCAGTAATTAATATTCCTAGCCATGCAAAAAAACCCCCTCCAGTAGTAAATTTTTCATTAAACGTATTTGAATATTCATATCCGTAAAATTCAAAAATTTTTATTGCAACATCGTTTAAAGAATAACCAATGTAATAACCAAATAAAGCCCCAAGAACTGAAAAAACAGTTGCTATTGTTGCTATTCGAATAAATTCATTTTTTTTTGATATTACCATTGGTATGATCATCACATCAGGCGGTATAGGAAAAAAAGAACTTTCTATAAATGCCTCGAAAGCTAAAATTGGTTTAGCAAATCTATGACCTGCCCAGTTAACGCATTTATCATATAATTTTTTAATCATTACTCGTTAAATTTTAATAAAGCTATTTTTAATTGCTTTATCCCATTTCGTTATTGATTCTTCATTAAATATTATTTTTAAATCAATATCTGACAAAATCCAATGATCTCTTTCCATTTCACCTTCTAATTGACCTTTTCCCCAGCCAGAATATCCTAAAATAACTAAACTTTTTTTAGGCCCTTTTTTTTCAGCTATATCAAATAAAATTTTATAATCCTGTGTAATTGATATCGTGTCGAATTTTTTTGTAGATTCACTTTTATATTCGTTTGAATGTAATATAAAAATTTCTTTTGGATCAACAGGTCCACCCCAAAATATTGGAACGTTTACTTTAAATAATTTCTCTCTTTCATTTGATGTGTTTAAAGAAGGATCTATTAACAAAGCTATAGGTATTTCTCCCAAGAGTTTATTAATAACAAGACCCCATGCTCCCTCTTCGCTACTTTCTAGCATTACTATTACAGATTTTTCGAATTTTTCATCTTTCATTTTATCTGTAGCTATTAAAAAATGATTTTTTACACTGCTATAAAACTTACCTTCAGGGTAATTTTTAGGGCCATCTGCTAGAACTATATGGCAATGAAATAGTGATATTTGAAACAATAAAATTAATATTCTTTTCACCATAAAATCTTTATAATGGAGTTATGAATATTGTAACAGACATAATTTTACCTATTGCACTAGCATTTATTATGTTGGTGTTAGGCTTAGGTTTAACAGCTCAAGATTTTCTTAGAGTAATAAAACAGCCACGTGATTTTTTTATTGGATTATTTTCTCAAGTTATTTTGCTTCCAATAGTAGCATTTTTAATAATTAAAATTTGGTCCATCGCACCTGAGTTAGCAATAGGAGTGATGATTATTGCTGCTGCACCTGGAGGAGTTACCTCAAATTTACTTACATCATTTGCAAAAGGTGATGTTGCTCTTTCAATATCGCTTACAGCTATAATTAGTTTATTATGTGTTTTTACAATACCCTTTATAGTTTTAACATCTGCTGAGCTGTTAGGAAAAACAGAAGCAACAAATAATGTATCTTTATTTAATATGACAAAAGATATGTTTTTAATTGTTACGGTACCAGTAATTCTGGGAATGCTTTTCAGAAAATTTGTTCCTAATTTGTCACTGAAGCTCGAGCCGACAGCTAAAAAAATTTCTATAGTGCTGTTTATTTTAGTTTTATTAGGTGCGATAGCTGCAGAAAGAGAAAATGTTTTATCCTACTTTGCGCAAGCAGGCCTCATAACTTTAACTTTAAATGTACTAATGATGATTATCGCATTTTATGTCGCTCAAATTTTTGCAACTGGAATAAAACAAAAAAAAAGCATTACAATCGAATGTGGTTTGCAAAATGGAACTCTCGCTATATTTGTAGCAACATCTTTATTTGATGGGGGCGCATATGTTATTCCTGCTGCAATTTATAGCCTAATAATGTTTGCAACATCTATAATATTTGTTTTTATAGTTAAAAACTTAAAAGATGTTGGGTGATTTTTGTAAATGTATTAATTTTTTTTTAAAAAATCCTTAATTTGATTTTCACAAACTACCTTAGGATTTTCAAATTTCGTTAGGTTATGCCATTCTAAAATTTTTTTTAAAGATTCTTCCAGAGTCCATTGTGGGTACCATTTAAGAAAATTTTTTGATTTAAAGTTATCTAATCTTAAAAAGTCTGTTTCAGGCTTGTAAATTTTACTTTTAGTTTTTACTATTTTTATTTGAAGATTCATATGTTTTGCAAAATAATTTGCAATATAACTTGCGGATTTACAATTTGGTAAATTTGGACCAAAATTCCAATTTTGTTTTATGTTTTTTATTTTTGTATCATTTCTATATAATTTTTCTGCTAAAATAAGATAACCATTCAGAGGTTCAAGAACGTGTTGCCAAGGTCTAACAGCGTTAGGGTTTCTTAAAATAATTTTATTTTCTTTTTTTGCAAAAAATAATATATCTGGAATTAATCTATCTTTTGAATAATCTCCTCCTCCTATTACATTCCCAGCTCTTACCGTAGCTAATTTTTGCCTAGTATTATTTTGAAAAAAAGAACTAATGTAACTAGAGAATAAGAATTCACAGCTAACTTTTGATCCGCTATATGGGTCTGAACCACCAAGCAGATCTGTTTCTTTAAATACCTTATTTTTTTTTATATCATATACTTTATCGGTAGTAATAATTACAGTTGACTTTATAGTTTTTATTTTTCTAACAGACTCCAAAATATTTAATGTGCCTAAAAAATTTGTTTCAAAAGTTTCCTTGGGTTCTATATAAGAATGCCTAACTAAAGGTTGGGCAGCTAAATGAAAAATTATATTAGCTTTCGACTTTTTAATTTCAGCAAATAATCTTTTAAAATTTCTTACATCTGCGTATATTGATTTTTCTAATATTCGATCAATTTTTCCTAACTTAAATAAACTTGGTTTAGTTTTAGGCTGTAATGCATACCCTGTAACTTTAGCACCGAGCAATTTTAAAAATATACAAAGCCAGCTACCTTTAAAACCAGTATGGCCAGTGACAAATACATTTTTTCCTGCCCAAAATTTATTATTAAAATTTTTATTCATATGAAGTTATAAATAATTACTAGCAAAAATCAGTTGATTGTTCAACAATTGAACACTATATTCTAATAAATTATAAAATTAGAAGGTATAATTTAATGGTAATAAGCATAATCATTCCAGTTTTTAATTTAGAAGGATACATATTTAAATGCTTAAAAAGCATAAAAAGACAAAATTTTTCTCAAAAAAAATTTGAAGTTATAATTATTAATGATAATTCAAAAGATAAAAGTCTTAAAATCATAAAAAAATTTAACAACCAATTTAAAAATTTTTCAATAATTAATAACAAAAATAATATAGGCCCAGGACCATCAAGGAATCGGGGAATTTTATATGCCAAAGGTAAATATATAATGTTTTTAGATGGTGATGATTTTTTAAAAAAAAATGCCCTAAAAATTTTAGAAAAAAGCTTAAATAATAAAAATTATGATTTCATCGGATATAACTTTGATAAAATTGCTTCTAAAAGAAAAATAAAAAGAAAATGTAGAAAAGATTTTAAATTTATAACCAAGAATGTTAACAAAAGAATAAAAAATTTTCTTAATGGCGAAATAGATGGGTCTGTTATATTTACTATAGTTAGAAAAAAATTTTTAATAAAAAAAAACATTTACTTTCTGAAAGGTTTGCACGAGGATATTTTTTTTATGTTTAAGATATATTTTTTTGCCAAAAAATTTCAATTTTTAAAAAAATCTTTATATCAAAAACAAGTTAGAAAAAACTCTATAGTAAATGTATTAAATAAAAAAAGAGTAAATGATTTTTTTAATCAGCCTATTCTAATAAAAAATTTTTTACTTAAAAGAAATTTTCATTTTAAAAAATTAAATAAATTTTATATTAGAGGAGTTATAGGTTATGTAGGTGGAATTTTAGCTCAAAATTTTTATTTAAAAAATTCAAGAATGAAAAAAGATATATATGAAATAATTCATAAATTTTCTTTTAAAATGTTAAACAAAGAAATACGACCTGATCAATCTAAATTAGATAAAATTGTAAATTTATTTTTAAAAACAGTAAAAAACAAAAAAAAAAATAGGGATATATTTAAAATATACGAAAAAAAGGCTATTAAATTGATTTAGTTATTAACTAGTATATTTAATTATTTGTAAATATAGTTATAAAATATTTTAATATTTATGGAAAATAAAAAAACATTTAGTTGTAGCGCTCTTCACAACGCACTTTACCTGGCACCTGACGAACTAAGACATTGCTGCAAGAGGTTTTATGTTAAAGGCAAAATGAAAGGTGATGTAAAAATTTTTCCAGTAAAAAGTACCAAAGATATTAATCCAAAAAATATTCTTGAAGCAAAAAAAAAACTTTATGAAGATATAAATTCAAATAAAGAAACAGAATGTACTGGATGCCCTTTTCTTGTGAAAGACCACTGGCCGTCTCTAGACAAATTAGAAATTAAACATTTATCAATAGAATCACATTCAGTTTGTAATATGAAATGTACTTATTGCAACGAAACATATTATGGAGGTAAAAAAGCTAATTACGATTTAGAAAAAGTTTTAAAAGATTTAATTAATTCAAACAACACATCAAAGGAAATTAGTGTTGCATGGGGAGGGGGAGAGCCAGTTCTATTAGATAATTTTGATAAAATCTTTGAAATGGTTAATGAAAAAATGCAACCAGCCACAACAATGGTTTATACAAATGCAATTAAATATAATCAAACAATCGAAAAATATCTAAAAAAAGGTACTATTAAACTAACTACAAGTATTGATGCTGGTACAGAGGAAACTTTTAAAAAAGTAAGAGGAGTAAAAACTTTTAGCAAAGTATTATTAAACTTAAAAAAATATTTTTCTGAAGCAAAAAAAGGAATTGTTATTAAATATATTCTCACTGAAGATAACTTCTCAGATTTAGAAATTAATTCATTCTTAAAAAAAATTGAAGAAAATGAATTACAAAATTGTGAATTTCAGATTAGCTCTGATTTCACTGACGAAAATATTTCTAAAAATAAAATATTCAGTGCCCTTAAATTATATTTTGGATTAAAAAGATTGGGAGAAAACATATGTTTTGTTGATTATCATTTAAGACCAAGATTACAAGATGCTATTAAAGATTTTATATCAAGTGACGATAAAGGCTTTAAAAAATTACTATCAGATTATAATCCTAACGGTTTAAACTTCGAAAATATTAAGAAAGTTATTATTTGGGGAGCAGGCGATACAGGTAGAAGTATTATTAATGATAGTTTTATACTGAAAAAATATGGTATCAAAATTAGTTCAATTGTAGATAGCGACCATAACTTACATGAAAAAAAAATTTGTGGATATAGTGTCAAGAAACCTAAATCGGTTTTGGATTATGAAGATCCAATAATTATTGCTTCAACCGCACGTTATGAAGAAATTCAAAATTACTTAAACAGAATAGGTGTTAAAAAAAATAGAATTTTGGATGGTATATATTTTTAAGAAGGTTGATGGATTACAATCTAAGTGATTTTGAAAAAGCTTTAAGAAAGAGTGGTATACAACAAAACGACTCAATTTTTTTAACTACCAGCTTAGGAATGCTGGGACAACCACGTTTATCAAAAAAAATCACTTACCAAAGAATTGCAATTTCTTTATTAAAATCAGTAAAAAAAATTATTGGGAAGAATGGAAATATTTTTGTACCTACTTATTCTTATTCATTTGGAGATAAAAAAAAAAATGTTTTCTTTTTAAAACAAACAAAATCAAAAATTGGGAGTTTTCCTAACTTCTTTTTAAAACAAAAAGGATGTGTACGATCAATAGATCCAATGGTTTCAATAGCAGGCATAGGAAAAAAATGTAAAAAAATTTTAACAGTAAATTCATATACTTCATATGGAAAAAATTGTACTTTTGAAAAATTTTTAAAAATAAATAATCTCAAATGTTGTAATGTTGGCTTAGGTATAAACTGGATGCCATTTATCCACCATCTTGATTGGATTAACAAAGCACCATTTCGATATGATAAATTTTTTTCAGGTACAATAATAATAGGAAAACAAAAAAAAAAAATTAAATGGCATTATCCAGTTCGATATTTAAGAAAAGAAGCATATCCAAATGGTTATAAAATAGGCAGATTAGCTTTAAAAAAAGGTTTATTTAACTATTCTAAAATAGGAAGATCGCAAATTTATGTTATAAATTACAAAAGATTTTTTAATTTTGCTAAAAAATTAACAGCTAAAAATAAATGGCTTACCGCGAAAGGTCCTAAGTTTAAATAAGATTATGATGAAAAAAATATTAAATGTTGCGATAGTTGGTGGATCGATAAACTCAACGATTGGTAATACCCATTTTAGGGCCATGAACTTAAACAAAAATTTTTTAATTCAATCGGGATTTTTTAGTAGAAATAAAAAAATAAATGTACTTAGTGGAAAAAATTATAATGTTAAAAAGGACAAAGTTTACTTGAATATAAAAACATTAATTGAAAAAGAGAAAAAAACACTTGATGCAGTAATTATTTTAACGCCGCCAGAAAAAAGATATGAAACAATAAAGTTATTTGTATCAAATAATATCCCAGTGATTTGTGAAAAACCATTATGCTCTAATTATCCAGAAGCAAAAAAAATTTATAATTTAGTAAAAAGTAAAAAACTATTTTTTGTTTCAACATACAATTATTGTGGTTACCCAGCAATTAGAGAAATAAAAGAAATGGTAAAAAATAATATGCTCGGTTCAATTCATAATTTTAATATAGAAATGCCGCTCCAAACCTTTGCTCATACTAAAAATAAAATAACTTCATGGAGAAAAAAAGATTATTTAATTCCTACATTGTATTTAGATTTGTGCAGTCATTTAATTAATATTTCAAAATTTATATTTAATTCTTACCCAACAAAAGTTATGGCCAACTCATCCAAAAATAAAAAATATAAAGTTATAGATAATGTTTATACTTGGCTTAAATATAGAAATGATTTGAACGGTAGTATTTGGTTTTCAAAAAGTGCATTAGGACAAAGAAATGGACTTAAAATAAGAATTTTTGGATCTAAATTAAGTGTTGAGTGGAATCATACCAAACCTGAAAATTTAATCATTTACGATAATAAAGGTAAGGTCGAGATTTTAGACAGAGCTTCTCCAAGTTTAAAATTTATGAATAGGCAAAAATATTTTACTTATTCTCCTGGTCATCCAAATGGCTTTTTAGATGCATTTTCAAATATGTATGCAGATATTTATCAAGCAATAATTCAATACAAAAAAAATAAAAAGGAAAATTATAAATATTTAACAGACATAAAAGAAAGTACTAATATTATTTCAATACTTAATTCAATTAAGATCTCCACAAGCAAAAATAAATGGGTTCAAACTAAAATAATTTAATGAAAAAAACATTAATTTATGGAGGAGGGACAATGGGATCTTTCCTAGGATATTGCCTTTATAATTCAAATCATAAAATTTATTTTTTATGCAGAAATGAAAATTATAAAGCATGTAAAAAATACGGATTAACAATTCAAATTTATAACAACAATATTTTAAAAAAAAATATCACAATTAAAGAAAATAAAAATTTCATTTTTATAAATAATATTAAAAAAATTAAAAATATATTTTTTGATTATATTTTCATTACCACTAAAATAAATAATGATTTAAAAACAATATTTGAAAAAATTGAAAAGTTTATTAACAAAAAAACATCAATAATTCCACCTTGTACCTCCATACCTTTTTGGTGGTTTAAATGCTTAAGTAAAGAAAAACATAAATTTTTTGAGAAAAGACTTAACAATATTTTTATAAAAAATTTAAAAAGACAAAATATAATTGGAATGACCATGTGGTTATCTGGAAAAATTGAAAAACCTGGATTAGTAAAAATTAGTCATATTCAAAGAGGTTATCCTTTAAAGGAAGTATTTAAAAAATTTAAAGGTAAGGCTGATAAATTGAGAAATGATATAAGAAAAAAATGCAAATCTCCGATAGTAAAAAATATATATTCAGAAATTTTTTCTAAATCTATTAATTCATTGGCTTTTAATTTAGTAGCTTTGAATTCCGAAAAAAATAATTTTGATTTAAAAAGAAGCAAAAAAGAGAGAAAAAATATATACCAAATTCTACTTGAGGGAGATCATTTTTTAAAAAATAATAAAATTAAGATTTTCCAGTCTATTTCAAGCCGAATAAATCAAACATTATCTAGCACAACACATACCATGAGTATGCTTAATGCATATAAAAATAAAAAAGAAATCGAAATAATAAAATTATGGGAAAGTTTTGAAAATTTAACAGCTCCTTTAAATTATAAAATGAAAACAACAAAAAAAATTTTTTCAATGGTGAGAAAAAAAATTCAATAATATCTATTTTAATGAGTATTTTTAATCAAATTACAAAAGAAGCTAGAAAAAATCCTTACAAAATATCAATAATTATAAACAATAAAAAATTAACATATAAAGAATTAGTTAAAGAAGTAAATTTAGTTTCAAACTATTTATCTTTTATTAAAATTAAACCAAATGACAAAATTGGTATTGTTGAAAATAATACTCTAGAGTTTGTTTTAATTTACTTAGCTGTTTCAAATATTGGAGCGCAAATTGTTCCTTTAAATACAAGTTATACTAGTGAAATGGTATATCAAAACTTTATAAATTTAAAAATAAAACATCTTTTTATATGGCATCAATATTTAAAGTATTCAAAGTTTAAAAAAATGAACTTAAAAAACATTGTTACACTTGGAAAAAAAATTAAAAATTTTAAATATTTTAATGATTATAAAAAATATACCAAAAATATAAAAAATTTTAAAAATTGTCTTAATAATGAATTTGTAATCACCTTAACCTCTGGCTCTACCAACAATCCAAAACCAATTGTGCTTACTCAAAAAACTAAATTATTAAGATCTTTCGCCGCAAGGAAATTATATAAGATTGAAAAAAGTGACTTAGTATTGACTGCTTCTCCCTTAGATCATTCGTTGGGCCAAAGATTGCTTCTTCTCCCGCTTTTAAAAGGAGCAACATCAGTTATTCTTAATACTTTTACAACTTTTAATTTTTATGAGGTAATTGAAAAATATAAAATAACATTTGCAATACTAGTTGCAAACCAAATTGAAGAATTAAAAAAAAACAAAAATAAATTTAAAAAAATAAATTTAAAAAAAGGAATCGTATCTGCTTCATCTAAATTGAGCAATAATTTAAAAAAAATATTAATTAAAAATGGTACTAAAGTATTTGAGATGTATGGAGCTTCTGAAATTGGAACTGTGACGAATATCATGTTTAATAAAAAAAATAAAAAATATAGAAGTGTTGGAAAGTCTTGCAGTAACGCAAAAATTAAAATCTTGTCAGAAAATAATAAATTTCAACCACCCAACAAAATAGGTGAAATAGTATGTTCAACTCCTTTAAGATTTAAAAAATATTTAGATATGAGCAAACAAACTAAAAATTCCTTTTATAAAAATTATTTTAAAACTGGTGATATTGGGTATTTAGATAAGGATAACTATTTATATTACAAAGGTAGAAAAAAAAATATTATTAAAGTAAGTGGTATAAACGTTTATCCCGAGGATATTGAAAAAATAATCATTAAAAATAAAAACATAAAAGAAATATCTGCCTTAGGAATCAAAGATAAAACAGGCAAAGAAAAAATAATAATATGTATGGTGCTAAAAAATAAAAAAATTACAAAAGAATCAATATTTGATTATTGCTCTAAAAAGCTTGCAACATTTCAACAGCCACATCAGATATTTTTTTTAAATAGCTTACCTAAAACTTCACTTGGAAAAATAAATTTATTTAATTTAAAAAAAAAAATAATTCAAAAATTATAATTTTTTCCTTTTTAAAATTATTTCAATTAAACCTAATACATTTCTAAATTTTCTGGATGAAAGTTCTTTGGATGTAAATTTAAATTTAAATTTTTTTTCAATTTTAGAAATAAAAGTTATTAATTCCAAAGAATCTATTTGACCGTAATCTAAATAATCAAATTTTTCCAAGTTTTTTATGACATCTTTCGGTAGATTTTTTTTGGCTTGTAAAAGGTTTTTAATAAAATTTTGTATTTTTTTTTTATCTTTCATTTTATTAATATATTGTTTTTAATCTATATTTTAAAGGAGATCTAACAAAGAGCTAATATTTCATTTTATTTAATTTTTTAGTTGCGTGTCTAGTAAATACAAAACATAATAACTTTTAAACATGAACTTAAAGAGGAAAATGGGCGAATGGCGGAACTGGTAGACGCGCAGGACTCAAAATCCTGTGGCAGCAATGCTGTGAGAGTTCGAGTCTCTCTTTGCCCACCAATATAAAATGATTTTAAATGAATTTAATAGTCTAGTTGAGTTATTTTTTTATCAAGCTGAAAGGAAAAAATACAACGAACCTTTTCTTGAATGGCTAAATCCAAATAATAAAAAAAAATATAATTGGGGAGAAACATCAAACAATATTCAAAAACTCGCAAAAGTTTTGAAAAATAATATTGAAAATGGTGACAGATGTCTTTTAGTTTCTGAAAATAGACCCGAGTGGTTAATTTCTGATTTAGCAATTATGTTAGCTAACGGAATAACAGTTCCTGCATATACTACTTACACAGAAAAGGATTACGAATATTTAGTTGAGGACTGCAAACCATCAGTGATCATTGTCTCTAATAACGAGATATACAATAAATTAAAAAATATAATTGAACAAAAGAATTTTATTAAAAAAGTAATTACTTTTGATGAAATTAAAAATATTAAACAAGAAGACAAGTACTTAAATTTTAATTCTATAATTAATTATCAATTAGATAAAAATGAAAAAATAAAAAATGAAAGTTTAAAAAGAAATTCACCAGCATGCATTATTTATACATCAGGCACATCAGGAAATCCTAAAGGTGTTATTTTAAGTCATGGTGGAATATTAAATAATTTAGAAGGTGCCCAGGAAATTTTAAAACCATTAATTAATAAAAAACCAATATTTTTAACTTGGCTTCCTTTATCCCATTCTTATGAGCATACTGTTCAATTTGTTCAAATTGCTGTTGGTGCAAAAGTTTTTTATGCAGAAAAAATAGAAAAACTTTTAGAAAATATTTCCCAAGCTAAACCGACTATAATGACAGCGGTCCCAAGATTTTATCAAAATCTATATAACAAAATAAATATGAATATGAAAAAGGCCAAAGGTTTAAAAGCTAAACTGATTAAGACTACTATTGATTTAGGGAAGAAAAAATTATTGGGAATAAAAATGACTTTTTCTGAAACACTTATTAATACATTGGTAAATATTTTAGTTAGAAAAAAGGTTAAAAAACAGTTTGGAGGTAATCTAAAAGCTTTTGTTTCAGGAGGAGGTGCTCTGGATAAAGAAATTGGTGAGTTTTTAAATTCAATTGGATTACCAACCTTACAAGGTTATGGTCTCACAGAAACTTCTCCAGTTGTAAGCTGTAATCCTATTCACAAAATTAGAGTTGAAACTGTTGGTCCCCCATTTAAAGGAAACCAAGTTAAAATAGCTAGCGATGGTGAAATATTAGTCAAAGGAGAAAATGTAATGTTAGGTTACTGGAATAAAAAAGAAGATACAGAAAAAGTATTAAAAGATGGATGGTTATACACAGGAGATATAGGAGAGATAGATCCTCAGGATGGTTATTTAAAAATTACAGATAGAAAAAAAGATATTATTGTAAGCGCAGGTGGAGATAATATTTCTCCAGCAAAAATAGAAAATCAATTAACAAATTCAACAGCAATTGAACAATCAATGGTTTATGGTGAAGGAAAAAATTATTTAGTTGCACTTGTTGTACCAAGCAAAGAATTTATAGATCAAAAGGAAAAAATAAAAAAGATTATTGATGAAATTAATCAAAACCTAACTTTAGTTGAAAAAATCAAAAATTTTGCATTAATTGATGAAAATTTTTCAATTGAAAATGGTTTGTTAACGCCCACAATGAAAGTAAAAAGAAATAAAGTAATTACAAAATATAAAAATATTTTAGAAAACTTTTATAAAAAATAATTTAAAATTAATAAATTTTAATTTAAATTGATGTTTAAAAAACATTGTTATTACTTGTTTATTTAAGAACGAATAAAAAATAATAATTTTTTTTTATAAACTAATTTTTATAAAAATTTGTCAACATAATTAACGTTTGACATCTATGAAAATAATTATAAAGCTTAAATATACAAACGAATCACTAATTGATTTGTTTTAATTAAAACAAAAAGGGAGCTAAAATGGCTAAACGTAGAAAAAAGAAAAAAGGTAAGAAGAAAAAAGCTAAGAGAAGAAAAAAAAGAAGATAAGCTAGACCTTTTTTAAATAATTGCGCCCTCTTTATTAATTTAAAGAGGGCGTTTTTTTATTCGGCAGCCGGTTGTGGTTGAATAGGGTTTTCAATTCGATTTAAAGCTTTATCCATTTTTATTTTACCTTTTTCACCTAAAACTACTTCAAGTTCGGATTTTAATCTTTCATAAGCTTTTTCAAAAAGTTGTCTCTCGCTATATGATTGCTCGGCAATAACATCTGTCTTTTTATTTAAATCTTTAACTACTTCCGCTAGTTGGTAAAGTTTACCTGAATTAATCTTTTGCTCATATTCTTGTGCTCGTCTACTCCACATAGTTCTTTTTATTTTTGGTTTAGTTTTTAATATACTTATTGCTTTGTTAATTTGATTAACACTTGATACATGTCTTAAATGAGATTGTTGATTAAGAGGTATACTTAATGTTAGCTTTTCTTTTTCAATAAAAACTTTATAAAAATTTATATCAATATTACCTATTTTAGCTTTGTCTATAGATATTATTTTTCCAACCCCATGTTTTGGGTAAACAACATAATCTTTAATATTATAAATTCTTTTTTCCGTAGGTTGTTTTTTAATTTTTTTTATTTTTATTTCATTGGCCTTTAAATTTTTTGGTTTAAAAGTTGTTTGTCTTGCAGGTTGGTCAAAAGCAACTTTTTCTTTCTTTTTTTTATTTTTATATATTTTTGATTTTTTAATTTTATTATTCTTTTTTTTTCTTCCCATTTTAATTTAATCTCCTAAACCTGGTTTATCACTAAAATATTTAAATTTATCTTTTACATTACGCCAATCTGCCTGATCTTTGGGAACATCGTTTTCTCTTTTTTTTGTGATGTTTGGCCAAGTCTCACTATATTTTGTATTTAACTCAACCCATTTTTTTGCTTCCTCGTTTGTATCAGGTTCTATTGCACTCACTGGACATTCAGGTTCACAAACTCCGCAGTCAATACATTCATCAGGTTTAATAACTAACATATTTTCACCCTCATAAAAACAATCTACAGGACAAACTTCAACACAATCCATTAATTTACATTTAATACATTTATCATTAACTATATATGTCATAAGTTCATTTCTTTAAATTTTGTAACTTCATTTTAATTTCTCCACTGTCTTTATCTGAGATATACAAAAGTCCACAGATTCTTCTTATCAAATTAGATTCGTAATTATCACTAGTGCCGTCTGAATATACAATTTTCCAAACTATTTCAATTATTTTTAATCTATCATTCATTGGATATCTTTTAATTTCTTTAGTAAATTCTATTATCTGATTTGATTCTTTTTCTTTTTCCTCTGCATGAGACAATAATTTCTTTGCTTCATCAGAGCTCACTTCCGCAAAATTCATTATTGCTTTAATAATTATATTTTTTTCTATCTCCGTATAATTTTCGTCAATTTTTGCCGCATGTATTAATAAAGCTGCAATTAGTACATAATTGTTTTTAGTATTTTGTGGCTTTTTGCTTTTAAAAATATTTTTAAACATCATCTAAATCTTAGTTCTGACAATTTGTCAAAAGGACTATCTTTTTTTACATTTTTTTTGTTAATTTTGTTACTAATATATTTTGGTTTATACATAAAATATTCATCTTTACTACTTTCTACTTTTTTTGGAATATATTCCATTAATTTTAAAAGTGTGAAAAAATTTTCCTTACTGCACCCAATTAAATTAATCATATTGGAATCAATTTTAAATACCCCATTTTTGCTATTTTCAATGATTTTTAAAAAGAATCTTTCTAATATATCTACTCTAATATAAAATTTATCAAAATTTTCAAAACCACATATTAAAAGAAATTTATTGTTTTTTTTAGTTTCATTTTTAAGAAAATTTAAACCTGATTTTGGAATGTTATAATCTTTGTCTTCTGGAAAAAATAATTTCCACAATTTGACCCTGAGCTCTACAGCATTTGGTTTTAACATCTTTGGAAGAAAAATGTGATATCTGCCAATTTTTACCCCGGCCTTTCTTAAGCTAGGCCTATCGTCTTTAGAAATATTTTTTATTATTTGTTGTACATCTTTTCTTTTCATTACTCCATTACTTTCAAATAATTGGTAACATAAAGCGCGTACATAATTATTTTTAAATTTTAATTTATTTAGATTAACAAGGTCAGAAAGCTCTGAAGAAATGAGATCTGACAATTTTCTTTCTAAATTTATTTTTAACTTTTCTTTGGATTCAGCGTCAATTGCTTCGTCGACTATTAGATTTAATTTTGGATTTAAATAGTTTGTGCCTCGCGAAATGTATGCAATAGGATTATCCATCCAATATATTTTGTGGTCATAACCAAGTTTAAGCACTTCACTTTTAATTATTCTATTTACTCGCCTCATTAGTTCTGGCGCTATTGCCTGCCTAGCAGCTTTTTTTAAAGATTTAATATCAGTTTTTAATGATCCAGATTTCAAATCTAGTTCTAACCTCATACCATTTAATTTACCTATATATTGATTATCTATTATAACTTCATTCTCATTTTTTATTTCAGTTCCCAATGAAATATTTTGTTTTAAACTTCTAGATAAAATACTTATTCTTTTATCAACAAAACTTTTTGTAAGTTCATCATGCAATTTGTCTGATAATTTATCTTCGATATATTTAGTTCTTTCTATCCAATAATCTGAATTGTTGGCCCAATCTTTTTTATTAGCAACATATGACCATGTTCTCACATTTGAAATTCTGTTTGCTAGAGTATCTATATTTCCATCGTATCTATCTAAATGCGCAAGTTGCTTTTTCATATAATCATTTGTAACCTTTCCAGGTTTTGATGTTAAAAACTCAAAAACTTTTTTAACTACTTCTATATGACTTCCATAAGCTTTTTTTGAAAAATCTGGTATTTGACAACATTCCCAAAGTATCTTTATATAATCTTTATAAAAATTATTGCTAAGTTCTTTATTATTTTTTAATAAAAATTTAAGTACTTTTTCATCTTCACAATCATTAATTCTTCTAAGAAGTTCATTGGTAGTTTTTTTTTCTAAAGATGAAACTAAACTGTCTAAACTATCAAAATTAATTTTAGAATTTCTCCAGTAAAGCAAATCAACTTTATTAAGCTCATGTTTTTCCAATTTTTCTATTTCATCAGGAGAAAATTGTTTGCACTGGCCAGTTATTCCAAAAGTTCCATCATTTATGTGTCTGCCTGCTCTACCAGCTATTTGAGAAATTTCACTTAATGTTAGTTTCCTAGTTTTTTTTCCGTCAAATTTCCTTAAATTACTGAAACTTACATTATTTATATCCATATTAATTCCCATACCAATTGCATCGGTAGCAACTAAAAAATTTGCATCACCAGATTGATACAGTTCTACTTGTGAATTTCTAGTTTTTGGACTCAATGAACCCATAACTATGGCGGCTCCACCTTTTTGTCTTCTAACTAATTCTGCTATTGCATAAACCTCATCTACAGAAAAGGCTATCAAAGCAGTTTTTGGATTTAGACGAGATATTTTTTTATAACCACTATAAGTTAATTTTGAATATCTTTCCCTACTCACAAACTCAACATTATCGATTAGTGAAGTTATTACCGATTTCATTGTGTGTGAACCTAAAAACATGGTTAATTTTTCACCTCTGGCATTCAGTAATCTGTCTGTAAAAATATGTCCTCTTTCATGATCTGTGCACATCTGCACTTCGTCGATTGCAACAAAGTCTACAATCATATCTTGAGGCATGGATTCAACTGTGCAAATATAATATTTAGGTTCTTTTGGTATGATTTTTTCTTCACCAGTAACTAAAGCAACTTTATCTACACCAACTTTTTTAACGCACTTATCAAAAATCTCTCTTGCAAGAAGTCTTAAGGGGAAACCAATAATTCCACTTTTATAATCAAGCATAGTTTCAACAGCTAAATGAGTCTTTCCTGTATTTGTGGGCCCCAAAACAGCTGTAATTCTATTTAAGTTTTTTTCCATAAATTGTGTTAAATAATTTTTGATATACTATATTTAGAATTCCATTAGGAACAAAAGATGATTAAAACATGACCGAATCACCTCATTAAACGTTCTCCTTTTAAATAATTGTAGATTAAGCTTAGCATAATTTTAATAAATAAAATATTAATTTTTTTGGACTAAACAAATCAATGAAAAGCTATCTTTGGAAAATTAATGAAGAAAAACTAAAAGCAACCAACATTCATTTATATTCAAATTTTATTAAGAAAAATTATAAAATTAATGCCGTCGATGATTTCAATAAAATTTGGCGCTGGTCAATTGAAAATCCACAAATTTTTTGGAAATCAATTTGGGAATTTACAAATGTAAAAGGTTATGTCGGTAAAGTTTTATTAAAAAAATCAAAAACTTTTTTCAAAAATAAATTTTTCCCTGAAGCTAAATTAAATTATGCAGAAAACCTTTTAATAAAAAAAACCGAAGATCCAGCAATTATTTTTAAAAGCGAAAATGGATACAGAACATCATTTTCCTGGAATGATCTTAATTTACAAGTTATGCAAGTATCTGAATGGCTTAAATTTAATAATATTAAAAAAGGAGACAGAGTAGCAGCATATTTACCAAATATACCCGAGACAGTAATAGCTTATATTAGTACTTCGGTTATAGGAGCTATATGGTCATCTTGTTCACCAGATTTTGGAACCAATGGTGTAATAGATAGATTTTCACAAATTAATCCAAAAGTATTATTTATAGGTGATAAATATTTTTATAATGGAAAAAAAATAAATATATTAGAAAGGTTGGATAAAATTCTTGAGAAAGTTCCATCCATAAGAAAAGTTGTTGTGGTACCTTATCCCGGAACAAGTATACAAAAAAACTTTAATATCAAAGTTGAAAAATATAACTGGAGCGAATTATCTAATAACAAAAACAAAAAAAAAATTACATTTACAATGTTAAATTTTAATGATCCTTTAGCTATTCTTTATTCAAGTGGTACGACTGGAAAACCAAAATGTATTTGTCACGGAACGGGTGGAGTTTTATTACAACACAACAAGGAATTACAAATTCATACAGACATAAGGGATAACGATCGCGTGTTTTATTTTACAACATGTGGTTGGATGATGTGGAATTGGTTAGTTGGAGCACTCTCTTCTGGTGCTACCATAATGCTCTTTGATGGATTTCCGATGTACAAAAAAGACGATCTACTTTTTGATTACATTGGCGAATACAATGCTACACTTTTTGGTGTAAGCGCAAAATATATTGATGCATTAAACAACAATAAAGTGGTACCTAAAAAAAAATATGATTTATCAAAATTAAGAACTATTTGCTCAACTGGTTCACCTCTCTCAAAAGAAGGTTTTAATTATGTATATAAAAACATTAAAAAAGATGTTCATTTAGCATCAATCTCGGGCGGCACAGATATTGTATCTTGTTTTGTTTTAGGAAATTTATTTCAGCCTGTATATTCAGGCGAAATTCAAAACAAAGGTTTGGGCATGGATGTAGATGTATTTAATGAAAATGGAAAATCTATTAAAAATAAAAAAGGTGAATTAGTTTGTAAAAAACCTTTTCCTTCAATGCCAGTTAAGTTTTGGAATGATAATGGAAATAAAAAATATAATTCAGCATATTTCAAAAAGTATAAAAATATTTGGCACCATGGTGATTTTGCAATGATAACTAAAAATGATGGACTAATTATATTTGGTAGATCGGATACTACACTTAATCCTGGAGGAGTAAGATTAGGAACAGCAGAAATTTATAGTGTCGTTGAAAAATTTAATGAAATTCAGGAGTCAATTGTTATTGGTCAGTCATGGAAAAACGATATTAGGGTAATATTATTTGTTGTATTAAATAAAAAAAACAGCCTATCTGAAAAATTAAAAGATAAAATTAAAAAAGCTGTTAAGTTAAATGCTTCACCGAGACACGTTCCTTCAAAAATAATTTCTATTTCAGAAATACCAAAAACTAAAAATGGGAAACTTGTTGAATTAGCAGTTAAACAAACAATAGAGGGAGAGACAATTAATAACTTGGAAGCAATTGCTAATCCAGATAGTTTAAAGCAGTTT
>MDTG01138805.1_pt1 | contig 25085 bp, 24 predicted proteins | sample 811421 | NCBI WGS metagenome assembly MDTG01 (sample SAMN05326645, study PRJNA326480) | marine metagenome | isolation source: seawater | place: Pacific Ocean: South East | collected 2011 | reverse complement strand
TGCTGCGTGAAATATTCAACATGGCCCTATCGAATACCTTGATTGCGGTTTGTGGATTTGCGTTAACACCGATTTTTTGGATTAATAAACCTGTCCCCTTCTTCGACATTGTTATTATTACTGTTTATGCTGGTTTGATTTCAGCGTATTTGTTTTTACCCATGATTATAGTAGCTAAACGAATGCGTACTGTGTCAAACATCATCATGACAGAGCATGAAAGCGAAATTACTCAGTTAATTCGTCAGCAAGCAAATAGTGGCGTAAAGTCAACGCTCAGTAAGAAAATAGAGTCGATAGAAACCAATAAAGAAACGTTACGTAAAATTTTAAGCAACCCCCAAAAGCTTAGATTGCTTATGTGCATAATGCCTTTACCAGCCTCTTGGCTTGTCTTTCTATTTGTAGAATCCTTCTACTACGGGTAGCTTATAGATTAAGCAGATTTCAACAGGAGAGTGACATGCTAATTTACGGTGATAAGCGCTCTGGTAATTGCTATAAATTACAGCTTTTACTGGCATTACTTGGGAAGGCATGTGAGTGGATTGATGTCGATATTCTTAAAGGAGAGTGCCGAACAGATGCCTTCCTAGCTAAGTCCCCTAACGGTAAAATTCCTATTCTAGAGCTAGATGATGGACGTGTGTTGTCTGAGTCCAACGCCATTATGCATTATTTAGCGTCGGGCTCTACGTTCATACCCACCTCACCTTTTACTTTTGCCACTTTACTACAATGGCAATTTTTCGAACAATACAGTCACGAACCCTATATTGCGGTTGCGCGCTATATAAACCTTTATCTTGGGTTACCTGATGACAGAAAAGCAGAATATGAGGCGAAGCAAGCTGGCGGCTATAGAGCGCTTGAAGTGATGGATAAACAACTTAGTCAAACCCCGTTTTTGCTAGGTAATCATGTTTCGCTGGCAGATATCTCACTGTTTGCCTATACCCATGTTGCACACGAGGGAGGCTTCGATCTTGCTGCTTACCCCGCGATAAGAAACTGGATAACACTGATTAAAGATCAAAAAGGGTTTATTCCAATGGATGCCTAGGAGTTAGGTCTTTCTCTGGTGGGATTTTGGGCCTCTCCAATTATCCTGCATGGCCTCTTGTAACTTTATGAAAGGCTGAGTATCAATATTATATAGTGTGTTTAATGTATAGGCTGTTGCTTCAAGAGTTGATAACCCTTCACGAATTCGAGTATGCCTTATTCTATATTGTGTAGAAGGGGCGTGCTCGAAATGAAAGCTCGGTATAGTCGCCAACCATGGAAATTGTTGTAACACAGCGTAAGCTTGCTTCCAGCTACCGTCTATGACTAATAGAGTTTGAAGCGCTGAAGCAATGTGCTCTCGTTGTGACTCAAGCGCAATACTGCTATCACTGGGATATAAAAGTGCGGTTGATTGAACACTGCATCTTGAAGCTAATGATTGCATTTCGCTAATATTATCAGTGGTAATTATTTCTACGTTGTTAGCACAAAGCTTAATTAATCTCGCGGTATTCTTTGCATTGGTAGCTTCTTTAACGTGTTGAATAACAATAACCCTAATTGGTATTGTAATTAAAGAAACTGCATTACAAATACAGGTGCTTGTCGGGTAATTGCACTGCTTACATTTGGCTCTCATAGTCGTATTTCGAAAAAAAACCCTGTTTTTTGGACAGTTAAAAATAGTTAGAATGGATAATATGCATTATGGTTAATGTAGCGATACAATCCAAAATACTAAAAACGCTTTCAATTGTACCAAGTGGTTACGTAGTCAGCTATGGGCAGTTAGCTGACCCTGCAGGTTTGCCGGGCAAGGCTAGACTTGTAGGAAAGTGCTTGAAAGACTCTGATGTTACTACTCGATGGCATCGAGTTATAAGATCCGATGGAAAAATAGCATTTCCAGTAGGTTCAGAGCTAGCAGAGGAGCAGCGTGCATTGCTAGTGTCGGAAGGGGTCTTAGTTAAAAACCATAGAGTGAACATGAAAGTTTATGGTTGGAAACCTAGTTTATATACTTTATTGGCAGAACTAGACCAATAATTATATGAACTTATGTTTGGCATAATTTATCACCAGTAGGTGTGGCGTTTTTTAAAGTGGTATTTCACTCATAATGCTTAAAAAAATTACAATAAAGGACTTGAAGCCAGGGATGTTTGTACATCAAATACTGGAGCAGAAAGGTCAACTTTCAGTTAAAAGCCAAGGGAGAGTTACTTCGCAAGCTATTGCTGATGCTCTTAAAAAAAGGGGAGTGTTAACCCTTGTTGTCGACACTGACAAAGCCTTTAGCGTATCTACAGGTGAACCTGTAGCTGAAAAGGAAGCGTCGGTAAGCAAAAAAGTCGAAGAGAAAGCGCCTAAAGCAAGTCTTGAAAATGAATTGACCCGCGCAACTAAGTTGCACGTGCAAGGTAAGCGCATCCAAAAGCAGCTGCTTAACAGTGTTAAAAAAGCACAGCCTTTTGATAGCAGTATTCCGAAAGAATTTTCAGCAAAGTTGGTTTCTTCCGTAGACCGTAACCCCGATGCCTTGTTGTGCCTGACGAAAATTCGTGAAAAGGACGACTATCTACTAGAACATTCTTTGAATGTGGCCATATTACTGGCTAACTTTGGTCGACATTTAGGGATGTCTGAAACTGAAGTTCAAGATCTCTCCTATTCGGGCTTTCTTCACGATCTTGGTAAAATTCAAATACCCGATGAAATTCTGCATAAACCTGGCCGTTTAACTGATGATGAAATGGACATCATGAAAGGGCATGTTAAACACGGTGTCGATTATTTGAATGAAACCGACTTAGACAAGACCTTAATTAGAACTATCAGTGAGCATCATGAGCGTTTAGATGGTTTAGGGTACCCTATGGGCACTAAAGGTGAAAATATTAGCCGTGAAGGCCGCATGTTGGCTATTGCGGATATGTACGATGCCCTAACTGCAGATAGAGTTTACAAATCTGGCATGTCGAGCCAAAAAGCGTTTTCTATTTTACTGAGTGATGCGCCGTCACGATTAGATTTACCATTGGTACAACAATTTATAAAATGTATGGGGATCTATCCGGTTGGAAGCCTAGTACTCCTATCTAATGAAAGACTCGCGATGGTTTTAGAGCAAACAGATTCCCCATTAGCGCCTAAAGTTAAGGTCTTTTATTCTGTTCGAAATGCACACTTTCTGGAACCGAAAGATATCGACTTAGCGTCGGAAAAAACCGTTAAGGTTTCAAAAGCAGTTATCGCTTCTGATTATAAAATTGACGTAAACGCCTTTTTCGAACGCTCGGTGTCTATCGGGTAAGCGCTTCAAATCCAATATCGTGTAGAGGTTCGGTGCAATTTCAGCAGTGTGTTAGGCACACACTGTCGTAGAAACGCGACTAAGTAAGAACGTTGCGGTGGTCTGTACCCTTTACAAAGATTTTCGTACTATATATCCCAGCTGTTATTTAAACGGGGCGAGCGCAGATATCTCGTATTCACGGGTTTATCAAAATATCACTTTCGAAGTTAAGACATCCCACGGCTAGCACTACAGGCAGCCGTTTAGCTTAGGTTCAGTTTACTTCCTCTATAATGCCCTTAACGTTTTTCATTTATTGGTTACACTCAAGCCAATTAATGAATGTGGAATACATATTGCTGCACTTCTTATTTAACAGTGTTTCATAAAATTGCTTAAAACGTATTGCTCAGTTTATTGCACGATTTATTACACAACGTAGTGAGACGCTAATTTAATAGCAGAAAAGATAGAAGTAACGGGAGTGTGCAAGTGAAAAGCTTAAATGTAAGCGTAAGCTCGCCTTCACCGTAACAATTAATAACGACGTACCGAGGATGTTATGAAAAAGAAAATAGGAATTACTTTAATCGCGGCATCTTTAGCCGTTGCTGGCTGTGCTAACGATCCGTCAAACTCTCAGAAAGGTGCAGCCATTGGCGCTGTCGTTGGCGCATTGTTAGGTAAGGCTACAGGAGATAATGACAAAAGTCGCTACGCTTGGGGTGCGGCAGTAGGTGCAATTGCGGGTGGCGCGATTGGCGGTTACATGGACAAGCAAGAAGAAGCGCTTCGAAGTGAATTATCTGATACCGGTGTTCAAGTGGTTCGAGAAGGTGACAACTTGCGTTTAATCATGCCTGGCGATATAACTTTTGCTACAGACAGTTCTTCTATTAGCCCTAACTTTAACCCGGTACTTCAAGATGTTGCAAAAGTAGTAAATAACTACGAGAAAACAGTGCTGATGATAAAAGGTCACACTGATGACACAGGCTCGGAACAATATAACCAAGGGTTGTCTGAGCGCCGTGCGGGTGCGGTTAGAAACGTACTATTGAACTACAGTGTTAACTCTACACGTATCACTACAGTAGGTATGGGTGAATATCAGCCTAAAGTGCCAAACGATACTGCTGCTAATAGGTCGATGAACCGTCGCGTAGAACTAGAGATTCAGCCGCTAACACAGTCATAGCGTTAGCTGTTAATCAATAAAAAAGGGCCTTCATTGGCCCTTTTCTCTGTGCGATTTAATTTGCTCTGCAACGCTATCGGCTAACGCATTCGGAACGGGAATGGTTAAGTGGTATTGGCTTACTTTCCATTCGTTGTTCTCGAGTACCAATACACCGGTTCCACGTGTTACTCCTAAACTATCGTTGTTTAAAAGTTCATCGAACCACGCTACATCGCGATTATTAGAAAAATATATATGCCGTGAATGGGGTGTATATGTCCAACCCCGCCCTTTTGAAAAATGTGGTTTTGCATAGGCTTTAAAGGCATTAATTGTCCATACCTCGGTAGCATCTGTACCAATGAAAATAGCATTGTTGCTATACAGTGAAAAATAGTCGTCAAAGTTTGCATCGGAAGCAAATTGGTGTAATGAATCAAGCACCCTATTTACCTTTTCTTCGGCTTCTAGCAAGGGCTTTGCTTTGCTGTTCTGGAATTTGTTACTCTGAGCTTTGGCAAAGATATGCGGTTGTACCGTTGAGGTTAATGCCTCAGCAGTAACAGCATTTAAACAGCTTAGGAATAAGAAAACGGTAATAGTTAAACGCATGTAAGTCGCTCCGAAAGGACATTAAAGGTTTCACATGAAACATGTGCAAAGCAGTTTATCGTAAATAGAAACAGTGCCATAGCGCAGTTTCGCTTTGTTCATGTGTGCTTATGCGCACTTATGAGGAGTTCTTGCTCCGAGTTTTAAATAGGGAGCTCTTAATAGAGGGAACTTATAAGAAAAACCTAAGCCTCATACGCCATGGTAGACTCCCGTACAATCAACGAAGGTTGAAACAAGGTTTGCACTTCATCTTTGTAGCCATAAACCACATTTAAGATGTGACGAGCTGACATTGCAGCCATGTCGGAGATAGGATTGCTAACCGTGGTGAGGCGTGGGAATACATGGTGAGCAAAAACAGCATCATCAAAACCTACGATAGACAAATCTTGTGGCAGGTTCATTCCTAAATCTCTGGCGCAGCTCATCGCACCTGAAGCCATCCAATCGTTCGCACATACCAGCGCTGAAAAGGGCGAGTCTCCAGACAGCAGTTCCAATAAACCAGCTTTACCATCTTCTTCAGTGTAATCCCCTTCAAAAACTAAATTCGGCGTAAAGGTTATTCCTACTTCTTTTAGCGCGCGTTTATGACCCGCTAACCGTTGATTGGCGTCGCATTTATCAGAAGGCCCCGAAATATAGGCAATATTTTTATGGCCTAGGCTAATTAGATGCTGAGTGGCTAAATAACCGCCTTTTTCATTGTCTAACACAATACACCCTTCACCCACGCCATTGACTTGGCGGTTAACCAAAGAAATTGGGAGGCGAGAAGCATTAAGCGTTTTCAAATACTCATCACTCATGGCCTCAGCGTGCATGATAATAGCATCGCAATTACGGCCAATTAAAAACTCGACGGCATCTTGTTCGGTTTCTAAATTATTGTGTCCTACAGTAATAATAACGTGTTTATCAGCGGCCCTTAGCGTTAGCTCTACGGCTTGCATCAAGTCACCAAAAAATGGCGAGTTTAGCTCTGAAACTAGAATGCCTACACTATCTGAGCGGCTGGTGGCCAGCGAACGAGCGATAGAGTTAGGGCGATAGTTTAGCGCTAACATGGCTTCTTCTACCTTGGCTTTTAAGGCGGGATTTACAGTAGTTTTACCGTTCAATACCCGAGATACCGTCGACAACGAGACCCCTGCCTTATCAGCTACTTCATAGATTGTTGCCACGTATTACTTCCCCCAACTTATTTTTGATGCTCATTAATGCGGTGTTCGCATCGTATAAAGTATTATGCCGTTATTCAGGCAGTTGCGCTACGGCGCTTAAGTAAAGTCTCTGTCACTTCTTGCTGGCGGGCATCGGTAAGCGGATAAAACATAATAAGGAATGCGCCGGCTATACCGAAACAGGCAGGTATCCAGCTCATCAATGCTTGCATGCCAGGTAAGGTTTGCGTAATAGAATCGACTTGCATGCCGTCATAGCCGTAACTGCCTAGCACCAACAGTACTAATGCGCCCGCGAAGCCCCCACCGGTTTTCTGTACGAAAGAACCAGCCGAATACACTAAGCCTGTTGCTCTTCGGCCAGTGCGCCATTCGTTATAGTCTGCAGAGTCGCCCAACATGGAAAAGAATAAGGTTGGCATAATCGCAGCGAAAAATTCCGCACCACAGCCCAATACAAATATGCCCGTCACAGAACCTTGTGGCACAAAGTAAATCGCACATGTCAGTGCGCTGCTAGCCAATAACGAGACAATAAATAACTTTTTCCGGCCCATATAACGCGACAATGCTGGCGTAGCCAATGCGCCCAATATTGAGACCACCAATAAGGCGATAAAATAGTATCCGGTGAGCAATTCATCACCAATGTAGTACTTAAAGTAATAGGCAATGACACCGTACTTTATGCCGTTAAACATCATAGTAAGGAAGCCCATGCCTAGCAAAATGACCCAAGGTTTATTGGTAAGTAAATCAATGATGTCTTGTTGTGAACGGCTATTTTTCGCTTCAGGTCGGTTAACCAGGCGCTTAATAAAGAAAGAGGTTATTGAAATAACCACCACGAAAGCAATGCCACTAGGCCAGTTTCGATAATAGAAAAAGGCAGTAATGGCCGACAGTGGGAACAGAATTAAAGGTAGCTGCCGAGACAGATCTTTTAACTCTTGAAGTAAGCTTGCCCCGTCATTTTGTACCACAGGAACCCTTTCTTTGGTTGTGGCAACTGTAGTGAACATCAACGCCACTAAGAGCGTAGCAAAAAGGTACATGGCGTATTGATAGCCCTTTGCGGTATTGCCTTCCCCGAAAAACGCAACCAACATAGGTAAACAACCCATGACGAGCAGCCCTCCCATAAAAGCACCAGCGAACCGAAAGCCAGATAGACTAGTGCGTTCCCGGTCGTCGCTTGTCATCACACCCATTAGCGCTGAATAGGGTACATTATTTACCGTGTAAGCTAAGGTTAGGCCTATGTAGGTTAGATAGGCATAGATGAGCTTATTTGTATAAGAAAAATCAGGGGTGGTGAAACACAGCACCATAAATAAGCCTAGAAATGGGGTAGAACCTAATATCCAAGGTCGGAATTTACCCAGCTTGGTCTGCGTCCTATCGGCAACCATTCCCATGATAATGTCGGTGACACCATCAGTAAGGCGTACCACCAGAAAAAGCATAGCGGCCGCAGCCGCCGTTAACCCAAAGGTATCGGTGTAGAACACCGCTAAGTATGCAAGGGCGCCTCGCCAGACTAGATTAGCCGCTGCATCGCCCAACCCATAACCAATCTTTTCCCTTACACTCAACGAATGATTCACTGCGTATTCCTTTTATTTTTGTTATTTACGACTAGCTAATAAACGTTGGTAAGCCTTAGCGCTATTTTTAAACGTACGTTCTTGCGTATCAAAATCAACATATACAAGCCCAAACCGTTTTTCATAGCCCTCAGCCCATTCAAAGTTATCCATGAGACTCCACGCGAAGTAACCACTTACTTTCACTCCTGATTCGATTGCCTCGTTAACCGCGTTTAAGTGGCCCATGTAATAATCTATTCTACCCTCATCATCTACCATACCATTTTCAACGACATCTGCCATGGCAGCCCCGTTCTCTGTAATGTACACAGGAGGTAGTTTATAGCGCTTATGCAAAGAAATGAGCAGTTCACGCAAGGCTTCAGGGTAAATTTCCCAACCGATATCTGTTACGGGTGCTTGATGGTCATGTTCATGGAACAAATCTTCTGCTTTCTTAGGAGCAGAATAATGAAGACGGGTATAGAAGTTAATGCCAAGAAAGTCTAAAGGCTGGCAGATAATTTCCATGTCACCTGATTCGATAGGAGGCTTGTCATTATCTGGTAATGCGTCGATAACATAGGGATAACTTCCTTCCATTACAGGCTGCATATACCATTGATTAATATATTGATCTGCCATTTCTGTAGCGAGCTTGTCGGCTTCTGAATCTGATGCGCTATAGCACGGCGTAAAATTTAACACGATGCCGTTTAAGGCATGAGGTGCATTTTTTCTTAAAACCTGCATGCCTAATCCGTGGGCAAGCAAAATGTGATGGGCGGCAGCTCTACCCAGCTTTCTTCCTTTTCGTCCAGGTGCATGAACACCAATTTCGTAGCCTAAGTATGCAGAACAAAAGGGTTCATTAAAGGTGGCATAGGAATAAACTCGTTCACCAAGGGCTGTGGTAATTTTGTCAGCATAGTTTGCAAAATCGTAGGCGGTTTGACGATATAGCCACCCGCCTTTATCTTCTAAATACTGTGGTAAATCCCAATGATAAAGGGTAACAAAAGGTTTTATATTCGCTTCAATCAATACATCAAGTAATTGAATATAAAAAGAAACACCCTTTTCATTTAGTTCCCCATCCTGATTCATCACTCGTGGCCAAGATATAGAAAAGCGATACGCATCTACGCCAAGTTGTTTGAGCATTTCAACATCATCACGCCACCTAAGAATATGTTCACACGCTACCGCGCCATCAGAATTGTCAGCTACGGCCCCTGGCGTGCGACAAAAAACATCCCAAATACTTTCCATTCGATTTTCAGCATCCCCCTCTATTTGAAAAGAAGAAGTCGCTGTTCCAAATGTAAATTCTTTATCTAACATTGGGCTTGTTTTGGGTAGCTCGATGTCTTTTATCATTTCTTAGGGTCCTATTGCAATTCTCGATAATGTAGCAAGGTGAAGGTTATTAATGCGCCCAAGATAATCATCATGGATGACTTCACCGTTTTTGTTTATAACATGAACACAACATCTTGAGAAAGCGCTTTCTTTTAAAATTTGTTATATTTTATCTTTCTTTTAGGCAGGGGTTGTTTACGTTTAAAGTGGAAAGGCCCTGACGGTTAACTTAAAGAAATAAAATAAATCAATGATTTTAATAGGTAAAATAATGATGCTTTAAAGCTGCAATTTAAGGGGTGAATTTCATTGTGAACTTTGTGTGAAAAAAATGTTGATCTTTAGTCTAGGATCGCTTAGTTTTGAGAAAGCGCTTTCTCTTGTGGGTGTTTCGTTGTTATGCCTGAGAAAGCCCTTTCTTGGGAAGCGCTCATCACTCAGCACAACATAAGAGAGAAAGACGGTGACACATAAAAAGCTATACAAATCTAAAATCGCTACAAGTCTGTCTTTAATATTAGGAACAGGCCTGTTGTTCCCAGTACAAGCACAGGAAGCTAGCGAAAGTGACAATATAGAAGTCATTCAAGTATCGGGGATTCGAAGCAGTGTCCAAGAATCGATGGGCATCAAGCGTGATTCAGCGGGTGTTGTTGATGCTATTTCCGCTGAAGATATTGGTAAATTTCCTGATACAAACTTAGCAGAGTCTCTCCAGCGTATTACCGGTATATCTATAAGCCGAAGCAATGGTGAGGGTAGCCAAATTACTGCACGTGGTTTCGGTCCCGATTTCAACATGGTGACGTTAAATGGCAGAACAATGCCCGGCGCCGCATTACCGAATGGTGGTAGTGTTGCTAATTCCCGTGCATTTAACTTTTCTGATTTAGCCTCGGAAAGTGTCCGCGCTGTAGAAGTATATAAAACCGGCCGTGCAAGTATAGCCACTGGTGGTATTGGTGCCTCAGTCAATATTCGTACTGCAAGACCATTCGATGCGTCTGAAACTGGCATCATGGCCAGTGTCGGTGCGAAAGCGTTGCATGACACTACAAACCGTGTGGGTGACGATGTCACGCCAGAGTTGTCTGGCTTTATTAATTACTTAGACGACGATAGAAAATTCGGCGTAACTTTTACTGGTTCCTATCAACAGCGTGATAGTGCCGCACAAGGTGCGTTCGTAAACCAATGGCGAGTAAACCCATTTGATGGCACAGTGCCACAATCACCAGATCCCGCCAATCCAGACAGTGGTGATCCCATTGTTTTAAATAATGCACCAGCAATGGGGCAGTTATTTGGCATTCCTTCAGACTTACGTTACTACATGGCAGACAGAGAACGTGAGCGTACCAACGCCCAGCTTACTTTTCAGTATGCGCCAAGTGACAACCTTGTGGCTACGTTAGACTACACGTATTCAAAACAAGACTTGTATGAAGCACGTGCAGAGCAGTCGATTTGGATGGACGACCGTTACTTTACGAACTTAACCTTCGATGACAACACCGTTAAAACCCCCGTTCTGATTACGCAAGAGCGCAGAGATTTATTGCCTCGAGATTTAGGCTTAGCGTTACAAGAGCTTAATCAGGTTAACGAAAATAAATCGGTAGGCTTTAACGTTAAATATTTTGCTACCGATGACTTAACGCTGCATTTCGACTTGCATAACTCTACAGCAGAAGGTCGACCAGACTCGCCTTACGGTACATGGACCAATCTTGGTCTTGGTGCGAATGTTGCCCGCGGTCAAGGTGTCGATTTCTCCGGTGACTTCCCTATCATGATGCTAGATTTTGACGATGTTTCTCGTACAAATCTAAACGGAAATGGCGTACTAGACCAAGACGATGTGGGTACATCAATTCTTGATATGAACTTTGCTTCACAAGAAACCGAAATCACCCAGGCTCGTATCGACGGCAGTTATGCGATGGATACCGGAAGTATTAACTTCGGTATTGAATCTCGTGCGATGGAAAGTACATCACTTCAATCACTTACTCGTCACACCATGGGTAACTGGGGTATTGAAAACCCAGGTGAATTACCCTCAGGTTCATTAACTCCTCTCGACTTAGCCAGTGAATTTAGTGACTTCAATACCACAGGTATGTTTTCGCAAGGTTTCACAGGAAGTGTGGCTGAAATTGGTGCATTCGCAGCCGAAAAGTATGGTTTCGATTTACTTGCCAACAACCCATTTGCCACTAACCGTACTATTGAAGAAGATATTACATCGGTTTATTTCGAGTTCGATTTGTCCGGTGAACTCAATGGTATGGAATACAACCTCTTGACCGGTATTCGTTACGAAAATACGGATGTAACTTCTATTGCTAACATCAGCTTGCCTAGCGGGATAGCATGGGAAGGTAACAACGACTTTAACGTTCGTTTCGGTAGCGATATGGAAGATGTGCAAGTTGATTCAAGTTATGATCACTTCCTTCCTGCGTTAGATTTCGATATTGAAGTAATGGAAAATGTGATTGCACGTTTCTCATATAGCAAAACCATCGCTAGACCGACTTATAACAATTTAAGTGCGGCTTCTACCGTTGGTACGCCAAGTAGCCCAACCCTGCTTAGCGATGGCCCAACGGCAACGGCAAGTTCTGGTAACCCTGCCCTTATACCTCTTGAGTCAGACAACGTAGACTTGTCATTAGAATACTACTTTGATGAAACCAGTTACGTATCTGTAGGTTTTTACGATAAACGAGTTAAAAACTTTATTGGTAACGAGCAGGTTGAAGAGAATATTTTTGGTTTGACGGATGTTACGGCAGGTCCTCGTGCACAAGCTGCAATGGACGAGCTTGAAGCGCGCGGTATTCCTATCAGCGATACCTCGTTATTTAACATGGTTGCTGCAATGGAAAATGGTGTCGATTACGACTCTATGACCGATGAACAGTTCGAAGCGGAATACGACATTATTCCAAATGGTGACGATCCATTGATGACATTCATCAATTCGAAGCCTGTGAATAACAAAAATGCCAATATCTACGGATTTGAGCTGGCTGCACAGCACTTCTTCGGCGATACCGGTTTTGGTATTCAAGCGAACTATACAACGGTTACCGGTGACATCGGGTTTGATAACAACGCCAACCCAAGTATTACCCAATTTGCATTAGTCGGCTTGAGTGATACCGCCAACTTGATATTCATGTATGAAATGGATGCACTTCAAGCACGTATTGCCTATAACTGGCGTGATAAGTTCTTAGATACCACGTCTCAATATGTGAATGAGCCAGGCTATACCGAAGCATACTCGCAAATTGATTTTAGTATGTCGTACGAGGTGTCTGATGCATTAACGGTATCGTTTGAAGGGATAAACATTACCGATGAAAATATTCGTCGACACGGAAGAACTAGCGCTATGCTGTGGCAACTAGATGAATTAGGTGCACGTTATGCGTTGGGTGCGCGTTACACCTTCTAAGTAACTGCTACGCTAAATTGATAAATGGCCTATTGGGGTGGAATATATTGCACCTCAATGGGCTTTTTTGTCATAGTGAGTACTGAAAAATAATAAAGTAAACACAACGCTTAGCAATAAAGAAACAAGCCCCTACACAGAATAAAAAAGGGATAAACAGTGTCGAACCAACCTATTAAACATGTAGTCATTGTGGGCGGTGGAACCGCAGGTTGGCTATGTGCTGGCGTATTGGCCGCTAGGCTGGGTCATCGCATCGGTAACAGTGACGAAAGCGCAATTAATATAACGCTAGTGGAGTCGCCTAATGTACCGAGTATTGGCGTGGGAGAAGGTTCTTGGCCCTCATTACGCGATACGCTTCAAGAAATAGGCATTAAAGAATCGGAGTTTCTTACTTGCTGTCACGCATCCTTCAAACAGGGTTCTACCTTTGCTGGCTGGCGAAACGGTCAACAAGATGATAAATATCAACACCCTTTCACTACACCCACAGGCTATACTGAGCTAGATATCCACCGTTGCTGGCAACAGTTTTTCCATAATGAATCGTTTGAGCAAAGTTTCTGCTTACAGCCCGATATTTGTCATGCTGGGCTAGCACCAAAACAAAGCTCTACGCCTGAATATGCTTACGTACTGAATTATGACTACCACTTTGATGCCACTGCACTGGCATCCTTGCTCACCAACCATTGCAAAAACAAACTAGGTGTAAAGCACACCCAAGCGCATATTGCGAACATAGTTGCACATGATAATGGTGATATCGAGGCGCTGGTGACTGAAAGCGGCGATATTATAAAAGGTGACTTGTTTATTGATTGTAGTGGTCAACAAGGGCTATTGATCGATAAACATTACCATGTGCCTTGGCACTCAGTGTCATCGGTGCTGCTAAATAACCGCGCAGTGGCTGTACAAGTACCTTATGTTAGCAGTGACTTGTCGGCATCTGCCGATAACATTGCGTCAACGACAATCGCCACAGCCCAAACCTGCGGATGGACGTGGGATATTGGCTTGCAACACCGCCGTGGTGTGGGGCTAGTTTATGCCAGTGACTATGCGAGTGAGGAAGATGCAGAATCTATACTGCGCGAACACTTAGCGAAGCAGTTGCCGAAAACTGAGATAGAGACCCTCAACTATAGACATTTACAGTTCGACCCAGGCTATCGAAAGCAGTTTTGGGTGAATAACTGTATTGGTATGGGGATGTCTGCAGGCTTCATCGAGCCACTAGAAGCCTCGGCGATTGCGATGGTTGAATTGAGTATTCGCATGCTGTGTGATCAGTTCCCGCAGAATCGACAGCACATGAGCCACGTGGCTACGCGTTATAATCAGCGTTTTACCTATCGCTGGGAAAGAGTTATCGACTTTTTAAAACTACACTATGTATTAAGTGAAAGAACAGAACCGTATTGGTTGGCACAGCGAAGTGAAAACAGCATTCCAGACTCGCTAAACGCCTTACTCGATTTATGGCAGTACCAAGCCCCCTCTCGTTACGACCTTATTGAAAACGAAGAGATTTTTCCCTCAGCAAGCTATCAGTATATTTTGTATGGAATGGGTTTTCACACCAATGGCAGGCAGCTTGATAAAAACAGCAACATGGTGAATAAAGCCTTTGCGGTGAAACAAAGCTTACAACAAGGCAAACGCCAATTGCTTGCTGGATTGCCAACTAACCGGGATTTACTCACCGTCATTTCTCATTGTGTAGAGAAAGAGAAAGAGACAGAGAAAGAAACCACAACAAATAATAACGACAAGAAAGAAGGACCTCGCCATGATGTCATCGGTTTCCGATAATTCAAACACTTCAGGTACGGGAGCGAAGGCCAGCCCAGTAAAACGTGTCGTGATTGCTGGTGGTGGCACCGCCGGCTGGATGGCGGCGACTGCGCTTTCAAAATTACTCGGCAAATCCCTTTCCATTACGTTGGTAGAATCAAAAGATATCGGCATTGTTGGTGTTGGCGAGGCGACAATTCCCCCAATACGTACGTTCCACAAGCTCCTCGGCATAGACGAAAAAGCCTTCATGCGTGCCACCAATGCCACCTTCAAATTGGGTATAGAGTTCGAAAGCTGGCGAGAGCAAAATCACAGTTACATCCATTCATTTGGCGTAACAGGCCGAGAGTGCTGGGCAGGCGAATTTCATCACTTTTGGTTACGAGCAAAAGACCTTGGCTTTGGTGGTGACTTCGGTGATTACTGCACCGAACTAAAAGCTGCGAAAGAGGGTAAGTTTGCCTACGGCGAACGCATGCCAATGAACTTTGCTTATCACTTTGATGCCGTGGCCTACGGTCGCTTTTTGAAAGGGCTGGCAGTAGAGGCGGGAGTGACCCATATTGAAGGTGATATTCAGCGTGTAAGTAAATGCTCACAAACGGGGTGCATAACAAGTATAAAGTTATCGGATGATAAAGAAATTGCTGGCGACTTATTTATCGATTGCACGGGGTTTAAGGGGCTACTAATAGAAAAGGCGCTTCATACCGGGTACGAAAACTGGAGCCATTGGCTTCCCTGCGACAGCGCTTTAGCAGTACAAACCGCGTCGACGGGTGCACCCATCCCCTACACAAAAAGTGTGGCACATACTGCAGGCTGGCGCTGGAAAATACCGCTTCAAAATCGGGTGGGTAATGGATTAGTTTATTGCAGCAATTATATGAGCGACGACGAAGCCAAAGACACCTTATTAAGTGCTATAGAAGGCGATACCCTGAACGAACCCAGAACCATAAGGTTCACGCCAGGTAAGCGCCGTTTGGGGTGGAATAAAAACTGTGTGGCATTAGGGTTAGCAAGCGGTTTTATCGAACCATTGGAGTCCACCAGCATTCACTTGATCATGACGGGTATTGTTCGCTTAATGCGCTTGTTTCCATTTGATGGAATAACCCAATCGACGGTAGATGAATATAACAATAAGTACGACAGTGAAATGGCAGCCATTCTCGATTTTATTGTGATGCACTACAAAGTGACTAACCGAGAAGACAGTCCGTTCTGGGAACACTGCAAAAACATGGAAGTCCCCCCTTCTCTCACCCACAAAATAAACCTATTTAAACAAACCGGAAGAGTGTTTCTAGATGATGGGGATATCTTCCGTGTCGATTCATGGACACAAGTTATGATGGGGCAAGGCTTGGTGCCAGAGCAATATCATCGGGTAGCCGATGAAATGTCTGAAACTGAACTCGAGCGCTTTCTAACAGGCCTGAAGCAGCAGGTAGATAATCAAGTATCGGCGCTACCTAGCCAAGAGCAATTTTTGAGGCAATATTTAGGATAGCCTTGGTCTTTTTAGATATGGGATTAGGTTAAATGAGTCGCTAATTTTTCATATTCCCAATTTGTTTAAGAATACTGCCGAAGGCTTTACCTCCATTCTTTTGAATTTGTTTATCAAAATATAAACTACCTAATACAAAAATGGTGATGTGGCCTACCGAGCGCCATGTAGCATGGGTTTTACCATCTATTTCTTTCAACGTAATCTCGCCTAACTGGTGGTCGTAAGGAAGCGGCTTCGATTTCACCACTTTATAACCGAGCTTATAGGGAGGATCGTAAGCAACTATTTCTTCATGCAAGTTGGCCCCACCCGCAATAATCTCACGCACAGCACCAAGACCATTTTGTTCCAGCTTACCTTTAACAATAAGGTTAGATGCTTCCACGCCCTTGAATTGCGCATAGTTTGCATGGTCACTTAACTTGGCAAAAACAAAGTCTATCGGTTTGTCGATAACGCGCTCTACACAAATTGAAAACATCCACTGCCCCTATTGAAATTACTGCTATTGAGTACGACTGATTTCCTCACTTGTTAGTTAAATATAAAGCAACAGGCATATAGCTCAAATAATCACTTTTGATTTGTAACTATAGGTTGGAGGAAGTCTTAATATGCACTTATGGCTAAAGCAAAAAACCTCGCGGTATAGCGAGGTTTCTACGTTTAATGTTCGATTGACTAAGCGTTAGTGAGCTTTATTCAATATTCTGAATCTGCTCGCGCATTTGCTCAATCAATACCTTAAGTTCAACGGCTGATTGGGTAATGTCGGTGTTAATTGATTTTGACCCTAGCGTGTTCGACTCTCGGTTAAATTCCTGCATCATAAAATCTAAACGACGGCCAACTGCCCCGCCCTTTTTAAGAATGTTGCGTGTTTCTATTACGTGAGCGTTTAAGCGGTCTAGCTCTTCGGCAACATCGACTTTTTGCGCTAGCATAATCATTTCTTGTTCGAAGCGGCCTGCATCAAGCTCAATTTTGGCTTCTTCGAAGCGAGCTTGTACTTTTTCTCGCTGCCACACCATAATTTCAGGCATACGGGCGGTCACTTTCTCGGCTTCTACTTCAATGGCGTCTAAGCGCTGAGTGATCATGCCTTTTAACGCTTCACCTTCGGTGGCGCGGGCGCTTATAAAGTCGGTAAGTGCTTGGTCGAACGCAGCCATAACATCGCCATGAATGGTATCCATGTCGGCTTCTTCGGCAGCAATAACACCAGGCCAGCGCAGCACGTCTAGCGGGTTTACGCCGGTAGATTGGCCATGAGCCTGTACCCAGTCGGCGGCATTAAGTACTTGTTTAGCCAATTCTTCATTAAGGCTAAGTTTGGTTACAGCAGCATCGTTGGCGGTGAAACGTAAAGCGCACTCTACTTTTCCGCGCGCTAGCTTCTTTCTGAAACGTTCGCGAAGCACCGGTTCTAGAGAGCGGAATTGCTCGGGTAAGCGGAAGTAGGTTTCTAGGAAACGTTGGTTAACTGAGCGTATTTCCCATACGGCCGATCCCCAGTCTTTTTTAGTTTCTACCCGCGCAAACGCGGTCATGCTGTAAATCATAAATGGTCCTTTTATTGCACTTTTGCAAATGAAAGCCTGCAAAAACAACCCGCTGTCGCGCATTGTGTCATCATAATCTTAAGGCAGGTTTTCTTGTATTCACTATAGTAGCCTACATTGATAAGAGTTCGATATGTTAAAAGGGCGAAAGTTCGTTTTTAACAGCTGGTATTAGTGCGTTATACTTACGCCCCAAACTCAGGCTTGTCTTAACACTTACTCATTATTAAGTGCGTTACTTGCCAGAATTATTTCTTTTATAAGCATTCATCTCGTGGAGAACTCTATGCGTCCAAGCGGCAGAACCGCCAATCAAATTCGCCCAGTTACTATTACTCGTCAGTACACTTGTCACGCTGAAGGCTCAGTGCTGGTGGAGTTCGGCAACACTAAAGTGTTGTGTAACGCCACGGTTGAAGAAGGTGTGCCTCGTTTCATGAAGGGCCAAGGTAAAGGTTGGATTACTGCGGAATACAGCATGCTTCCTCGCGCAACTCACACCCGTAGTGGTCGTGAAGCGGCTCGTGGTAAGCAAGGTGGCCGTACGCTAGAAATTCAACGTCTTATTGCCCGCTCGCTTCGCGCTGCAGTAGATTTGAAACTACTGGGTGAAAACACTATCACCCTTGATTGTGATGTTATTCAAGCCGACGGTGGCACGCGTACTGCGTCTATTACTGGTGCATGTGTGGCTTTGGTTGATGCGTTAACGTATATGCGCAGCAAAGGTATTTTGAAAGCGAACCCACTGAAGCACATGATTGCGGCATTGTCGGTAGGTATTTACAAAGGTACGCCTATTGCTGACCTTGAGTATACCGAAGATTCAGTTGCTGAAACTGACATGAATATTGTCATGACAGAAACAGGTAAGCTTATTGAAGTACAAGGTACTGCAGAAGGCGAACCGTTTGCGTTTGAAGAGCTTGATGAAATGCTAACTATTGCTAAGCATGGCTTACGTGAATTGTTCGACATTCAAAAAGCAGCACTGGCGTAAGGAGTTACCATGAAAGCGTTTCAGCGCAGTTTTATTGAATTTGCCATTGAACGTGGTGTACTTAAATTTGGTGAGTTCACCTTAAAGTCTGGTCGTGTAAGCCCATACTTTTTTAACGCAGGGTTATTTAATTCTGGCGGCGACTTAGCAAAGTTGGGGCGCTTTTATGCCGATGCATTAGTGGATGCTGGGGTTGAATTCGATGTACTGTTTGGCCCGGCCTACAAAGGCATTCCTATTGCTACAACGACGGCGGTAGCCTTAGCCGACAGCCACCATCGTGATGTGCCTTACTGCTTTAATCGCAAAGAGGCGAAAACCCACGGTGAAGGTGGCAACTTAGTAGGTAGCCCGCTGGAAGGTCGCATTATGTTAGTTGATGATGTGATTACCGCAGGTACGGCTATTCGTGAATCTATGACCTTGATACAGCAGCACAATGCTAGCTTGTCAGGCGTGCTAATTGCCCTTGATAGACAAGAGCGCGGTAAAGGCAAGCTGTCTGCTATTCAAGAAGTAGAGCGCGATTTTGATACTACCGTGATTGCTATTGTCACGTTAGCCGATGTTGTGACTTACTTAACCGAGCAAGACAACATGACCAATGAAATTAAGGCAATAAATACTTACCGTGAAACCTACGGTATTTAAGTATGGCGTCTGAATTTCAACAAGCCTTTGATGAAGCCACAACGCATTTAGATGCGTTGGGGCTTCGTTGCCCAGAACCTGTAATGATGGTGCGTTTACAAATACGTAAGTTGGAAAATGGGCAAACCTTGTCGGTAACGGCAGATGACCCTTCAACGGCTCGTGATGTGCCGAGCTTTTGTCGATTTATGGAGCACACCTTGGTGGCATCACAAACCGATGTTATGCCATATCAGTATGTGATTAAAAAAGGTCTGTAGGGCAACAGCCCTGAGCCTATGTCCGACGATACTTGGCTTCAAACCCGCAATAAATACCAAACATAACAAACCCAACTCCCACAGCAGCTAGCATGTAGAGTCCGAATGTTTGCTGAGTCAGGGTTTGTAGTGCTTGTTGTAAGCCGCCTGCTTCAGACGGATCGTTCTTTACCGCTGATATCACAAAGAAACTTCCTACTAGTAAATACACTACTCCTCTGGCGAAATACCCTATTCTGCCCACTACCGTGGTAGTTTTTCTCTTATGGCCCGTTAGCTTTGCTTGTTCAAACTTCTTCAAAAAGTCGGCTTTATAGGCATGTTTAAATTGCATAAAAGCAAATACTAGAACGCCTACACCAATCGCAGCAACTAAATAGGTTCCCCATTGATACTGTAGAAGTTGATGGCTTACCTGTTCCCCTTTTGAACCACCGCTACCACTTGAACTACTGCCAGAGTTACTACCAATAAGAACTTTTGCGCCTAAAAATGCAGCGCCTAGATAGAATATTCCCGATACAAACAAAAACACGCGCATAATGATGTCTTTGGCTTTTTTCATATCTAGCGATTCGGTATTTAATATACTTTGAAGCCATCGCCACAGGGCATAGCTAATTAATCCCGCTATTAAAATACCGAGTAGCACTTGGCCAAATGGCTGTGATTTGAGGGTGGAAAACACATTTTCTTGTGTCGCTTTTTCACGGTCTGCGGCAGTAATTACCGAGGAAAGAATAAAGAGCCCCAGCATGGAGTACATGATGGTTTTCGCGCTGTAACCTGCGCTAGCAACGGCTGAAAGCCAGTTTGATGTATCGCGCACGGTGCGCTCCTCGTTCGTATAATTGAAAATTGTCTCGTGAGACTTTCAAGAATCGAACCATTAATAGAAGCGTGAAGAGATTAAGCGTAAAGGATCCAACCGTGAGAAAAAAACCATAAGAAATAATCAGTTTAGGGGGCGACAGCGCGCTATGCTCGCTGCTATCTATATGGCTGCTTCTATATGAACACTACATGCATCTAGCTGCAATTATCTACTCTTCGTTATCACTTACGGCTTGTAACAATAGTTGCTGCAATTGTTGTTTGCTACGAGAGCAGTTGCAATGAATATCAGACACATGCAAGTTTTGACCGCTTAACATTTTTCGAAGCACCGATGCTTTAACGTTAAGTGAAATAAAATCATTATTGTCGTGAAAATTTTCTACTGTCATGCTGATGTCCCTCGCTTTCATGGGGTTTGTTTTACCGTTGATAGCCTATATCGCTAATGCAACATGAGCGCCTGCTGATGTTCGGCTGGCATAGCGCCGCTACCTTGTTCAAGCGCAACTTGTATAGCGCAAATAAGCTTACATACCGAGGGCTTACTGGCATGCAAAGGAAGTATGGCGATAAGTTGCTGGTGGCATTCTTGTAAAATTTGATGCGCTTCGTATTTTTTATTTTCTTTGTGCAACAACGAGGATAGATACATGGCCATAGTGCCAAAGGCCAAGACATCTTCGTGAATAGATTTATCTATCGTATCGTTTACCGGCTGCAAAGCAGTGAGCACGACTTTAGCGGCTTCGAAGGTTTGATAACCAAGGCTCCTCGCCTCGTTATATTTGCCTGCTTGATGAGCTTGCTGTGTTTGAACCTGCATAGCAATTCTGTGCTCGCGGGCGTGTGAAGGGTTTAACTGCAACCATTTCCTGTAGACCGGACATAACCGTTGTAAATTCATAATTTGCACCTCCTAAAAACCACATTAGTGCAAATGAGAATTATTATCAAATGTAAAATTGAAAAAATTTATCTGTGTAATTTACAAAGCAGATTAGTTATTCAAATATGCGTTAAATCGCGGCAGAAAAACTACTAGCCTTTCAACATATTAACTGTAAACCACGTACCTACAACCAGTGCGGTGAGCACTGCAATAGCGGCAATCTTATATTTTTTTATTAACTGTTCAGCTTTATTGCCGGCGAAATAGACAACGGCGGCTAAACCAAAATAGCGAATGGAGCGAGCAATTACCGTGGCTAGTAGAAAAAGGCCAAGGGAGAATTTGGTGGCGCCTGCTGCAAGCATTGCCACTTGAAAGGGAATGGGGGCAATACCTAATGTCATTACAAACCAAAACCCTTGGTTTTGCATTTGTTGTTTAACACTGTCGAATTGTTGTTGACTAAAAAAAGTATCGATTACCCACTGCCCTAGTAGGTCGAATAAGTAATATCCTAATGCGTAACCGAATATTGCACCCACCACGCAGCCCAACGTAGCCATGAGAGCGATTAACCAGAGTTTATCGCGGCGCGCTTGCATTAAGGGCACCATAACTGCTTCAAGAGGCACTGGCACAATGGTCGATTCTAAAAAAGACGCAAAAGTGATACCCGTAAGCATGTGTTTAGAGTCTACGAGTTGCTTAGTTTTCTTCTTTACCTTTTTACCCAGTGCCATCTTTTGTTTTGTACTACCCTGAAATTAATGTGGCCCTGATACTCAAGGCCTTACCATTATTGTTTGTAAATTTTGCCGTCTTTCATCACAAACGACACACTTTCTAATAGCGATATGTTTTCTAACGGGTTACCTACTACGGCCACCAAGTCAGCCAGTTTTCCAGCTTCTAAAGTACCTAAAGTATCACTAACACCCAGCAATGCCGCGCTATTAGCGGTGGCGCTTAAAATCGCATCAGCTTCAGACATACCGGCTTCAACCATTAAGCTGAATTCTTGTGCGTTGTCGCCATGTGCAGAAACTCCGCTGTCTGTACCAAAAGCAATTTTTACGCCTGCTTTGTGGGCTTTTTCAAAGGTGTTTTGAATAAGCGGGCCAATTGCCGCCGCTTTAGGGCGTACTAACTCAGGAAAGTAGCCGTCTATCTTGGCTTTGTCGGCAACAAATTTACCCGCCAAAATCGTTGGCACATAGTAAGTCCCTTTTTGTTTCATTAGGTCACGCACTTCGTCATCCATATAGGTGCCGTGTTCAATGGAATCAACACCCGCGATAATAGCGCGCTTCATGCCTTCTTTGCCGTGAGCATGAACCGCTACCGTCATACCGTAATCTTTTGCCGTCTCGACGATAGCTTCTAGTTCATCGGTCATAAACTGTGGATTCTGACCGCTTTTCGCTACGCTTAATACCCCGCCGGTGGCAGTGATTTTAATTAAATCTGCACCGTCTTGATAACGAGACCGAACGGCTTCCCGGGCTTCTACTTCGCCGTTAACCACGCCTTGTTTAGGGCCAACGTCTGGACGCAGTAAGTGAGATAATCCGTTGCTAGGGTCGGCATGTCCACCAGTGGTAGCTATTGATTTTCCTACCGTGAATATACGCGGGCCAGTGGCATAACCTTTACTGATCGCATTTCGAAGAGAAACGGTTTCATGATAGCCATCCCCTAAATTACGCACAGTGGTAAATCCAGCATCTAGCGTAATTTCAGCATAGTTAGCAGCTTTAAGCGCATAGTCAGCTTCATTCAATGAAAAGCGCTCTAAATAGGTTTGAGGGCCGCCATGCTGTGAAGATAGATGAACGTGCATATCCATCAAGCCTGGCATTACTGTGGCGTGTTTTAAATCGATAACCGTGTCTGATTCTGAAGGGGTTTTATAACCAGACTCTACCGACGTAATTTTATTACCTTCGATAACAATGGTCATTTCGCTTTTGAGTTTATCTGACGTGCCGGTGAATGCTTTACCCGCATGCACTAAGGTGGCGGAAAGTGCCGGCGCTGAAAGGGCTACTGTGCCTAGCGTTGCTAATCCTAAGGAAATGGCTAATGAAGTCAGTGTCTTTTTCATGATGGTTCTTCTTATGATGTGTGAATAGACGAAGAACCAATGTAGAACACCAGTAAGGCTAACGCAAAACTTTGCGCTATTTTACCCATGCTATTTTATCGAAGCCATTTTACTTACCGTGTTTTTATAAATGCTCGGTACAACCAATCGGCATCGCTTTCGCCAGCATAGGCTTCTGCCCCGGCATGTGACCAAAGACTTTTAACCAGAGATTTTTAACCAAAGATTTTCAGCGAAGCCTGACCTGACCCTAAAACATAACTCCGAAGCCTTTGTCCACTATTTGGTGGGCACGGCGCCAATTACGAAAGGAGTAGTATTCGAGGTAACCACAAATTGCGTTTCACCCCCTTTTTGTTGCTCGGTCGCGTGCTCAAGCAGTTGGTAATAAACGTTCTGATGCAAACGCGCCCACAAGTTGCGTCTAACTAAAACATAGGGAATGGGCGTTGCGTCAGTATCTTGTAAGTCGGCGGGGGGCTTGCGTAAACTAAGTTGCTCTGCTGAGTTCAGGGTGACGATATCGCCAGTTTGTGTGGTGAGTTCTAGGCAATCGTTATCAAAACGCCATTCGGTAACCAAAAAAGGCACGTCTTCTACGGTAATCCCCACCTTCTCCACAGGGGTAACCAAAAAGTAATTGTCCTCTTCTTTTTTAAGCACGGAAGCAAAAAGCTTCACTAAGCTTGCTCGACCTATGGGGCTACCTTCGTAAAACCAACGGCCATCTAGCGCGATAGTTAAATTGATATCGCCGCAAAAAGGAGGGTTCCACTTTTCCACTGGCGGAAGGGGGCGCGCCTTGTCAGACGTGCCCTTTAATTGCTGTTGAAATCTAGTTAGATCCATTTTCTTCAAGCAACACTTTAATTTCACGCAACTTCGCTTTAATACGGCGCATATTATCTGGGCCTGTACGAAGCAATTGTTTTTGCGGCTCGTTTAGGTTTTCTAAGCGAGGGTCGGTGTATTTATAAGTAACTGAATCGGTGTAAACTTCTACCGGTACAGGTACTTCAGGCGTATCTAATAATTGATCAATAGCTTCAAGCACCACTTCATTGAAGTTCTTGTCCGAATCGCCAATTTCTGCGTATTTATCTTGAATGTCACCTTTATAAATATCGTACATGCCCAATAGCGCTTCGCTATCAAACGATTCAAGCATGTTTACGTAAGGTGTATAACGCTTATAGCTGGCAGCATCTATCCATTGCTTATCAGCTTGAGAGTAAACACGAAACGTTTGTTCAGGCGGCGTTAGTAACTGATGATTAGGTGCCATTTCATCATTGGCTAAGTTAGTTACCGAGACCACAAAACGCTGCAGTAAACCTTCATTCACAATCATGCGGTTAACGCTGTCGTCAGTGGCATTGGAAATATCTAATAGCGATGCTTTAATCGCAGGGTCGCTAACATCTAAAGGCTCAGGGTCGGGTTCAACTGGCTCAGGCATGGGCGCTACTTCATCGGGCTCTTCAAGCTCTAAAGGAGGCGGAGCTGGCTTAGTTTCAAAAACGTCGGGTACTTCTTCAACAGGCGCTTCTACGTCTGGTTGAACAACCTCTGGTTCAGGGGCGACGGGCTCATCTTCTTTCGAAGGCCAAAACACAAGAGCCAAGATGACTACAATTATTATCCCGATAATAAGAAAATGGGGACCTAACGTACGCTTTTCTGACGATTCGCTCATAATATCTCCGCTGCAATAACTGATCTAATAATAATACTATCAGAGATAACACCCAATA
>MDTG01192615.1_pt1 | contig 25090 bp, 24 predicted proteins | sample 811421 | NCBI WGS metagenome assembly MDTG01 (sample SAMN05326645, study PRJNA326480) | marine metagenome | isolation source: seawater | place: Pacific Ocean: South East | collected 2011 | reverse complement strand
TTTTTGGCAAAATGGTTGTTTAGATATAATCAAACCTCAAACAATATTAAGGTTGAATTCTATTTCTGGTAATAAAATATTACCAATTATTATGGATTCTGATGCAATATTTGATGTTGACGATTTATTTAGTCTTCAACTAGTTGAAGGTCATATTAAATATAAAAATGATGTTTAAAAGATTTAATAATATATAATAGGAAGCTTATATACTGTAAAAATGGGTATCTAAATGAAATTTTTTGAAAAACCTTCTGTCATATTAGAAATGGCAAACAACCACATGGGTAATATAGCTCATGCTAAGAAGATAATTGATGAATTCAAATTAGTAACATCAAAATTTGAAAAAGAAATAAACTTTATTTTGAAGTTTCAAAAAAGAGATAATGAAACTTTTATTCATAAAAAATTTGTAGATTCCAATGACACTCAGGTTCAAAGATTTAAAGATACTTTTTTGTCTAAACAAAACTGGGATCAACTGATCAATTATGCTTCTAAAATATATGATTTAGCTTGCACCCCATTTGATGAGATTTCAGTAGATTTTGTCTATAAAAAAAAGTTTAAAATTGTAAAAATTGCAAGTTGCTCTGCGAATGATTGGCCACTGCTTGAATATTTAAACAAGGTTAATAAAATAAAAAAAAAAAAAGTTTTAATTAGTTTGGGTGGACTAAATATTTCTACAATAGAGGATATCTTTTCTTTCTTTGAAAATAGAAGAATAGATTTTAATTTTTTGTATTGTGTTGCTAAATATCCAAGCGAGCAATCAGAACAAAATTTGTCTTATTTCTCTGAATTGAAGAAAAGGTTTGGGGATAAGATAATTGGTTTTTCCTCACATGAGAATACTAAAAGTATATTAACACCATTGGTTGCCTACGGAGCAGGTGTGAGAGTTTTTGAAAAGCATATTGGTTTTCCCGATAATAATATAAAACTTAATCAATACTCTCTACCACCTGAAATTTTTAAAGATTGGCTCCATAAATTATGTGATGGAATAAAAATTTATGGAAAATCAAAAAATAGGAATAAAGAATTAAAAAAAGAAAATGAACAATTATCTAAATTTAGAAGAGGCGTGTATGTTAAAAAAAATATAAAAAAAGGACAAAAAATAAACCTAAATAATATTTATTTTGCTTTCCCATGCAAGACTGGTCAATTATCAGCAAATGACATATCAAAAGATTATGAAATTTTTACAAAAAAAAAGTGCTATAAAGATTCGCTATTGTTGAAAAAAGAAGTTGATAAGAAAAATGTAAGAAATTCGATAAGAAATATCAGAGATAAAATTAGAACTCTTATCAATAAAACAAATGTTGTGTTACCAGTGAATCCGAGACTTGAAATCTCGCATCATTATGGGTTAGATCAATTTTATAAGTATGGTCTATCAATGATAAATATTGTTAATGATAAATACTGCAAGAAATTATTGATCCTTCTTCCTGGACAAACTCATCCTGCTCAATTTCATAAGTTAAAGACTGAAAGTTTTTTTATTTTATTTGGAAGCCTTAATTTGAAGTTGAATAAAAAAATTATCAAAATGAAAGTTGGAGATTTTATTACAATCAAAGCTCACGAGACGCACGAATTCCAATCTAAAAACGGAGTGATAATTGAAGAACTTTCAACTTCAAGTATAAAGTCAGATTCATTCTATATAGATAAAAAAATAATGAATAATAAGAATAGAAAGTCAGTAATTAGTCTGTAATAAGATTACACTAGTTAAATTTTAATGATAACTTTTTTAGAGAATATACGTTTAAACAACTTTTGGTTAGTTGTATCTAAATTAGGAATTACTAATGGACAAATAGTTTATATTACAGTTATCTCATTATTTTTAGCAGTAGTAGAAGGAGTAGGTTTAGCATCACTAATGCCGATTTTATCATCCTTTCAAGACAATCCAAATATGAGTTCACATTTGATAAATGACTTCTTTTCTATGTTCAATATTGACTTAAGTATTAAAGTTTTCATTTTGATATCATGTATTTTAATTTTAATTAGACAAATAGTAGGGTTTATTAAAGATAGAAAAATAATTCTTATTAGAGAAAATATTGAGCTGAAGTATAGAAAAGAAATGCTTATAACTTCACTTAAATCCAACTTATTCAGTCTCAATAACAGTAGCAATGGAGATTTTACAAATTTTATAATTAACGAACCCCATAATGTATGCGAATTAACGTCTAATATATTTAGAATGATTTTTTGTGTAATATTAATGATAATTTATGTAGTCTTAATGATTTTATTAAGTGTTAAGTTAACCATACTTTTTTTATCGAGTATATTCTGTATTTGGGTTTTAATGGGGAAATTGTCTTTTATTGCTTATAAAGCAGGTAACATAACTAAAAATAAAACTAATGAATTATACAAGAGTATTGGTGAGATATTTAGAGGGATAAAATTTATTAAGTTAAATACTTCAGAAAAAAAAGTAGTTGATTATATGGAGGAAGTTATCAATGTACTTTTTAAAGGTAATGTGAAATATGGTTTAATAAAAGCTTTTGTTGAGGCTATCAATCCCATTTTATTTATAGGAGTTTTAGTTTTAATTTTTTTTATTAATAACTATTTTTTTTCAATTCCTAATGTCACATTAGGTGTTTTCTTGGGTGTAATATATAGAATGTATTCTATATTTACCAACCTCAATTCTGAAAGAGTAGCTTATTCGAGACGAATGGCAAATTATGAAAATTTTAATAATTTTTATGAAAAAGTTGGATCTTCAATTGAAAAGAAACTAGGAAAAGAAAAATTTCGTTTTAACAAAGCATTAGCCTTCGAAAACGTAACGTTCAGGTACAGTGATGACACCCCGATTGTACTTGAAAATGCTTCATTTGAAATTTTAAAAAATAAGACAGTAGCAATTATTGGTAAATCAGGTTCTGGAAAATCAACTATAGTTGATATGATTTGTGATTTCTATCAACCAAGTTCTGGTAAAATTAGGCTTGATTCTTCCGACTATAAAGATTTTAGTACAAAAACAATTAGAGAAAATATTGGTATTGTTAGCCAAAGAACTTTTTTGTTCAAAAATACCATAAAATTTAATCTATTATACGGTACAAATAATCAAAAGAATAATGATATATGGAAAGCACTAGAAAAGTCTGGTTTAAAGGATTATGTAAAAAATCTAGATGATCAACTAATGACAACTATTGGTGAGGATGGCGCTCTTTTGTCAGGAGGTCAAAGACAAAGGCTATCTTTTGCGAGATGTATTTTGCACAACAAAAAATTCATAATCCTTGATGAACCAATCAGTTCAATTGATACCGAAACAGCAAAGATCTTATTAAAATCATTAAATGGTTTGAAAGGTAAGGCTACAATTATAATAATATCTCATGATATTGCTGCTACAAGAAATGCAGATTATGTATTAGAATTGAAGGATAAAAAAATATTTATGAAAAGGAATAAATTTTGATTATTTCTCAAACACCGTTTAGAATTTCTTTTTTTGGGGGTGGGACAGATTTTCCTGCATGGTATCTAAAAAATGGAGGAGCTGTTCTATCTTCTACAATAGATAAATATGTTTATATTAGTGCTAGAGTATTACCCCCTTTCTTTTCGATGAAACACAGAATAGTTTGGTCTAAGGTCGAAAATGTAAAGTCTTATAAAAACATTGAACACCCCGTTATAAGAGCAGGTTTAAAGCATTTGGGTGTTGAAGATAAATTTGGACTTGATCTTCATTATCAGTCAGATTTACCTGCTAGAACTGGAATGGGTTCGAGTTCAGCATTTACCGTGGGATTCATAAATTCTATAATGACTCTAAATAAAAAAAAGCTTTCTTCAAAAAAGCTTGCAGAAGAGGCAATAAATATTGAACAAAAAATATTAAAAGAAACTGTGGGTTGTCAAGATCAATATGCGTGCGCTTATGGAGGATTCAACCAATTTGAATTTTGTGAATCAGGAAAAATTAATGTTACGCCAATAAGAGTATCGAAAAGAAAGATTAAATTACTAGAAAGTAATTTACTCCTAATATATTTAGGGGTTGAGAGGTTTGGTTCTGATATTGCCAAAAAAGTTGTTTCAAGCCTCGAAAAGAAAAGAAAAAATTTAGATAACATGCGCAAAATGGTTTATAAAGGAATTACGATATTAACAAGAAATGAAAGTATTGAGGATTTTGGTGATCTTTTGAATGAGGCATGGATTAATAAAAAAGCTCTGAATCCAATTATAAGTAATTCTAAGATTGATTATGTTTATGATTTATCAATGAAAAATGGTGCATTAGGAGGAAAATTGCTTGGTGCTGGAAAAACAGGATTTATGATACTTTTCGTTCCGAAAGAAAAAAAAGAAAAGTTAAAAGCAGTTTTAAAAGATTTTCTTATTGTTCCTTTTAGGTTTTCATTTGGTGGCAGTCAAATAATATATAATGAAAGTTAATCGATTGACTATTCATTGAGATATGAATGAAGATGAAGGATATTTTAGGAAATATTAAACATAAATTGAAGGTTAAACTTATACGTATTGAACAGCTTTTTAAAAAAAGCTCTGTTTCTAGTGTTAAGCCAATTTTTATTTGGGGCTTAGGCAGAGGTGGGACAACGTTGTTGATGGACATTTTTTCTCTTCATGATGATCTTTGCTATTCCTATACTAAAGGGAAAAGGCAAAAAAAAGGATTGTGGGGTGATCTACATTACAAAGAAAATGATTTTAAAATTAATAAGAAGGAGATACCTGTTGAAGGACTCATTCGTAATTGGAATAATACTGGGTATGACTTTTCAAATTTTAATAGAGAAATTAAGAGAGACTTTTTAAATAGTTCACAGAAAAAAATTGTAAAAAAAAACTATGCTACTTTAAAACAAAGTTGGTTTTTTTCACAAAACAAAAAAAAATATAGAATTATGGATAAGGCTGGATATATAATTATGGTCGATTTAATTGACGATATATTCCCTGATGCATTTCATATATTCTCAATCAGAGACCCACGGAATGTGATCAACTCGATAATGAGATTAATTCGCTTTACTCAAGCAAAAACAACCGGACTTCAATGGAAGAAGGGTGTTGAGGCTTATAAATTTGATGGATGGGAAGAAATAAAGAATAAAGGAACCCATCAAATTTTGTCTTGGCAAATATGTAAAGCATTAGAAATTGGATTTGATTGGAAAAAAAAATTAGGACAACGATGTATTGTTTGGAGACATGAATATTTATACAAAAATCCAAAAGAAAATATTTCCAAGTTATTCGAAAAAGTCGATTTACCAGTGAACTCCGATTTTCTTGAAAAGATTCCACCATCTTTCAAAGACTATTCAACATCTTGGCCAAGAAAAGTCAGTAAATTTAAGGCAACATTTGACTTTTGTTTTAATAGTAAAGAATTTGAAGAAATCAAAATCATAGAGCGTAAGGCTATAGAGTTAGGTTATGATAAAAAAGTTGCAGGAAAATTGTGTGACTATAAATTTATTTAATGAAAATTTTTTTCATATCCGATAATATTCCTTATAAAGGAATGGCTAGTTCGCACAAGTCTGCATGGGCCTGGGTTGATTCATTTTCGAGAAATGGACACGAAATTGTATTAATGGTGGATCCTCCATCCTCAGATATTTCAAGAAAGAAACAGTTAAAATTAATGAAGGATATTAATTTTAAAAATTGCAAAATAATATCAATCTATAAAAAAAGTAATAAAAAAATAAAAAATAGGTCTTTTTTCAACAGACTAATGAACCCTCAAATTAAGGAATTCTATTCAATGTGTGAACACAAAGAAGTGATACTAGAAATAATTAAAAAAAACATAGACTTAGAAAGACCAGATATTCTTTTTTTGTATGGATTTCCAATAGTTTACATTGCTTCTGAAATAAAAGAAATACCAAAGGTAGCGCCAATTTGTGAAGATCCTTATGATTTATATAAATATTATTTTTTTGAAGAGATTTGGAAGTTTAATTTGTCTTTTTTTAAAAGAATTATCAAATTGTACAAATGTTATAGAATAGTAAAAAAAAGTTTAAAATTTTTCAAAAAGTGTGAAATACACGGACAAATAACCATGAGATATGTTGAGAACTTTAAAAGATATGGTGCTCCAGACACAAAGTTAGTGTTTCAACCAGTTTTAGATCACAAATTTAGAGAATTAAGGAAGATTAAGAGGAAATATCAAAATAACAACGAAAAGTTTAAAATAATTTTAACTGGAAATTTAAGTTCCAGAGGACGTGCACAATATAATTATTTATATAAAAAAATACTTCCAGATTTAGAGAAAAAAATAGATATAGAAAAAATTGAGATTCATTTAATTGGGTCCGAATATAATTCAGATTTTAAGGGATTATATGAAAAAAAATATATAATGTTAAGAGGTTACGTTCAGGACATTGAAGTCGAATACCTTTCGTCCAATCTTATCATCATGCCTTCACCTGCAAAAGTCGGAGGACGGGTCTCTATTGCAGAAGCGATGTCTTTTGGTTGTTGTATTTTAACCACGATTCATGAACTAGGAACACTCCCACATTTACATCCAAATAAAAATATTTTAGTCGCAAAGAATCACTCAGAGTTCTCTTTGATGCTTTCAAAAATAATAAACAAAGAAATTATTATCAGTTCAATCGAAGATAATGCAAGAAATACTTTCGTTAATCATTTTGAATCTAATACAGTATACAATAAATATTTAAAATTATTTAATAAATTAAAAAATGACAGAAATTAAGAGAGTTTTAATAACCGGGATAACTGGCATGGTTGGATCCCATTTATTGGATTTTTTATTAAAAAAAACTAATTGGGAAATTCATGGAATGGCTAGATGGAGAAGCCCCATGAATAATATCGATCACGTGATTCCGAGAATCAATAAAAAAGATAGAGTTTTTCTGCATTATGGAGATTTATGTGATTACCTTTCATTAGAAAAAGTTATTAAAAATTCTTTGCCTCATTATGTATTTCATCTTGCAGCCCAGAGCTTTCCTTTAACAAGTTTTTCTTCTCCAATCAACACTTACAACACAAATATTCAAGGTACTGAAAATCTTCTAGAAGCTATAAGAGGAACAAAAAAAATAAAACCTTTAATTCATGTTTGTTCATCTTCAGAGGTGTTTGGAAGAGTAAAAAAAGAAAATATCCCTATTCAAGAAGATTGTAATTTCCATCCTGCTTCTCCTTACGCGATTTCCAAGGTAGGAACTGATTTAATTGCTAGATTTCATGCTGAGGCTTATAAACAAAAAATATTAGTAACAAGAATGTTTACTCATACTGGTCCAAGAAGAGGTGACGTATTTGTTGAGTCATCTTTTGCAAAACAGATAGCAATGATTGAAAATAAATTAATTGAGCCTGAAATTAAAGTTGGTAACCTCGATTCTTTGAGAACTTTTGCAGATGTTAGAGATGCTGTTGAGGCGTACTATATACTTCTAACAGAAAATCCTCTGCCAGGTGAGATATATAATATAGGCGGTAATTTCACTTGTAAGATAGGAGAGATGCTGGACTACCTTTTATCACAATCTGAAATAAAAAATATTAGAATTAACATCGATAAAGAAAGACTTAGACCCATTGATGCTGACCTTCAAGTTCCTGATATTACAAAATTTAAAAATCATACTGGTTGGTATCCAAAAATAAAGTTTGAAAAAACAATGAGTGACTTACTGAATTTTTGGAGAATTAAAGTGAAAAAAAGTAATTTCCTTACTAGATAAAAACTTGTTAAATCTAGGCTTAATGTTATAAATATTTATCAAAAATATTATTATGAATATAAATATACCCTCTCATTTAAAGAAAGTTAGAACGAAAACTTTATCAGAAGTTGAACTGATTAATTTTGAAGATAGAGTTAAAACTATTTATGAGAAAGGAAAAATAAAAAGTCCAGTTCATTTAACTAGAGGCAATGAAAAACAATTGATAGAAATTTTTAATTATGTTCACCCAAATGATTGGGTGTTTTCTTCTTGGAGAAATCATTATCACGCTTTGCTTCATGGTATTCCAGAAGATCATTTGTTTGAAATGATTGTCAGAGGTAATAGTATGTCAACGAATTTTCTTAAACCAAAATTTTATTCATCCTCAATTGTGGGGGGCATAATTCCAATAGCTCTCGGAGTTGCGAGTGGATTAAAAAGAAAAAAATCTAAGAGAAGAGCTTGGTGTTTTATTGGAGATATGACTTTTGAAACTGGAGTTTTTCATGAAGTTTATAAGTATGCTACAAACTTTGAACTACCATTACAATTTGTAGTTGAGGATAATAACATGAGTACAAATACTCCGACAGATAAAACATGGGGTAAAAAAAGTAAAGTAGCTACAGATATTATCTATTATAAATATACTAGAGGGTTTCCTCATCATGGGACAGGAAACTGGGTTTTATTCTAGGTCAAAAATGAATTATAAAGAAGAAATAGTTAAATCAATGGAATGGTTAGGAAAGAAAACTAATACACTTTTTTTAGGGCAATCTGTGTTATATAGTGGAAATGCAATATTTAATACACTAAATTCTCTGCCCAAAACGAAAAGAATAGAATTACCAGTTTTTGAAGATGTTCAGATGGGATTCTCAATGGGTTTAGCACTGGAGGGATTCGTGACTATAACATGCTTCCCTAGGTTTGACTTTTTACTTTTAGCAGTAAATCAATTAGTTAATCACCTTGATAAAATAGAAAATATGTCAGAGGGAAAAATGAACCCTAAAGTTATTATAAGAACTTCGATTGGGTCAAAGTCTCCCCTTGACGGAGGGGTACAACATACTCAGGATCATACAAAAGCTTTTAAATTATTACTGACCAATGTTGATGTTGTTCTTCTTGAAAATAAAAAAAAGATATTTGATGCTTTTAAATACGCATATGAAAGAAAAGATAATAAATCTTCCTTGATTATTGAATATGGGGACTATTATAATGATTAAATTGGCTTAGTTTATGAATAAAAAAAAGACTATAGATTTTTTAAAAAAGAAAAAAAAAGATAAAGAAAAAACTGTTCTTATAACTGCATATGATTATCCTCAATCAATTATCGCTGAAAGAGCTGGGGTAGATGCAATACTAGTAGGTGATTCAATCGGGATGACTACCTTTGGTTATGATTCAACTCTACCTGTTACGATGGAAGATATGATACTACATTCAAAATCTGTTGCAAAAGGCGCTAAAAATACTTTTTTAATAGGGGATATGCCTTATATGTCTTATCAGGTTTCAGATAGTCAAGCTATAAATAATGCTGGCAAGTTTATACAAAACGGAATGGATTGTATAAAATTAGAGGGTACAATGTTCAGTAGGATTAAGGCAATTAGTGATTCAGGAACTTTAGTAATGGGACATTTAGGACTTACCCCACAAACAAAAGCAAAGTTAAGTGGTTACAAAGTTCAGGGGAAAACTTTAAAAAGTACAGAAGTTATATTGGAGCAAGCTTTGAGGGTTGAAGATGCAGGGTGTTCTTTTTTATTACTTGAAGCTATGCCCACAGAATCTGCTGGATTGATTAGAAGTAGATTAGATATACCAGTTTATGGAATTGGTGCGGGAAAGGATGTAGATGGACAACTTGTAATTTTTCATGATCTAGTTGGTTTATTCTGGGATTTTAAAACTAAATTCGTTAAAAGATATTGTGAGGGAGGAGATATTTTAGAGTCAGCCATTAGAGAATATTCTGATGATGTGCGAAAAAAAGTTTTTCCAAATGATTCAAATCTATATTCTTTGGAAGAGCATGAATCATCTAAAATTAAGAATTTTAAAAGTAAAGATTAGTAACTTTCTAAATTACAAATGTCTAATGGAGATGAGATGAGATTAGCTGACTATGTTACAAGCCATTTAGCAGGAATTGGTGTAAAAAATGTATTTATGTTATCAGGAACGGGATCTATCCATCTTGATGATGCTTTTGCGCATCAAAAGGGTATGAGATATATTTGTGCCAGGCATGAAGCCGCTGCGGTTTTAATGGCAACAGCGACTGCAAAGTTAAATAATGAAGTTGGTGTTATTATAGCAACAACTGGTCCCGGTGGAACTAACGCTATCGGTGGTGTAGTAGAAGCTTGGGTTGACTCTGCTCCTGTGCTTGTGATTTCAGGTCAAGTTCATACCAAACAAGTTTCAAAGAATGTTAGATCATTTGGTGTACAAGGATTCAATATAATTGAAAATGTAAAGAAAATTACTAAATATTCTGCTCAAATCACTAATCCTAATTTAATAAAGTATCATTTAGAAAAGTCTATTTTCATGGCTAAAAATGAAAGACCAGGACCTGTTTGGATCGATATTCCAATGAATATTCAAGCAAAGAAAATAAATCTCAAGAATTTAAAGAGTTTTAACCCTCCTAAAATATCATCTAAAAAGAAGAATTTGGTCCCTAAATTTTTTATGAATTTACTGAAGTCTGCGAAAAAGCCAGTTATTATTTTTGGACAAGGAATTAGGAGTTCTGATTCGATTGAATTATTTAAAGATTTATTATCATTATCAAATATTCCAGCAATTTCAGCTAGGATGGGAATAGACATTTTACCTCATAATTACACCCAGTATATTGGACTAGGTGGAATGAGAGGACAACTTGCACCTTATGAGGTTTTAAAAGAAGCAGATTTTGTCATTGCACTTGGCACAAGTCTAACTCATGCATTTGCTGGGAAAAATTATAATCAATTTAGTAAAAATGCAAAGTTAGCAATGGTTAATTGTGATGTAAATGAATTAGATAAACCCGGTTTGAATTTAGATATATCTTTTAAGGCAGAGTTAAAGAGTTTTATTGGTAACTTAATAGAGAAAATAAATGAAGAAAAAGAAATCGGAATGAGATTCTCGAAATGGTTAAAGGTTTGTAATGAATACAAAAAGAAAATAAAATTTATAGATAAAAATTTTGAAAAAAATCCAATAAACTCATACTTTTTTGTTAAAAAATTAAGTGAAAACTGTGGGAAAAATACTATTTTTGTGAGTGATGCTGGAAGTGCTAATTATGTTTGTTCTCAGGCACTTAAAATAAAAGAAGGTCAAAGAGAATTAACATCTGGTGCTTTTTATAGCATGGGTTTATCAGTTCCGTTAGCTATTGGGGCAAGTGTTTCTTATCCAAAAAAGAAGATAATAGCTATTACAGGTGATGGTTCAGTTGAGTTAAATATTCAAGAATTAAAAACAATATCCATAAATAAACTAGAGGTTAAACTATTTGTAATAAACAATGGCGGCTACGCTTCCATTAGAAAATCTCAAGATGATATGGTAGGTGGAAGATACACTGACGATATTGAAATTTTAAATTTCAAAAAGATAGCAGATGCATTTGAATTACCCTATCATATTGTTGATAATTATCAAAATTTAGATTCTGAAATAAAATATATTTTATCAAAAAAAGGTCCAATGTTAATAGAATTAGTTTGTGACCCTAATCAAAAAATTCTTGAGATTTTTGGTGATTAAAATGCTTAAACAAAATACTTCTGTTTTTTCCAATAAAGCTAAATTAATAAGATTAAAAGCATTAGAAAATGTAATCAAAGCTCAGAAGGGGCATCTGGGTGGGACATTTTCTTGTGTTGAGATTCTCGTATCATTATACTATGGGGGTTTTATAAATATTGACCCAGCATATCCAAAAGATGTAAATCGAGACTTTTTTATAATGGGAAAAGGTCATGGGTGTCTTGCACTTTATCCAATTTTATTGGATTTAGGTTTTATTAATTTAAAAAGGTATAACGAATATGGATGTAATGGATCATCTATAGGTGGGCAACTAGATTTAAGTATACCTGGTGTTGAGTACAATACTGGCTCTTTAGGCCATGCTTTAGGTATCTGTGCTGGTTATGCGTTAGCATCAAAAATTGATGGAAGAAAAAATAAGGCTATTTCTTTGATAGGAGATGCAGAATGTGACGAAGGAGCTATTTGGGAAGCTATTATTTTTGCAGGAGATATGAAACTAAATAATTTGATTTGTATTGTAGATAGGAATAAATTGGCAGTAACGAAAGTAATCAAAGATAGCTCTCTTTTTCGTATGTTTAAACAGAAAATAGAGACTTTTAACTGGAATTGTTTAGAAATAAATGGTCATGATTATGATGAAATTTGTAAAGCTTTGAAAGACTCATATAACTCAAAGAAGCCGACTGTGATTCTCGCAGACACAATAAAGGGTAAAGGGATTAGTTTTATGGAAAATGAAATAAAGTGGCATCATACTGTGCCAACATTAAAAGAACTTGAAATAGCAAAAAAAGAACTAAAATAGCAAATTGGATAATAAAAATATTGATATAAGAGATGCATTTTTTGATCAAATGTATTGTTCAGTGAAAAGTCGTGATGATTTTGTTTTTTTAAGTGCTGATATGGATGCATTTAGTTTAAAGAAATTTTCTAAAGACTTTCCTCAACGTTTTTTTAATATAGGTGTGTCTGAGCAAAATATGATAAATGTTGCATGTGGTCTTGCTTTAGCAGGTAAAAAAGTATTTTGTTATAGCATTGCATCATTTGCAACAATAAGATGTTTAGAACAAATAAAAATTAATCTTTGTAGTATGGATCTCCCAGTAACAATTATAGGTGCTGGAGCAGGGTTCTCATTTGGTTATGATGGTCCAACCCATCATGGGCATCAGGATTTATCTTCAATGAGATTACTTCCGGAAATGACAATACTAGAAATTTCTTCTCTCAATATAGCAAGAAAATCAGTTGAATTTGTATTAACCAAACAAGGGCCTACATACATTAGACTTGATAAAGGAATATTCCCTGAGCGTTCCGAGGAAGTAATTGATTTTGATAAAGGCTATATTATTGTAAGTCCTATTAAAAAGATAAACATTATATCGAACGGTTATATGTTTAATAATGCAAGATTAATTGTTAATAAATTAGAATCAAGAGGTTTTGAAATTGGGCTTATAGATTTATATAAAGTAAAGCCTCTATCAAAAACTATTCATAAACTAATTGAAAAAAGTGATGTACTTATTTCAATAGAAGAAAGTTGTATATCGGGAGGTCTAGCAACAATTTTATGTGAAGAGATTTTATTTAACGACCTAAAATGTAGATTTTTACCTATAGGGGCGCCGAACAAACAGTTTATTGAGTATGGAGATAGAAGTTGGTTTCATAGTAAATATGAACTTGATAATGAGAGTATTGAAAATACTATAGTAAAATTTCTCAATAAATAAATGAAAAAGATATTAGGTAGAACTTCTATAGAGCTAAATCCAATAGGCTTAGGAACTGGAGACTATTTTTGGAATGCTGATATATCTAAAAAAAGAAAAATTGAAATTATAAAATTTGCTGTTGAAAACGGGATAAATTTTATTGATACCGCAGCAGAATACGGCAATGGCATTTCTGAAGAATTAGTAAGAGAGGGCTTAAAAGGTTTTAATGGGAAAGTATATATTTCAACAAAATTTTCGCCTGAGAATAATGGATTTGAATCTATTCTAAAGTCCTGCGAAAATAGTTTAAAAAGGCTGGGAGTTGAATCTATTGATATCTTTCAATTGCATTGGCCAAACCCTTCTATTTCAATTCAAGAAACTACAAAGGCACTAAATGAATTATACAAAAAAGGAAAGATAAAAACTGTTGGTCTATGTAATTGTTCATTATTTGAAATTGAAGAGTTTGGAAAAGGATTAGACAATCTTCTATTAGCCTCTATTCAAAGAGAATATAATATTCGTGAGAGGTTAGTGGAGGTGAATGGAATTTTAGAATTCTGTGAAAATAAATCAGTTAGTTTTTTTGCATATAGCCCACTTGATCAAGGACAAAATAAATTATCCAAAGAACAAAAAAAAATGATTTCACGATTAAGTAACTTATATAAACTAACTAAAGAACAGATCTTTTTGAGTTATCTTATTTCCTCTAAGCAAACATCAGTTATTATCAGAACAACCTCAAAAAAACATTTAGTTGAAAATATTAATGTTCAAAATATTAAAATAGCACCATCCGATATTAAAAAAATAAAAGAAGTATTTCCTATATCTGTCATTAACATCGATATTAATTGCATCATGGTTTCAGAAAATGGTAATTGGAATCATAATGTTTATCAAAGTGTCGAGGAAGCGATAAACAATAAATATAATTTTTGTCCAAGCCCCAAAGACTTATCAAAAACAATTAAAAAAATGTTTGAATATTTTGATAAAAGTGTGGATCTAGATTACTTAATTGAAAATGATTTATTTAAACCAGTAAAATTAAAAAAAATTAATGACACAACTGCTAAATATAAGTATGAATTAATTGAAGGACGAATACGTTATTGGGCTTGGGTGATTTCTAACGTAAATAATAAAATTCCTTCATATGTAGTAAATTAATGAAGGGAAAAATATGAAGCCAAAAGGAATTAAAAGTTACAAGAGTAATCAGGAAATAGATTTAGATAAATCAATGTATGAGCTTTTAAAGAATAACCCGATTCCTGATGAACAACTTGGAGAAAATTTGGGATTGTTTTTGAATTCTAAAAACTTCTCGAGAATTTTATTCATGCATCACATTTATCAAAAAATAGTCAATATTCCAGGCGTTATAATGGATTTCGGAACAAGGTGGGGACACAATATGGCACTTTTCGCTATCTTTAGAGGAATTTATGAGCCTTTCAATAGACACAGAAAAATTATAGGATTTGATACATTTTCTGGTTTCCCATCAGTTCATGAAAAAGACGGAAGTTCAGATCTTATGCTTGCTGGTAATGCGTCAACTTCAAAAAATTATAAAGAATTTTTGTCAAAGATATTAGACATTCATGAAATGCAGAATCCTTTATCTCATATCAAGAAAAATGAGATTTGTGAGGGTGATGCTACTCAAGAAATTATCAAATATTTGGAAAGGAATCCTGAAACAATCATTTCTCTTGCTTACTTTGATTTTGATATCTACGAGCCAACCAAGAAATGTTTGAAAATCATTAAAGATAGAGTAATAAAGGGTTCAGTAATAGGGTTTGATGAGCTTAATGATCATGATTCTCCTGGAGAAACTTTAGCATTGATGGAAGTTTTTGGTCTTAATAATGTAATGTTAAAAAGGCTTCCCATCACATCAAGAACTTCCTATTTTATTGTAGATTGATTTTTAAGTATGATTGAATCAAGTGTTTTAAAATCTTTTGAAAATAAGGCTTGTTTGGTAACAGGGGGAGCGGGCTTAATTGGTAGGTCAATAGTAAATATTTTATGTGATTCAGGTGCAATTGTGAAAGTTGTATCATTAGATAAATTGAATGTCGATAGTAGAGCAGAACATTTAATCAAAGATTTAAGATATCTAGACGTATGTCTGGAAGTTACAAAAAATATAGATTTCGTTTTTCATGTAGCTGGAATCAAAGGATCGATAGATGTTACAAGATCAAAACCAGCCAGTTTTTTTGTACCTTTATTAATGTTTAATACTAATTTATTAGAGGCGGCAAGAATTTCAAAAGTAAAGAAATTAGTTTATACAAGTTCAATCGGTGCTTACTCGAGTGCTGAGGTTTTTCATGAAGATAAAAATAGAGATGAGGTTCCTATGGATATGTACCCTGGTTGGGCAAAGCGAATGGCTGAATTACAAATAAGAGCCTATAGAGAACAATATAGATTAGATTGGTCAATTGTCAGACCATGCAACGTATATGGTCCAGGTGATAATTTTGACCCAGATAATGCAATGGTTATCCCTTCACTGATGATGAGAATTAGAAGAGGAGAAAACCCTCTCGTTGTTTGGGGAGATGGCTCAGCAATAAGAGACTTTGCTTTTAACAAAGATATTGCCGAAGGAGTAATAAATGCTCTCTATTATGGAACAAAAGGAGACTTTGTAAATTTAGGTAGTGGGGTGGGGACATCTATTCGAGAATTAGTTGAAGGACTGGCAAGTTTTTTAAACTTTAAATATGAATTTGATAAAACTAAATCTTCGGGATTTCCAAAAAGAGTTATGGATATTTCCAAAGCAAAAGAGTTTATAAACTTTAACCCCAGCACAAGTTTAATAGATGGTCTTAAATTGACTTGGGAATGGTTTCAGAATAATGGTGATGAATATTTAAAGAGAAAAAACTATTTTGCAGAGTAATTTAATAAAATATTTCAAATCTAAAAAAATTCTTGTAGCTGGTGGATCAGGTTTTATTGGAAAAAATTTAATCAACAAACTTTTAACTTATGGTGCAAATGTTACTGCCACTACTTACTCTAATGATTTAGCAATTAAAGATGTAAAATGTATAAAAGTAGATTTGAGAAACCCTCGGGATTGTAATGATTGCTGTAAAAAAATAGATTTAGTCTTCATGTGTGCAGCTAACAGTTCAGGAGCAAAGATTATTGAGGAAAAACCTCTAGATCATTTAACCCCAAATATATTGATGAATTTAAATATGCTTGAGTCTGCATATAAAAATAATGTTGAAAAATTTCTTTTCATAAGCAGTAATACTGTTTATCCAATGACTGACCATGCAGTGCAAGAGTCTGACGTTAATTATGAATTTTTTGAAAAGTATCACATAGTTGGATGGATGAAAAGATTTTCTGAGTTGGCCTGCGAAATGTATTCTAAAAAAATAAAAAAAAAAATGACAACAATTATAATCAGACCAGGGAATTTATACGGTCCTCATGATAAGTTTGATTGGGAAAAGTCTAAAGTTATTCCAGCCTTAATAAGAAGAGTAATTGAAAAACATGATCCATTTATTGTTTGGGGTGATGGTAAGGACTTAAAAGATTTTTTGTATATTGATGACCTTATTGATGGTTTGCTTCAAAGTATGTATAGAACAAATAAATACCTCGTAATGAACCTTGCATCTGGAATACCTATTACCATTAAAGAAATGCTAGAAAAGATTTTAGATATTGAAAATTATAATATTAAAGTTGATTATGACAAAACAAAACCTACGATGATTCCAAAAAGATTGATTAATGTCTCTTATGCTAAGAAAATAATTAACTGGAATCCAAAGATTGATCATGTTGAAGGCTTGAGAAGAACGATAAATTGGTACAAAGAAAATAAAATATAAGGTTAAGATTTTTTATGAAGATAACTCCAATTATACTTGCTGGTGGTCAAGGTTTGAGATTAAGAAAATTAATTGGTGAACATCAAAAAACTATGACAGTAATTGATAAAAAACCATTTTTATGCAAGGTTTTAGATCAGATTATTTGCTTAGGTTTCAATGAGGTAATTATCTGCTCTGGTTACAAGTCTAAAGAAATAAAAAGTTTTTTTAATAATAATTACAAGGGATTAGAGATCAGATATTCCCAAGAATTTAAGCCTCTAGGTACTGGGGGAGCAATAAGAAATGCTATTAACAATTATAAAATTTCTAATATGTTGATATTTAATGGTGATTCATGTTGCCAGATTAATCATAAAGAATTTTTACTATTTCTGACAAAAAATATTCCTTTTGTTACTCTTGTGAAGTCAATTGAAAAGGGAAGGTTTGGATCAGTTTATATAAATGAAAATAATCAAATACTTAAGTTTGTAGAAAAGGCAGAAAAAACAAATACTAAATGGATTAATGCAGGTATATATTTTTTTTCAACAAAATTTATAAAGTCGTATTTAGATTCTGAGATTATGTCTCTTGAATTTGACGTGATACCTAATCTTATAAAGGAAGGCTTATACGCTTGGCCTTATGGAGAAAATTTGTTAGATATAGGAACTGAAAAGAGTTTGAAAGATATAAAATTAGTCTAAAATGAATATTGAAAAAAGTAAAATATTAAAGCTTTTTATAATAACTCCAAATACTATTTTTAAAGATCATAGAGGAGAGTATATCGAGTCGTATAATAAAGAAATATATCTAAATTCGGGTATTGGAGTTGATTTTGTGCAAGATGATTTTTCAATTTCAGCTAAAGGAGTTTTGAGGGGTATTCATGGTGACGATAAAACATGGAAGCTAGTATCTTGCATTCATGGTTCATTTTTCTTAGTTGTAATAAATAATAACAAAGACTCTGAGGATTATAGAAAATGTGAAAGTTTCATATTGTCCGAAAAAAATAAAAAACAAGTTTTAATTCCGCCATTGTACGGAAACGGACATCAAGTAGTTACCAAAAAAGCTATATTTCATTATAAACAATCTACTTTTTATAACAGAAAAAGCCAATTTACAATTAAATGGAACGATCCAATCTTAAATATTCAATGGCCAATAAAAAGACCTATTTTGTCGAAAAGAGATACATAATGGTTAATAAGTTATTAGTAAGGGAAACAATATGAAAACACAAATAAGTCAATGTGATAGGACCATTCATTCAGCAAAAAATAATGCAGATCGCTCTGATTTAAATATACAAGAGATTTATAATAAAGTACCAGATGTAAAAAAAGAATATCAAATAAAAAATGCATCATCAGAATTAATGGATTTAATTGAGGAAAAAATTATTGAAATTATAAAATATGATATGGAAATTTATCTTCCAAAAAATTGTAGTTTGCAAAATATTCATAAGTTCTTAGAACAAAGATATATGGAATCAGATAGGAAGTTGATAGATTCAGTTTTAAATCATAAGATGTACTCCTTCAGTTATTTCTTAAATGAAATTTTGTTAAAGCAATTTTATCCTAAAATTAGAGACGAATTGAATATTGATTTTTACTATCAAAAGACTCCTACAATAAGATTTAATTTTGGAAATTCCTCAGATTTTGACTGGTGTTCACGTTTTTCATCTATTCATACTGATATAGCCCTAGGCCATCCATACTTTATGAAAAATATCTGGCTACCCATAACCAGAACATTTGAATCTAATTCACTTGCATTTTTGAGTTTCAAAGATTCTAAGTTATTACTTGAGGAGTCAGATTTTAATTTTGAAAAGTTTGCACTTAAGAGTCTTCAGTCAACTTTTATAAACAAAATTAAAAAAAAAATAAATATTTTTGAAACAAAAAAGGGTGAATATCTTTTATTTGATCCAAGATTGCTTCATTCAACTCAGGATAATAAGACTGATCATACACGAGTTTCAATTGATATTCGGATTGTAGAAAAATCATTGTTAGATAACAGTGATTTAAAATTTGTTGGGACTGGAAGAAGAAAATTAGAGTTTATACCTGGGGAGTTTTATTCTGAGAATATTTTTTCTTAAATTATGTGAATGTAATGCCAAAATTTTCTTTTTTTAAATTACCTATCCCTTCGAGACCAGTAATCTTTAGGAAGTCAAACCATGCTTTTTTATTTTTTTTAATTCCTAGAAGTATGTCGTCGGACAAAATTATTTTATTTTTGCCCATGATTGACCAAGATGAGATATATTCAAACATCATATGAGAGTAATCATGAAGACTGTCATGAATGAATATTTCAGGTTTTTTGCTAATTAAAACATCAGTTAGTTTTTTTTTTGCATCACCTTGTATAAAATTCCACTGAGAATAATAGTTTTTTGGAATGAGACAACCAACCTCATTATCATTGAGTCTTGAAGGGGCCATGCCTGTTTTTGGAGGGAGATCAATCGATGTTAATTTACCTAAATTATTTTTTTTTAAAGCCGACAATATCAATGAGCTAGAGATGCCTGCTGCGACACCAGTTTCTAATATGTTTTTTGGTTTAATAATTCTTATTAAAGAGTAATAGTAAAACAAACTAGGTTTTAAGAAATCATTTATTACACCTTTATAATTTGTAACGTCACCTTTTTTTTTCCCGAATATATTGAACTTTTTAATTATGTTATTCCAATGTTTTTCCAGAATATGATCTTGCAATAATTCGTTCTCAAACGATAAGTGTTTTTTGTAAAGATCTTCGATATTTAATTTTTGTTCTAACTTTTTAAAAAATCTTGATTCCTTATACCATTTATGTTTATTTAGAAAAGATTCATACAAAACATTATTATAGAAAAACTCTTGAAATTCTTGATTTTTTAAGAGTAAAGAAATCATGATTTATTATTGAAATAAATTAAATGTTAATATTTTATATCATAATTCTAAATGATGTATAATGATACATTATTTTCAAAAATATAAGTCTTAATTTAAATTAAACAATGAAAAAAGTATTTGATTCTAAATGGTTTTCTATTGAAGAGTTTAGGTATAATGACGAAGATTTTTATAGGTTGTTAACTCAGGCTAGCGTTGTTATTTTAGCCTTAAATACTAATAAAGATTTAATTTTAGTAAAACAATTTAGACCCTGTGTAAATAAATTTACTTATGAAATGCCAGCAGGTTCAATTGACAAAAATGAAAATCCACTGAATGCAGCAAAAAGAGAGTTGTATGAAGAGACTGGCTTTAAATCAAATAAATGGGATTTTCTTGGGAGTGGAATAATCAGGCTTGAGAGAGAAAATGTTAATAACTTTTTCTATTTTGCTAGAGATTGTCATCAAGAAAAGAATTTCAAATGTAAAGAGGATATCAAAGTAGATTTTTTTTCACAAAAAAAGTTTTCTCAACTCGTTCAGAATAATGAATTTGATCATATAGCTTCTTTACCATCAATAATTTGGGCTAAACTAAAGTTTAGTGTTAATATTCTATAATTTATGAATATTTTTCTAAAAAAAAAAATAGCCTTTTTTTTACGTATTCTTAAATTAATTAAAATTTTTTATATAGTATTAGATTTCATTAGGTCTTTTACAGATAAAAAATATAAAGAATTTTCGATTAAAGTGGATAAGTTAAAAAATTTTAGTAAAAGAGGGGAAAATACAATTAACAGGGGTAGAAATATTTTTATCATGGGTTTTTCAGAATATAATACTATTCTTTTACAAACTACTCAGATTATTTCTATCAACCAACTAGGATATCGCATTATCGTAATACTATCATCACCAAATCAAGTAATTGAAAAGATGTATAGAAAACTTGGAGTTAGTTCTTTCATATATTATTATGAATTCCTTAATAGGGAACTACATAAAAGCCTTTTTAAAATTTTTAAAAAAAATATTACTCAAGATCATTTTCTCGAACTCAAGTATAAAGATGTTGAAGTAGGTAAGATTAGTACGTCTACTTTGATGAGAAAAAACCTTGTTTCACGTTTTGACATAGATGGTACAGACTTTTATTTAGTTACTGAAGCTCTATCACAGTCTATGTTCTTTTCCGATTTTGCGGAAGAAATTATTAAAAAATATAAACCAGTGATGGTTTGCTTTATGGACAGAGGTTATTCTCCTGAGGGTGAAATTTTTAATTTTGCAATCTTAAATAAAATTCCCACTACTGAGTTACATGTTGGACACAAGAGTGGTCTATTGTTATTTAAAAAATACTTTAGTAGTAATAGAAATATGCATTATGCATCTTTGTCAAAAAAAACTTGGAATAGAGTATCAGGCTTAAATTTGGGAGAAAAGAAAAAATTTGTTTTAAATGAACTTGAGTCTTGTTATCAAGAAGGCTCATGGTATGACGAGGTTGGGACTCAATTTAATAAAAAAGACTTTTCAAAACAAGAACTTTACGAAAAGTACAATCTAAACCCTAAGTTAAAAACGGTAGTTGTATTTTCTCATATTTTCTGGGACGCAACTTTTTTTTTCGGTAAAGATATTTTCTTTGATTACCAGGAGTGGCTTATTCAAACCATAAAAAAATTAAGTTTCAACAAAAACATTAATTGTTTGATAAAACTTCATCCAGCTCATGCAGTAAAAAATAATAGAAATAGTAAAGTCGGATCATTCGAAAAACAGATAATATTAGAAGAATTAAAAGTACTTCCAAATCATATAAAAATTATAGATTATAAAGACAGAATTACCACTTTATCATTATTAAAGCATATTGATTATTGTATTACAGTCAGAGGGACTGTTGGCATAGAATCTGCTTGTCTAGGAGTTCCAGTTTTATTGGCTGGAACAGGAAGATATGACCATCTCGGCTTTACTATCGACCACAATAACAAAAAAGAATATTTCAATTCTCTTTTAAATATACACAAAATAAAAAAGTATGATAAAAGAAAAATTAATCTAGCCATAAAGTATGCATACTCACTATTATTTGAAAGAAATATAGAAACAAAAATATTGAATTTTAAATATCGACAAGATTCTAGTGCCTCACTGATGGTTAGAATAGAAGATGAATCAGATGATATTTATGACAGAAATGAAATTAAAAAACTCATGTATTGGTTGCAAAATAAAGACGAAGATTTTCTTAATTAAATTTTTAGGGATAAAATATGAAAAATAAAATATTGGTAACTGGTGGCGCAGGATACGTTGGAAGTCATGTGTGCAAGCAATTGCACCAAATTGGTTTGGAACCAATAGTTTTTGATAATCTGTCTAGAGGAAATGAGTGGGCGGTAAAGTGGGGAGATTTAATTATAGGAGACTTACTTGATAAAACACTGGTTGATAGAACATTTAAAAGAGTTAATCCACTAGCAATTATACATTTAGCTGCATACGCTGACATAGGGGAGTCGAATAAAAATCCCGAGAAGTATTATAGGAATAACATTGATTCTACATTTAATTTAGTAAGTTCAATGATTAAAAATAAATTAAAAAATTTAGTTTTCTCTTCTAGTTGTTCAACATACGGTGATAATGATCAAACTAATTTAGATGAATCTAAACCTCAAAGGCCAGTAAGTCCTTATGCTTTTTCAAAGTTTGTTTGTGAGAGGTTTATAATAGATACTAATAAAGAACACGATTTTAGGTATTTTATTTTGAGATATTTTAATGCAGCTGGAGCTGATAAAGATAATGAAATAGGTGAAAAAAATCTTTTTCATAAAAGAATTATACCTGAAATAGTAAAGACTTTTCTTGGCAAGAGGAAACAATTAAAAGTTTTTGGAAATGACTTTAAAACTAAAGATGGTACTTGTGTCAGAGATTTTGTTCACGTTAATGATTTGGCAGATGCACATGTCAAGTGCATTAATTACCTAATTAAAAATAAAAAAAGTAACAATGTCAACATCGGTTCTGGAAGAGGTTATTCAATTCTAGAGATCATCGAAAGAGTAAAAGTTTTATTAGACTTAGAAATTAAAGTAGAATTTACTGATAGAAGATATGGAGATGCTGATTATTTAGTATCTTCAATCGAGAAAGCAAAAAAAATTCTCGGTTGGGTTCCTAAAATGTCAGATTTAGATAATATCATAAAGACAACTTTAAATTGGGAAAAAAACAATTAAAATTTTTTTCACGATTATTAATAAAAATTATGTTTTAAGAGGCTTCGCCTTGTATAAAAGCATTGAGCCATTCTTAAGACCAAACAATAAATTTGTCTTGATTTGTGTAGATAAAGAATCTTACGACTTTCTAAAAAATATTAAAAAAAATAAATTAGAAATTATATTTTCCGAGAGATTTGAAAGTTCAGAAATACTAGAAATAAAAAATAAAAGAAAGATAGATGAATATTGTTGGACTCTTAAACCAGTTGCAATGGATTTTTTATTTAAATATTTTAAGGGCTGTGAATGGATAGTATATATGGACTCAGATATAATTGTCTTTGAATCGATTAATGATTTTTTGGATAATTCATCTGATGTAATACTAACACCTCATAGACCAAGCAATGCTTATTTTTTAAACGAAATAAATAAAGCCGGTATATTTAATGCTGGATTTGTTGCATTTAGAAATTCATCGAACGGTTTAAATGCTTTAAAATGGTGGAAAAAAAAGTGTTTAAATAAATGTTCAAATGTGGCGTCTAAAGACGATTATGCTGATCAAAAATATTTAAATAATTTATCATCTTTGTTTAAAAACGTTAATACCAACCCAGATAAAAGTTTAAATATTGCACCATGGAATATTGTTGATAAATCAGGATATTTAAATTTAAAAAAAAAAAAAGTCATTTTTTTCCATTTGCAGGCTTTTAAAATTTACAATATTAACTTTTTTGATGCATACAATGGTAATTTTAAAATTTCTAAAAATACATTAAAAAAGATCTATTATCCATATATTGAAATCTTGCAAAAATCTTATGTAGAATTAAAATCTTTTAATTGCTTATTTGAACAAAAAAAAGAATTTAAAATTAATTTAATTCACATAATAAAAAGAATTCTAAAAGATAATAATAATTATTTATGGGTAAAATAAAAAAAAAAATTTCATTTATAATTAATTCATTAGATGTTGGAGGAACAGAAAACCATTTGCTTCAAATTTCTGAATTTTTAAATAAAGATTACGAGATTAATTTATTTTGTTTTGAAGATGGCAAATTGCGAAAATACTTTGAGAAAAATAATATCAAAGTATTTTATCCAAAATTCAAAAAATTTAATTTATTTTCATTAATTTTTTTTTTGTATAAAAATAATCCTGATATCTATCATTTCTTCTTACCAAAATCTTATATAATTGGAGCTTTTTTAACTTTTTTTAGTAAAAAAAAAAAAGTAATGAGTAGGCGCTCATTAAATTATTATCACAAAAATTTTTTTAATATTTCTTTATATCTTGAAGTATTTTTACATAAGCGCATGGACATAATTTTAACCAACTCAGAGTTCGCTAAAAATCAGTTAATTAATGAAGAAAAAGTACCAGTTGAAAAAGTTTTTGTTATAAAAAATTTTTTAAGGGTTAAAAATAATAAAATATCTATAAAAAAAATTTTTAAATTAAAAAAGACGGATGTAATTTTTGCTATTATCGCTAATCTAATTCCATACAAAGGTCATGCTGACTTAATAAAAGCCTGTTCGAGGATACAATTAAGAAATTGGAAATTATTGGTTATAGGAGAGGATAGAAATGACTTTAAAAAGACTTTAATTGAAGAGACTATAAATTATTCAATTGAAAATAATGTCTTATTTACCGGTTTACTTGATGATGTACCACAATATTTACACGATATAGATTTTATTATTA
>MDTG01048717.1_pt1 | contig 25093 bp, 21 predicted proteins | sample 811421 | NCBI WGS metagenome assembly MDTG01 (sample SAMN05326645, study PRJNA326480) | marine metagenome | isolation source: seawater | place: Pacific Ocean: South East | collected 2011 | reverse complement strand
GCAGAGCCTTTTTTAGCACCACATGATCCATTCTTACGCCACGAAATTAGGATTTTACAGGATTATGGTGTTTTGAATAGTACGCTTAATTCATGGCCACTTAATCTGGGTGGAATGAGTTATGAAAAAAGTAATAATCCGAAACATAGTCTTCTTGGCCGAACAATTAAAAAAGAGAGTAAGTCGGGCTGGGGTCCACTCAAAACTACAATTGGGTTTTCAGATAACCGAGTTACTTCCCGTTCGTTTGGAAATGAACCAAGGTCTCGATTTACGACTGGAATCGAAAGATCATGGATGAATGATTCTTTTGTGGCAAAGATTTCTTTGAATGCTTTTTATGGTGTCGAAGATGACTGGAAAGGTCGTAAAGAGGAAGGATTTGCTCTGGATGGTTCATACATTGCAGCCCGATTGGGAAATTGGTCAACCAGTTTGGGTAAGGTTGATCGCTGGTGGGGACCAGGTTGGGATGGAAGTCTAATTTTATCTCATAATGCTCGACCAATTCCTGCAATTTCCTTGGACCGTAGGATTTCCGAGCCATTTGAGACAAAATGGTTATCTTGGATAGGTCCTTGGTCATTTCATACCTTTATTGGCAGAATGGAAAAGGAAAGAACAATTCCTAATCCCTACTTATGGGGTATTCGTGTTGATTTTAATCCTACCCTGTTAGATGGTTTAGAGATTGGTTTATTTCGAATGATGCAGCTTGGGGGGGAGGGTAGACCCGAAGGATTTTCAACTTGGGTTGACGCTTTCCTCAGTCAGGATAATGTTGGTTCGAACTCAAAATATCAAGACAAGTCTAAGGAACCAGGAAATCAATTGGCAGGATTAGATGTTAGATGGAAGCCTTGGAGTGCACCTCTTGCGATTTATGGACAAGTAGTTGGAGAAGATGAAGATAAATTTTTGCCTAATTGCCTTATGTTCCAGTACGGAATTGAAGCATGGTTTAATCTGTCAAACGGAAGTGCAAGAATATTTCTTGAATATGCCGACCTTACATCCACTTGGTGGACCGACGATCCTAACTCTCATAATGTTTCTTATGGGCACCATATCTACAGTGATGGTTATAGATACCGAGGCCGACCGGTCGGGCATTGGTCGGACACTGACTCTCAAATCATTAGTATAGGCGGATTGCTTTTTAGTAAAGATGGAATCGGGTGGGGGAATATTATCCGAGCGGGAGATTTAAATGAGGATGGTACCGGGAGTAGTTCAGTTTCCCATGGTATAAAAACAGATTATTTCTCGATTGAGTTTTTGAATTTTCGTCCTTATCCAAAAGTAAATTCAAGAATTCAAATTGGGATAGGTTGGGAAAAACTTAAATCTTTGCCATCTTCGTCCTCCAGCGACGGCTTGGTTTTTTCTCTCAATGCTTCACGGAACTTTTAATCTTTATGAATAATCTCTCACTAATACTAATATATATTCTAATCAATTCCTTTGTTTTTGGACAAATTGATTCTGAGACAATGCAAAAACTGTCTAGCCTTTCTCCAGATCAAAGAGCTCAATTAATGGAACAACAAAAAGCAAGGCAATTGACGCCGTCAAATTTACCCTCTCCTTCCTTACCCAATAAAAAGATTTCGGTTGAACAACCCAATGAAGAATCATTTACATCTCGCACTGAATTTTTAGATGAGTTGAGGGAAATGGAAAGTATGGTTTTGGCAGACATAGCAAGTCTAAAAATCGAATTAGAGGATGAAAAAAATTCTTACGATAATGAGTTGGTTGAGGCATTGAATATTAGTCAGGCATTATTGAGTAAGATTAAAGAATTGCAAAGACAGGAAATTCAAAAGCGAGCAGAGGAATTTGAAAAGTCAGATACTGAACCGGTCAAACCATTCGGTTATGAATTATTCGCCTCGGCCCCTACTACCTTTGCACCTGGTAACGAGGTTCCAATTCCTACTAATTATCGAATCGGACCGGGAGATTTGTTGGAAATTCAACTCTTTGGTCAAGAGAATGAATCTTACAGTTTAGGAATATCAAGTGATGGATTACTTCGCTTTCCAAAGATTGGTCCGATCAATGTTTTCGAAAATGGCACAAGTTTTCTTGATTTGAAAAACCACTTGAAGATAAAAATTCGAGAGCATCTTGGGGAGGGCGTGCAAAGTTCTATTTCCTTGGGAGCTTTTAGGAGCATTCGAATTTTTCTTTTAGGTGAGGTTCGCAGGCAGGGTGGTTACACTGTAAGTGCGTTGTCAACAATGTTGAATGCATTACTTACTGGTGGTGGAATTAAGGATACTGGTAGCTTGAGGGAGATAGAACTGAAAAGAGAAGGAAAGACCGTCGCAACCTTAGATCTTTACAATTTGATGCTAAATGGCGATACAAGTGCTGATCGTTTCCTAGAACCTGGGGATGTAATTTTTGTTCCTGTTGTTAGAAATCAGATTACTGTTAGCGGTTCCGTCCGCAGGTCTGCAAAGTATGAAATTTTGGGTAATGAGACACTCGGTGATGCTATTGAACTTGCTGGTGGTACAACTGATCGAGCATATCTCAAAAATATTCGTCTTGAGAGATTGGGGTCTGATTTTCGCCCTCGAGTTCAAAATTTGATAATGCCTGATGATTTTTCCTTTAAACTGCAAACAGGTGACCTGATTTCTATTGGGTCAGTGGGAGTTAATGTTACTAACTCCGTGTCATTAATTGGTAATGTAGAGCGACCAGGCGAATACGAATGGAAAAGAGGAATTCGTATTCGAGATTTGATAAAGGAAAAAGACGATTTGTTAGACAATTCAGACTTAAATTATGGACTAGTAAGAAGAAAGAATGAAGATGGGACAGTTAAGGTTCTATCCTTTTCCCCGCGTGAGGTTTTACATGGTTCAAATTTGCTAGCTAATTTAATACTTGAAGAACGGGATGCATTATTTATTTTCCCCCGCGACCAGTCCCGTGATTCACTAATAAAGGGCATTATTTCTGATTTAAATCAGCAAAAAAATCCTGGAACAAGTCCAAATGTTGTTAAAATTTCAGGGTTTGTCCGTCACCCCGGTGAATATCCCTTAACCGAGAATATGGATTTGAACGATTTGATAATCGCTTCGGGTGGTTTGATCGATGCTTCTTACACACTGACGGCAGAGTTGACTCGGTTAGGAGTTGAACAAGGAAAATATGCTGTCGTTGAGCATATGGAAATCATTGATCTACATAGGGATCAAAACGCATCACCCGAACCTATTATTCTTAGACCAAGTGATCATTTATTTGTGAAAAAAATTCCATATTGGGCGGAATCCCGAACCATAATATTAGCGGGGGAATTCATGTTCCCTGGGGAATATCGAATTAAAAGAGGAGAAACTATAAGAGAAGTTGTGAAACGTGCGGGCGGACTAACTTCTGACGCTTTTGTTGAAGGTGCAATATTTACTCGTGATCATATTCGTAAAAAAGAAACTATTCAGCGACAAGAATTTATTGATCGTTTGGAAAATATACTTGCTTATGAAAATATAGAAAAAAATGCCGGTGGAGAATCATCTTCAGAGCAAAGTCGAGCCCTGTTAAGCCGATTGAAAAGTTCGACAAGCACTGGTCGATTAGTTATAAACTTAAAGGAACAGCTAAACTCTGATTTGGATAAGTCAATAATTGCTTTGGATGGGGACAAGTTATTAGTTCCGTTGAAACCTCAAGAAGTTACTGTCGGTGGAGAAGTACAGTTTCCTACAAGCCATCTGTATTATAAAGAATTAAATTTGAACGACTTTATTGAAAGATCTGGTGGCTTTACTGAAAGAGCTGACATGGATCGCGTTGCTCTAATAAAGGTGGATGGACAGGTCCTAACCAAAAGTTCTAGTAAATGGTTTTCTCAAAAAAATTCATTATTCAAAGTTGAAACTGGAGATATGATTATTGTTCCAGTGAAAATTGAGTTGCCGAGTAAATTTCTTAAAAATTTGAGTTTTTCAACTCAAATTATTTATCAAATGGCAATTGCCGCAGCCGCAATTAATTCTTTTTAGACTCAGCGTTCAGAGCAATATAATCCGAATACAATTTCACAAATATATTGTGCCTATTTTAATGTTCAGAGTGTTCAAATAAACTTGAACTTACTGAACTTTTTGATTGAATTGACTAATGCCCTCAAATTTCACATTGAATAGGAAGCATTCAGATGGAGTAGTTGCTTTAGAAGCATGGGAGAATGCTGTAGTAGATTTATTTCAAAATGCGGCTAATTCTTTCGGGTTACCAAAGTCAATAGGTCAGATTTATGGTTTGCTCTTTTGTCGAGATCAACCACTAGCAATGGACGAAGTAATGGAAATCCTCCTAATAAGCAAAGGGTCTGCGAGTCAAGGTTTGCGCTCTTTACGACAATTGGGTGCCGTTTCATCTGTTTTTGCTGCCGGGGATCGAAAGGAAAGATTTGTTGCTGAGATTCGCTTGCGGAAGCTTGTCGGTGGTTTCCTCCGGGAGCAAGCTGATCCACATCTTGAAAAAGGCACTGCTCGTCTTGACCAGATTGAAGGCTTATTGAAAAATTTGGATAATGAGGATTCTCGTAAGAGAGGAATCCAGAGGCATGAGATTTTATTAGCATGGCACCGCCAGATGAGTCGATTGCTTCCTCTAGTTAAAATGATTGTTGGCAAAAGCGATCGTTTAACTTCCGAAATTAAAGATTAAACATCAGATAATATCATTCTACATGCATTGGCTTTGTATTTTGCAAATGGCCAAGGGCGGTAGCATCTTAATAAAATGAGCAAAGAATCAAAGTCCTCTACCAAATATATTATGGTAGAACCAATTTCTTCTTTTGAGGAAGATCAAATTGATATGTTTGAGTTAATTAGAAAACTCCTGCGAGCATGGAAAACCATTTTAATATCAATTATAATTTCTACTGGGTTGGCTTTTTTCTATGCCTGGAATACTCCTGAAGTTTTTAAAGCAGAAACTTTACTTGTGCCGACTCAGGAAGAGAAGAGTGCGACACCCTCTGCTTTAACTCAATTTGGAGGGTTGGCTGCAATGGCGGGTATAACAATTCCATCAAACTCAAATGTGGAAAGAGTCTTGGCAACATTGGAAACGAGAGAATTTCTCAAGTCATTTATAATAAAAAAAGAGCTTCTTCCAACTATATACAATAAATTCAAGAGCGAATCATTAAATTCTTGGATTTCCGATGAAAAAAACGATGGATTTCTTATAGATAATGGAATCGACTCACTGCAACTAGCCATTGAAGTTATTAAAGATAATTCAGGATTAATAAGATTATCCGTATCTTGGAATGACCCAAGAATAGCAGCAGAATGGACAAACCAGCTTGTAGAACAGGTAAACGAACAGCTTCGCGAACAGGCTATTGCAGATTCCCGAAAACGGATCGGTTACCTTGAACAGGAGCTTGCAAAAACCACCTTGCAGGATATGCGTGCGGTCCTCTATAATCTACTTGAATCTGAGCAGCAAAAGGCTATGTTAGCCAATGTAAATGAGGACTTCGCCTTAGAGGTAATCGACCCTGCTGTAGCTTCCGCAATCAGAGTAAAACCAAAACGTATATTGATTGTTGCTCTTGGCGGTTTATGTGGAGCTTTTCTTGGTCTATTTTTTATTTTTTTTCGCCATTTTATCGAATCTTTTAAATCCTCTAAAAAGAAATATCATGAGTAAAGAATTTTCTAAAGTTTCTGTTGTTGGACTTGGCTATGTGGGGCTTCCTTTATCTCTGCAATTCGCTCGATCAGGAATTTTTGTCCTAGGGTTTGATTTAGATATCGAAAAGGTTAACTTAATTAATTCTGGCAAAACTTATCTAAAGCATTTTCCTTCAGAGAGCATTGCTGAACAGGTAAATGAAGGCCGTCTAGAAGCTACCATTGAACCTACCCGCTTAAAGGAAGTTGAAGCAATTCTTATTTGCGTACCAACCCCACTTGATGATCATCGTGAGCCAGATCTATCTTTCGTTTTAGATACAGCCCGTACTATTGCTCCACATTTATCCAATGGTGTTCTTGTAACATTGGAATCTACGACTTATCCTGGAACTACAGAGGATGTATTACGCAAAGTTTTGGAAGAAGGGTCCGGAAAGAAAGCGGGAGTAGATTTTCATTTGGCCTATTCACCGGAAAGAGAAGATCCTGGCCGTGAGAATGCCAGTGTGAAAACCATACCCAAAGTAATTGGCGGGTTTACGGTTAAATGTGCAGATCTAGCTGAAACTTTATATAGTCAAGCATTAGATGAAATTCATCGAGTATCCTCATGCCGGGCAGCTGAAGCCACTAAACTGTTAGAGAACATATTTCGCAGTGTAAACATAGCTTTAGTTAATGAACTTAAGGTTGTGTATGAAGCTATGGATATTGATGTCCATGAAGTGATTGAAGCGGCTGCTACCAAACCCTTCGGCTTTATGGCTTTTCATCCAGGGCCCGGTCTAGGCGGTCACTGCATTCCTATTGATCCCTTTTATCTTACCTGGAAAGCTCGCGAGTTTGGAAAGAATACACGCTTTATCGAATTGGCGGGGGAGATCAATACTGCAATGCCTGATTATGTAATTTCGAAAGTTACCGATGCATTAAATGATGATGGAAAAGCAATTAAAGGCTCAAGAATTTTAATTCTCGGTCTTGCCTATAAAGCCAATGTGGACGATTGTCGGGAATCTCCCAGTTTTGTGTTAATGGAAAAACTAGAGGCAAAGGGAGCAAATGTAGAATTTCACGACGCTTATGTCCCACAAATACCACCTACACGTGAGCACGCTCATTTCACTGGTAAGAAGTCTGCTGATATTGTTGATCGATATGATCTAGTTTTGCTTTCCACGAACCATAAGGAATATAGTAACTTCGATTTTAGTAATTTTAGTTGTCCTATTGTCGATACTCGTAACTGCTTGAAAAATAAACCTCCTAAATATTATCAAGCATGAGTAAAAGTTACCTAGTAACAGGAGCTGCCGGTTTTATTGCATCTCAAGTTTGCCGTCAACTCATTGAGCAAGGGAACAGCGTTGTGGGAGTCGATAATCTTAATGATGACTACGACATCATTCTTAAAAATTGGCGACTCGATCAATTTAAAAATTATTTAAATTGTACTAAATTTAAATTTATTCAGCTTGATATCGAAGATCAAGATAATGTAGAGAATTTATTTTTAAAAAACGGACCATTCGATGCTGTTTTAAACTTAGCTGCTCGTGCAGGTGTTCGAAAAAGTATGGAAAATCCACATGTATACCTTTCAACCAACGCGAAAGGTACCTTGAATTTATTGGAGAGCATGAGGATGCATCGATGTTCAAAGTTTGTCCTTTCGTCTACATCTTCCCTTTATGCTGGGCAAAAAACTCCATTTACTGAAGATCTCGCAGTGAATGAGCCCTTATCTCCTTATGCTGCCACCAAAAAAGCGGGCGAACTAATGGCCTATACTTATCACAAGTTATATGGCATTGATGTTTCTGTACTACGATATTTTACGGTATTTGGTCCTGCTGGACGTCCAGATATGTCACCATTTCGTTTTATTAAGTGGATTTCAGAAGGAGAAACATTACAAATTTATGGAGATGGTTCTCAATCCCGTGACTTTACTTTTGTTGATGATATTGCGGCAGGAACAATCGCGGGAATTAAGGAAGTCGGATACGAGATTATTAACTTAGGTGGGGGCCGTAATCCAGTTTCCCTTAATGAAATAATTTCTAAACTTGAGGGGTTAATCGGTAAAAAAGCTAAAATTGATTACAAACCTTTTCATGTTGCTGATTTAATGGAAACTTGGGCTGATATCGGAAAAGCAAAGGATTTGATTGGTTGGCAACCAAAAGCATTGTTAGATCAAAGTTTAGAAAAATCCGTTAAATGGTACATAGATAACAAATATTGGCTTAAAGAAATGAAGAAATGATTGAATTTAAAAATCCAAAGATAGGTTTAATTGGTTGTGGGTATTGGGGAAAAAACCTTTGCCGTAACTTCTATAACCTTCATTCTCTTGAATGCGTTGTAGATGCAACTGAAAACGGCAAGGAAAACGCTCGCTCAATTGCTCCTGATACGAAAATTTATTCATGCATTGAGGATGCATTTTGCGATCCACAAATTAAGGGTATCGTTATTGCAACTCCCGCAGAAACCCATGCTGAACTTTCGATTCGAGCTATGGAAGCGGGGAAAGATGTTTTTGTGGAAAAACCTATGGCCCTGAGCATAGAGGATGCACATCGAATGCAAAAGGTTGCTGAACAAACGAATAAAATTCTGATGATCGGCCATCTCTTAGAATTCCATCCAGCTGTATTGAAATTAAGAAATTTAATCGATACAGGGATACTTGGTAAAATCAATTATGTTTACTCAAATCGCTTGAATTTTGGCAAAGTCCGAACTGAAGAAAATGCCTTGTGGAGTTTTGCTCCACATGATGTAGCAGTAATACTCCGTCTTCTAGATCAATCTCCTGTTGAGGTTTCTGCTAGTGGTGGATCTTATTTGACCGAAGATATAGCTGATATCACAGTTTCGAATCTTAGATTTGGTGATGATTCCAGAGCCCACATTTTTGTTAGTTGGTTACATCCGTTCAAAGAACAGAGGCTTGTGGTAGTGGGAGAAGAGAAAATGGCAATTTTCAACGATGTTAATTCTTTTGGAGAAAAACTTCGATTGTATCCACAGACTGTAGAGTTTGATGGAAAAGTTCCAGTTTTGAAAAAAGAAGATGCTCAATTCATAGAACATGCAGATGAAGAGCCTTTAAAAAATGAATGTTCTCATTTTCTGGAATGTATAAAAACTCGAAGACAACCGTTAACTGATGCAAAATCTAGTATCGAAGTCTTAAAAGTACTTCATGCTTGTCAATCAAGTATCGATAGCGGTGGTAAGCCCATAACGATGTGAGCAATTCAAAAATAAAAATCCACCCTTCATCAGTTGTTGATAAAGGTGCAATTATTGGCGACAGAACTTCAATATGGCATTTTTCTCATATTTGTACTGGAGCGGTAATCGGCAAAAATTGTTCAATAGCTCAGAATGTATTAGTTGCTGACAATGTTATCTTAGGCAACAATGTAAAAGTTCAAAATAATGTGGCAATATATGGAGGAGTCTCCATTGAGGATGATGTTTTTCTTGGTCCTTCATGTGTTTTAACAAACGTCACCAACCCTAGATCACAAGTCAGCCGAAAATCACTATACGAAAAAACATTTATTCGAAAAGGGGCAACCATTGGAGCTAATGCTACCATTGTGTGCGGCATAACATTAGGTCGATATTGTTTTATTGGTGCTGGAGCGGTAGTGATTAAGGATGTCCCGGATTACGGTTTAGTTCTTGGGAATCCAGGAAATCTTAGAGGTTACATGAGCCGCCACGGGCATAAATTAAGCTTTGAAAGTTCGAACACTTCCATTTGTCCAGAATCAAAATTTCAATACCAAAAAGTTGGAGATAAAGTAAGATGTTTAGACCTTGACGAAGAATCTACTCTTTCTAATGAACTTTCTGTGGGAAAATTTTCTTATGATTCATATAAAATTCAAAAACATTAAGTAAGAAAATTTGAAAATAGCCCTTATAACTGGTGTTACCGGTCAAGATGGTTCGTATTTAGCTGATTTACTTCTTAATAAAGGCTATATAGTACATGGGATTGTACGTAGATCTAGTTCCTTTAATCGGTGGAGGATCGAACATTTAATTCAAGATCAAAACATATACGATAAAAGTTTCTTTCTCCATTATGCCGATTTAAGTGATGATGCTTCACTGCGGAAAATCTTTTCAAAAACTTCTCCGCATGAATTTTATCACTTAGCTGGTCAAAGTCATGTTGGTATTAGTTTTAAGATTCCTGAGGTAACTACTCATGAGATTGCCAATTGTACGCTGAAACTTTTAGAAGTTTGCCGTGATCAGGATTTGCCACCTAAAATCTATCTAGCATGTTCTTCTGAGATCTTTGGAAGCTCTTGTGATTTAGCTCAAAATGAAAGTTCTCCATTAAATCCAACCTCTCCTTATGGCGTTGCAAAGACATTTTGTTTTCTCACTGGACGGGTTTACAGGGAATCTTACGGTCTTTTTGTTACTAATGGCATTCTTTATAATCATGAATCCCCTCGTCGAGGAGAAAACTTTGTTACTCAGAAAATCGTTCGTGGTGCAGCTTCTATTGCTCGAGGCAAAACTGATGTATTGGAACTTGGGAATTTAGAAATCGAGAGAGACTGGGGCTACGCCCCTGATTTTGTAAATGGCATGTGGATGATGCTGCAACAGCAGAATCCTTCAGATTTTATCCTGGCTACTGGCAAAACAAAAAAACTCTCAGATTTTCTTAAAATTACATTTGAGTATTTTGATTTAGATTATCGAAAATATGTCAGGGTAAACAAAAAGTTTATGCGGCCAAATGAGCCTCAAAAACTATGTGGAGATTCATCAAAAGCTAGAAATGTTTTGAAATGGAAACCAACTTTTACTTTTTCCGATCTTGTTCACGAAATGTGCAAGTCTGCTAACACACTCCAATAACCTTATTTATGCAATTCATAGACCTTAAAACACGCCACCAAATTATTGGGGAAAAGATTAACGATCGTATCCATCGCGTTATGGAGCACGGGCAATTCATTCTTGGACCAGAAGTTCGAGAACTTGAACAAAAATTGGCAGAATACACAGATTCGAAATATTGTGTAACTGTTTCCAGCGGAACTGATTCATTGCTAATTGCGTTAATGGCATTGGGAGTAGGGGTAGGAGATGAGGTGATTACGGTTCCATATACATGGATTTCTTCTGCTGAGGTTATTGCCCTGCTTGGTGCAAAACCAGTTTTTGTCGATATTCGTCAAGATACCTGGAATATGGATGAAACTCTTCTGGAAGATGCCATAACCGATCGAACAAAAGCGATAATGCCGGTATCGATCTACGGCCAATGTCCTGATATGGATGCAATCAATGCTATTGCTGATAAGTATAATCTACCGGTAATTGAAGACGCAGCCCAAAGTTTTGGGGCTACTTATAAAGGCAAAAAATCTTGTAATCTATCTACTATTGGAAGTACATCTTTCTTTCCATCTAAGCCTCTCGGTTGTTATGGAGATGGGGGTGCTCTTTTTACCAATGACGATGAATTGGTAGAAAAGTTCCGTTGGATCCGTGTTCACGGTCAATCACGCAAGCATCATCATCCTATTCTTGGTCTTAATGGACGGTTTGACACAATTCAGGCGGCCATCCTTTTAGTTGTCCTAGAAGTATTTTCAGAAGAAGTAAAAAAGAGACAAAAAATTGGAGAACAATACTCATCAAGGCTTGCCAAAGGTGGTTTGTTTGGAATACCAGTGGTTGACGCTGAGTCTACATCCGTCTATGCACAATACACGATTCAATCTAAAAACCGCTCTGCATTGCAAGAAAATCTTAAGGGTAAATCTATCCCATCAGTTTCTTACTATACTGTTCCTCTTCACTTGCAGCCTGTTTTCACAGAGCTCGGTTATTTAAAAGGCGATTTTCCAGTTTCAGAAAATCTTGCAGACCGATGTCTAAGTCTTCCTATGAGTCCTTACCTGTCTTTTGAAGATCAGGAAAAAGTTATCAATGCATTACAAGAGCTTAATATTTGACTGATTTTAAGATTATTTTGTTTGATTTCGTAAGTCCTTATTAAGCAAATAAAAAATCTCTCGATTATTTCTGTATCAGAACTTTTCTGAATATAAAACTAGATCTAGCGTTAGATCATACTTAGATTAAAACTGATAATTTAATTAACCTTTAACTAAAACGGGATAATTTTTTCATCAAAAAATTCATTAGTTAAAAGTGTAGGTGTTATCTTGGGAGGTACTGCAACTTCGCAGATAATAATAGTCATCGCTTCTCCTGTTGTAACTCGCTTATACAACCCGGAAGATTTTGGATTATTCTCCATATATACAAGTGTTGTAGGCCTCGTTTCATGTGTCGCATGTTTAAGATACGAACTTGCAATTCCTCTTCCAGAAAAAAACAAAGACGCACTGAATTTAATTGGTCTTTGTTCAGTTCTGATAACAATTTCAACTTTTCTGACAGGATTAGCAGTCTTTTGCAGTAAAAGTCTAATAACTGGTTACTTAGGGTACGAATTAAGCTTTTTACAGTTAATACTAATTCCTGCTGGTGTTTTTCTAACTTCCTCCTATCTATTGCTAAACTATTTCGCAATTAGATTTTCATTATTCGGTTCGATTTCAATTGCCAAAGTTGTTCAGTCATCAATTACGACTGCAATGCAGATTTTATTCTACAGTTTTGGGGCAATTGCACTCATTATCGCACAATTGACTGCGCAAATATGTTCTATTTTTTGGATAGCAAAAAAGGGAAGAAAGATAATTTTAATTAAAGAGATTAGCTTTAAAGGTATTATTCAAATCTCGAAGAGGTATAAAAGTTTCCCTATATTTTCAACTTTCGAAGTGTTGGTTAATTCATTTGCAAACTTAATCCCCCCATTAATTTTAGCTTTATACTTCGGTCCAGTTTATGCAGGTTTTTACGCACTTACATATAAAGTCCTTGCTTTACCGACTTCTCTTCTTGGTGGTGCTGTTAATGATGTTTTTTTATCAAAGGGTGCAGCACTTGATAGGGAAAGTAATCTTGCAAAATTTGTTTACAGTGTTCATGGGAATTTGGCTCATCTTTCGCTTCCTTTTTTGCTTCTTGTTTTTATAACCGGACCTGATCTATTTACCTTTGTCTTCGGAGCCGATTGGAAAGAATCAGGCCGCCTTGCACAGATTATGGCACCGTGGTTATATTTTCAGTTTGTTTCGTCGCCGATAAGTACTGTTTTTGCAATAAAAGAAAAACTTAAAGATGCACTTATTTTTCAATTCATTAGTTGCCTTATAAGGACATGCTCTATTCTCATAGGGTGCTTGCAGGAAAATTTCATTATTTCCATCACTCTTTATTCTGCCGCAAGTTCGTTGAGTTACTTGGTTTTGTTGCTTTGGAGTGTTAAACTGGCCGGAAAATTCGATCTTAAAATTCTGATCTCAGACCTACAGGCTTTATTAATCGCTTTTGTATGTTGCGTTCCTGTCTTTTTAACTAAATTAAACCTTCTTAATTATGATTTTGTTTTCCCGTTACTTTTGTCTATTTCGCTTATCTTAATTTCTATAAGAACGCTAATCTACATTAGGAAAATATAATGCTTTGACTGCACTAAAAAATACTGACGATCACTTTACTTTTTTTTGCATTGAGACGGATTGGTTGAGTAGAGCTCAAGTAGTAAATACCTGTGCTTATATTTCTGAAGAGTTTGGCATCGCCCCTGAACAAATAACTATATTCTGCAAGCCCAACAGGTCTTTCGTTAAATCTGTTTCAAAATCTCATCTGATTAGGTATTTTACTAGGCTTTTTATTATCATAAAAAAGATCTTAAAATTTGAGTTTGTTGAATCATTATATATGAGATTTCAGACTTATTTAGCAAAGCGCAATACATTGTCTCAGAATATTTTCCCCACAGTTAGGGTAGAAAAGGCTAATAGTGATACTTTTTTAAACTTTTTAAAACTGCACAAATCTGTATATGTTTTTTTTATACATTTTGATGAAATTATTAAGGAAGAAATATTAAGTTCCTGTCTGCCAATAAATATTCATTCAGGTTTTTTACCTGAATTTCGTGGTTGTCATCCACTACATTGGCAAATTCTTGATAATAAAACAGTAAGTTGCCTTACAATTCACAAGATGACCAAAGGCTTAGATGAAGGAAACATTATCGTAGAGGTTCCTTTTGATCTGAAAACTACAAAATCTTCAACCTGGCATATGTTTTATAATTACAGACATAATGTTCTGAAAAATTCTTTAATTATTGCTATTCGAAGAATTTTATTCTTCGACCGTGATTTTGGTATCAATCAAGATCATTATAAAGGTGAATCAAATTATTATACGCGGCCTTAAGTAAATTATCTATGTATTTATCTAATAAAGATACAGTTGAAGAGTTTTGGAATTCTTCCACCATAGAAAGTTGTGCGAGTAACGCAGATAGTGATTCTCATTTGATGTTTAAAAATAGTTTTTCTAGTTTTATTGGTTCGGAGCCAGAGTTGATTTCTTTTTTTCCCAGTGGTCAACTAGCACTTCAAAATTTGTTGGAATCTAGAAAAAATCATGGATCCGTTGTTCTTTTAACAGCTTTTAATTGCAGTGTTGTAAAAACAGCAATTTTAGCAAGTGGATCATTGCCTAAATTTTATGATTTTAATCATGAACCAGGGAATTATGATTGGGTAAATTTGATCAAGCAGTTTTCGCCCGAAGTTGGGGTAATTATAATAACTCATTATTATGGTGTCCCTGTCGATTTTCGAGCAATACAAGATTATTGCGAAAAAAATGATATTTTAATTATTGAAGATTGTGCTCATACACTTGGTGGAAAAATTGATGGTCGAGATACTGGCACAATTGGAGATGCTTCTGTCTTTAGTTTTAATTATGATAAGCCAATATCTCTCGGATGGGGGGGGATTTCGGTATTAAATAAACCTCATAAATTCAATGAGAGCCAAACATCTTTTTGCGTACCTAATATTGATGAAGAATTGCTTCTGCTTGAAAAATTTACTCGTTATTTACGGTATCGTCGAAAGATGATTACAAATCCAAATAGTTTGCTCCATCGAATTCTTAATCGAATTAAACTATTGAAATCTCGTGAGTTCAAAAAACCACATAATATTTCAATTGGTGCAGTCCAGGCTGAGCTTGGATGCTGGTGCATTAATCATTATAAAAATGTTCTAAATACTCGAATTAAAAATGCAGAACACATCGCTAATAGTATTCCACAAAAATCATGGTATGTTTCTAAAAATGTTAAGCCTGCTTGGGTTAAGCAGAAAGTTTTAATTAACGATGTTAAATCTTTGAATCGACTTTCTCATGATCTTCAAAAATCAGGTTTGAGGATAGGCAATTTTAACTGGCCTGAATTATTGTCGCCAGAAAAGTCCTTATTTTTACCTTTTTCGTATGAAGCTTCTCTCCAATGGATTGATGTTCCTGTGCATCAAAATTTAGTTGATCAAGATCTCAAAAATATTATTCAAGCCCTAACACAGGCGAATTGATAGAGTTTTAATATGCAAAATAGTATACTTAGTAATTCGGAATTTAGTCAGATTAAGTACTTTGACAATTCATCTCACTTGGATCAGCAGAGCATATTTACATGTGCTCAAAAGCTATTAGAGAATAGTCCCCCTCACATTAACGAAATCCAGCAGGGAGTTTGTATCTTGATGTCCCGCGGAGCTCATTATATCGCATCAATCTTTGCCGCATGGCATGCAGGTTTTTATGTAGTACCGCTTAACACTTCTTGGCCTATACAAAAAAACCTTGATATAATAGAACGCACCAAACCTGCTTTTATTTTGGCAGATGACGAAACAAAATTGCAAACTGATTTTCCAGTGCTAAGCAAAACGTTTCTTTTTGACGACACTTTATTGATAAAACACAAATTTAATGGCCTTGCATTTGGTTCACTTCCACCTTCTGAAATTGCTTATGTAATTTTTACTTCTGGTTCAACAGGTGAACCTAAGGGAGTCGTTATCACAGCGGGCGCTTTTCGTTCTTATATTGATTGGACTAAGAATTTTTTTAAAGATTATTCTTCATCTCAGAGACTCCTTTTAACTTCAGAGCTAACATTTGACATTACCATGGGTGATATCGCTTTTGCTTTGGCTTTCGGAACTGATATCGGTGTTGCTCAGCACAATAGTAATATTCCCAGCATTCTTGCCATGATTATGAAGCATCAGATCGATGTTCTATATTCCGTGCCTACTACGCATCTGGCTTTAGTACGATTCGCTAAACAAAAAAAAGGAGCAGACCTTTCATCCTTAGACTTGGTACTTTCTGGTGGAGATCGATTTCCATGGCAATTAGTGACAGACTACATGTCCCTGAGTGCGAGATCTCATTTCTATAATGTTTACGGGCCCACAGAAGTAACTATTAATTGTTTTGCTACTAGGCTGGACGACAAACTTGAACTTTTAGATCTTGGAAAACCAGTTCCGATTGGTATGTGTTTCAATACATTAGATTATGTACTCTTGGATGATAAGGGAGTACCTTCCGACGAAGGAGAACTCTGCGTTACCGGTCCACAAATGATGTTGGGCTATCACGGCGATGGAGATCGAACTTTAGATGCATTTATAAATGACCCTCGCCTAACATTCGCCACTAGGATCTTATATCGAACTGGTGACATTTGCTACAAAGATGGGGGTTTAATTTACATAAAAGGCCGAATAGACGGTTTGGTCAAAATTCGTGGCTATAGGATTCACCCAGATGAAGTGTCCAAATCTCTTGATGCGATTAAGGGGGTTGATGTAAGTGCGGTAGTACCTTATGGATCACAAAGTAAGGCAGCTTTAGCGGCTTTTGTGCGCAAAGAAAGGAATGCAGACTTAAGCAAAAACAGAATACTGGAGATTCTACATGACCAGCTGCCGATTTATATGATTCCGAGCTATATTGATTTTGTTGAAGAGTTTCCCTTAAATCAAAGTGGAAAAATTGACAAAAAGAAACTGGAGGATGAAATTAAGTGAATTTATCTGATGAAGTTAAAAAGGTTGTGAGTCGTGTTTTAAGCATTCCTGAGCATGATTTGTCTGCTGATGCGGGACTTGGTGCAACTAAAAACTGGGATTCTTTAAACCATACGACTCTTGTACTTGAGCTCGAAGAAGCATTTGATATTTCTTTCGATTTTGACGAATTAGATAAAATAGTTACAATTAGAGAGATTGTTAAATCCCTGAGTGCAAAAGGGGTAACGAGTTTGCCTTAAAATTTTATGATTCAATGTTTGTTAACAAGACAATTGAATTTGCTCGTCGCTAAAAAAAGTGATCGTTTTATAAATGGGAATGCTTCTTTTGAGTTGATTAAAGAGCCATAATAGTTGGGTTTTCAAATTTTTAATTCTTCAGAGATCTCTGAGTTGTTAAATTAATTATTATTACAGCAAAAATTTAAAACAAGTACCTGAGAATAGAGATATAAATTTACGAAAAGACAAGGAAAGATTCCTTTTGTACTTCAAAGAAACTAGTAATTGTAGTTAATAAATAAATAACTTACATAGATATCGTATTTGATCAAAAAATAAAAATCCAACAACAATCTCTAGAAAACATAATGCTCTTCACCCAAACCCTTTTAGTTGATTGAGCAAAAGTCTATCAAATCGCTTAAAAAACTTGCCTACGAGGATCGCTACAATCCTCTCTGATTACTTTTATGACTTGTTTCATTCATCGTCGGAGGCAAACCTTCCATCTTCAGTAAGATTGACAGCAATTAGTAGATTTCTTGATAAAGTAGGAGTTCAAGAGGGATCTACATTGATGGTTCACTCTTCTTGGGAACAATTAAATAGTGGGAATTTTAGTGTAAGTGATTTAATAAAAGCCTTATTGAATTCAGTTGGTTCAAGTGGAACCTTAGCAATGCCTGCATTTGCACACTCGGAAAATCAGTTTACTCGTGCGGTTTTCGATGTTCGCCGAACACCTTCTTCAGGAGGATTGGTTACCGAAGCTTTCCGACGTTTTCCAAATGTAAAGCGAAGCATTCACCTAAATCATTCCGTATGCTCTATTGGGGGCAACGCAAACTATTTAACTCGTGATCATCACCGAAGCGAAACATCGTGGGATGAGTTTTCACCTTATTATCGTTTACGCAATATTGACGATGCATGGATAGTTGGGCTTGGGGTTGGGCATCGCCTAAAAGTTGCAACTTCTCTTCACTGCGTCGAGAGTATTTTGTGGAAAAAAAATCGTTATTTTAAAAAGATTTTCAAAGAGAAGATTAATTATTTATACAAAAATGATGAAGGAGATTTCGGTCAGCATTCATTTATGGAACGTCATGGGGAAATCTACACTCCCAAATTAGCTAAATATTTTTCATCTGACGAATTAATAGAAGAAGTTATTGAGGGGTTAGAGGTTTATGCAATTCGAGCACGCATACTAGTAGACAAGGCCATAAATCTAGGAAGAAAAGGTAAGACAATGTACATATGGCCGATTCCTTTTAAGAGGTATTTTGATTTATAAGTAAAGACTACCCATTATAGATTTGATAAAAAAAGTAGCATTTCCGATTACAGATTCCGCTTTACGATGGTTAGAAAATATTTTGGGCGAACGTTTTGGTCATAAATGGCAACTTTTCATAGCGGATAATACATTACGCCTTCGAATTCAGGGAATAGATGGAATGATTGTTTTTGATAGATTGCTCAATTGTCTAACTGAAAACCATTCTGACCAACCATGTTTTTGGTGGGATGCCGCAAGAGAAGGATGGACGCATGTTATTGGGGATAAAATTCCTGCTCCTGGTGTTGAAGATTTAGCTACACCATTGGTTCAAAAAATCAAAGACACTCACTTTGTACACTATGATATAGTTGGTCTAATCTATTCGATGCTTACTAGGATAGAAGAAATTAGAAGAACTGACTTAGATGAGCATGAACGTTTTCCGGCGGCCTCTTCTCACGCATTTAAAAATAACTATCTTGATCGACCTTTGGTCGATGAATGGTTACATATCCTTGGGTCAGTAATACAAAAGCAATGGCAGGGATTAGAACTTAAGTCACATAAATTTAAATTTCATGTATCACATGATGTCGATCAGGCAAGTTCATATGGATTTCAGTCTTGGTTGATGATAGCCCGAATAATGATGGGGCATCTAGTAAAACGAAGAAATATTAAAGAATTTTTTCGTACCCCAAGAATAAAGCTTAACACACAAAATAAATTAGTAAATAGCGACCCATACAATACATTCAACTGGCTCATGGATGTATCTGAAGAAAACGACCTCCGTAGTGTTTTTTATTTTATCTGTGGGCGAACAAATCCAAAATTGGATTCAGATTATGATTTAGAGCACACTGCAATCCGTAGACTACTTAGAAATATTCATAATCGTGGTCACGAGATAGGTCTACACCCAAGTTATGATACTTACAAAAGTCCAAATGCTATAAAAAAAGAAATGCTAAAACTTAAAAAGGTATGTACAGAAGAAGGGATTAAGCAAGAACGGTGGGGGGGGCGGATGCATTATCTTCGTTGGAAACAACCCGTAACCCTGCGTGCTCTGGAAAATTCTTTTTTGGATTATGATTCTACTTTTGGATATGCTGATCGACCTGGATTTCGATGTGGCACATGCCATGATTTTCAAGCTTTCGATCCTGAGCATCAAAAAAAATTAGCCTTAAGATTGAAACCTTTAATAGTTATGGAACAGTCTGTTGTTGCCGATAATGATATGAGCACTTATGAATATGATGCTGCTTTAAAATTGATAGGGTCCTTAATTGAAAAATGTAAACTTGTGAAGGGTACTTTCGAGTTGCTATGGCATAATTCATCACTTGTGAACGGCAGAAACAAAAAACTATACAAGCAAATTTGTGATAAAAGCCTGTTATAATTTTATAGCAAAAATCAAAAATAAAAATGATTGGTAGTATACTTTTTATTATCATATTTATTTCATTACCAATTACCTGGATTTTTATGCTTAGATTGGCCAGCATTAATTTACGCAAATTAAGCATTCCTGGAATTTTAATATTATCAATTTTAATTTTCCAATACTTTGGATATCCGGTATTATTTTTTAATTTAGATATAAACCGAAATGAGTTAATAAATGATAATACAATTCTTATTAAAGCATTCTTTTGGTCATCTTTAACGATTACACTTTTGATATTAGGATTTATAATTGCTAGAAAAAATTTTGGTCCTATGCACTACAAAAACGAATTTAGTAAAATGAAATCGTCGGTACCTGAAAACATATTGATTCACATAATATTTTTATTTGGATTGTTTGTTTTATTAAATTATATTAATAAAATTGGTTTCTCAAAAATAGCATTATTTGCAGTATTAGATATTACAGAAACTGGAGAAAAAGCTAGTTATTTGAGGTCAGAAATGGGAAACAATTTTTCTGGTAAATATCATTGGTATAGTTTATTCATGAGAGATTTTGTACAACTAAGCAGTTTGGCTTTTTTTGCAAGGTATATTTCTTTAAAAAGTATTTTATCACTAGTAACTTTTATTATATCTTTTATAGTGACTTCATTTAGTATGACAATATCCATAGAGAAAGGTCCATTTATGTGGTACTTAGTAAGTCTTTTTATGGTATATATTCTTATTAAAAATAAAGGATATTTTTCTTTAAAGAAAATACTCATAACTTTACCCTTTTTTCTATTAATAATAGGATTTATTTATGTTCAATTTATGGGTGCATCTGATGTTTATATTGGATTTAAATCCGCATTTTCGAGGATTTTAACTGGTCAAATACAGGGAGTCTACCATTACCTTTGTATCTTTCCTGAGAAAAAAGATTTTTTGCTTGGCCTTTCTATGCCAAACCCAGGTGGTATTTTCCCTTGGGAACCATTCAGACTAACAGTTGAAGTGATGAATATAGTCTTTCCTAATAATAATGGTGTGGTTGGTTCAATGCCGACTTTTTTTTGGGGAGAAATGTATGCAAATTTTAGTTACCTTGGCATATTGATCCCCCCGGTTTTTATTGGTATATTATTGTATTGGTTTAATTTTCAATTCATCCGCCTACAAAGCTCCCCTTTAATCGTTGCTGCGTTTGTATGGTTTGTTCTACATTTTAGGATATTATCGGGTACAGGTTTAAGTAAATACTTCCTTGATATAAACGCCTTTTTTATGTGTTTTATTTTAACAATTTTTTTCTTATTTTGCAGGAAAGGTAAAATAATCATAAATAAATATAAGAATAAATTATGATCAATAATATTCATATAGTTCCTAACTATTTTACATTTGATAGTCGCGTATTGAAGGAATCAGAAACACTAATCAAACATTCATTAGTTCATAAAGTATTCATTATTTCACTTCATGCTGACGGCTTAAAGCAAATTGAAAGAATTGGTAGGAATAGAATTGTAATCCGTTTAAAACTAAATACAAAAAAATTTCCAAATAATTTATTATTCCAGTTAATAAAATATATTGAGTTTTGCTTTATTTGTATAAAAATTTCATTTAGAAAGAAAATTTCTATAATAAATGTACATCACTATGGATTATTACCTTTGGGGTTTTTAATATCAAAAATTTTCAATTCTAAACTTATTTACGACACACATGAACTTGAAACTGAAATATATGATTTAAATGGAATTAGAAAACTGGTATCAAAATTTATTGAATTTATTTTCATTAAATCATCAAATCTTACAATATTAGTTTCTGATTCTATAAAAAACTGGTATAATTCAAAATATAATATTGATAATCTCGTTACGATTCTTAATTGTCCAAAGTATTTTTTACCTGAAAGAAATAAGGTATTTCATAAAGAACACAATTTGGATTTAACTAAGAAGATTATTCTTTATCAAGGTGGTTTACAAATTGGACGTGGTATAGAAAAGTTATTGTCCGTATTTAGCAAATTCAGAGATGAAAAATATGTTCTCATATTCATGGGATCAGGACCATTATCCGGTTTAATAAATGAATATTCTAAAGAATCCTCGAATATTATATTACAGACATCTGTTTCACCAGATATTGTATTGGATTACACTTCTTCCGCAGACATAGGTATTGCTTACATAGATAATGATAGCCTTAACGACAAATATTGTCTCCCTAACAAATTTTTTGAGTATATAATGGCTGGTCTACCTGTAATTTCTAATAATGTGCCTGAAATGCGCAAGATTGTCCATGAGCACAACATTGGTTTTGTTGCTACAGAACTTACTGTAGATTCATTAAAAAATGCGATAAATTTTATTGAGTCATTCGATACTGAAGATTTTAAAACTAGAATCAACAATGCTCGACAGTTATATTGTTGGGAATCTCAAGAGGTTAAACTGATAAAATCTTACAGGGATTTTAAAATTATATAGTTATGACAGTGGCTATTATAGACATAAGAATGGGAAATATTGGTTCAATCGTAAATATGGTGAAATATTTAGGGCAGAATGCAGAAATATTAAGTTGCCCATCTACTTTACATAGCTACAAAAAAATTATATTACCTGGCGTTGGCCATTTTGCAGAAGCGATGAAGCGTTTAACTCTAAATGGTTGGGTTCCCTCTTTAGAGAAGGCTAGAAACGATGATGCCTCTATTCTGGGTATTTGTCTGGGCATGCAAGTAATGACTAGATTTAGCGAAGAAGGTAACTGTGAAGGATTAGGCTGGTTCGATTTAAATACAAAGCGTTTCCCGGTCAGATCCACGGATTGTGAAAATATCAGAGTGCCTCACATGGGTTGGAATAATGTTGTATTCAAAGAAGGTTTAAAACCATTTAGCTTTATTGATTACCAAAGATATTATTTTGTTCATTCGTATTTTGTTGATGGTGTTAATAGTGATGATTGCTACGGTATAACTGATTATCAAGGAATATCTTTCGCGAGTGCGATTATTAAAAAGAAGATCATAGGCGTTCAATTCCATCCGGAAAAAAGCCATCGATGTGGAAAGATTTTATTCCAAAAATTTTTAAATCTAGAATGATTTGCAGACCACGAGTTATTCCGGCACTTACAATTGATGGAGTTGGGCTTTATCGAACAACTTCCTTCAAGTCTCCTACTTATATTGGGGACCCTTTAAATGCGTTGAGAATATTTAATGATAAAGAGGTGGATGAATTGATTATTTTTGATATTGGCAAGCAGTTTTCGACTAAAACTTTTAATCTCATAAAGGAAATGGCACCTGAAGCTTTTATGCCTTTAGGATATGGTGGACATATCGCCTCATTGGAGCGAATTGAGGAAGTTTTCCGTGCTGGTTTTGAGAAGGTGGTCTTGAATACTTGTTTGTGGCATAATCCTAGATTATTAAGCGAAGCAGTTTCTTCATTTGGAAGTCAGAGCGTAGTCGTTTCAATAGATGTAAACAAAACATGGTTAGGTCATGAGAAGGTATATGTAAATCGTGGAAAAGAAAAAACTAATGCCGATCCAGTTGAGTTTGCCAAAAAATGTGCTGATTTTGGAGCTGGTGAAATAATAATCAGATCAATTCCACACGATGGACAAATGCAAGGAATGGCATTAGATTTAGTAACTCGTGTATCTCAGAATGTTTCTGTTCCGGTAGTTGCTATCGGAGGTGCGTCCACCCATAAGCATTTGGAGGAAGCTTTATCAGCTGGAGCACATGCAGTTGCTGCAGGTAGCATGTTTGTGTACCAAGGTACAAGGAAAGCTGTTTTAATCAACTATTTATCTCAGGAAGAATTATCAAAATTAAGCAAATGAAAGAACATAAAATATGTGCACGATGTGTTATGGATTCATCAGACTGTGATATTAGCTTTAACGACGAAGGATACTGTAACCATTGTGTTGATGCTATATCAGTTCGAGATTCTTTCGTTAACAAGGGCGAAAAGGGAATCAAAAATTTAGAGCAAAAAATAGGTGAGATTAAAAAAAGAAACAAAAATAAAGAGTTTGATGCACTTATTGGACTAAGTGGAGGGGTTGATAGTTCTTATGCGGCAATATTGGCCCATAAAGCAGGTCTTAGGCTATTAGCAGTCCACTGTGACACAGGTTGGAATAGTGAACAAGCAACTCATAATATACATTCTTTGGTAAACTCTCTTGGGATAGATTTGGAGACAGTTGTTGTCGACTGGGAGTCGATCAGTGATTTGCAGTCTGCTTTTTTTCGAGCATCTGTTCCAAATTGCGACATCCCTCAAGATCATGCAATTGTTGCAGTTAACAATCTTGTTGCTGACAAGTTTAGATTAAAGGATTTTATCTCAGGTGGCAATTTTGCAACTGAATCGATATTACCTGGTTCTTGGGGGCATGATGCTCGTGACTTAAAGCACATAAAAGCAATATCTAGACTTTTTGGAATCCGTGACCTTCGAGGTTTCCCTCATATTGGTTCATTTAAATCATACATATGGCTACCGTTCGTTAAAGGGATACGAAATTATAGAATTCTCAATGATGTAGATTACAATAGAGAAAAGGTGGTAGATATACTTACAGCAAACCACGGATGGAAAAATTATGGAGGTAAGCATCATGAATCGAGATTCACTAAATTTTTTCAATCTTTCTACTTACCAGAAAAGTTTGGTTTTGATAAGCGAAAAGCACACTATTCGAGTTTAATTATCGATGGACAAATTTCTCGAGACGAGGCTCTTAACCTATTAAAGATTCCACCTTATGATTCAAATTCACTAATAGCAGATACAGAGTACTTTTTGAAAAAATTAGGTTTTAATCAATCTCAGTGGAAGGCGATAATGGATAGTCCTCCGAAAAGGCATGATGCGTACCCTAATCAACTTAGATTGCATAAATATAGAACTTGGCTAAAAGAATCTTTGGAAAAAAAGAATATTCGTGTCAGGCGAAATTGGTAAAATATATTGTATCAATGGGATATAAGAAAAAAACAATTTTACACATAAGCACGCTACATCCTAGGAACGATACAAGAATTTTCGTCAAACAGATTCGGACCTTAGAATCAATGCTAGAAAATCATGTAACACTTGTCGTAGCTGATGGAGAAGGCGATCAGACATTTGAAGATAAGAATATTAATATAAAAGATATTGGAAAGATTAAAGGAAATAGAATTATTCGTATTTTAAAAAGTTTGATCACATCTTATTTTTATATACGAAATGTCAATCCAATCGTGATTCATTTTCATGATCCAGAGATAATCCCTTTAGGAATAATTTTTAAATTACTTGGATATAAAGTTATTTATGATGTACATGAAGATTTTGGTTGTGTGGCATTTAGTAGAGAATGGATACCTTGGGTAATTAGGTTTCCTTT
>MDTG01136586.1_pt1 | contig 25095 bp, 22 predicted proteins | sample 811421 | NCBI WGS metagenome assembly MDTG01 (sample SAMN05326645, study PRJNA326480) | marine metagenome | isolation source: seawater | place: Pacific Ocean: South East | collected 2011 | reverse complement strand
TTGAAACATAAGATAATAATTATTGATATATAAACCTAATTGTTTTTTAGAGAAAAATATATCCTGTGAGGCTAGTTCTTGATTTTTTTTATTATTCTCATAAATTTTTTCTGTTATATCACTTTTTTTTTCAGACCAATTTATAGGATCGATAATGTTAAGCAACCAAGGAGCTGCTAAAAAGTAAAAAACAGCAACTATTCTAAATAGAGCAATCAAATTTATTTTAAATCCTGTCATAACTACTAGAAAGGCCAAGGAAAAAAACATAGCAAATTTAGCAGTAGAGTTTTCTCCCAAAGAAATAACAAAAATAGTTAATAAAATATTACTATATAGCAATAATTTATTTTTTTTATTTATTAATATTATAAGTGATGTTGCAATACCAATTACAGCGAGACCTCTATTATATGCTCCAGAAAATGTACCTGCTTTATATATCTTCATGAAATTAAAAAGATTCAAAAACTCTACATTTTCTTTTTTATTATTAATATAGTAGTCAAAAATTTTAGAGAGCCATGGTTTAAAACCTAAATGAAAATAGATATCAATAAATAAAAGAGCTACTGTACAAAAAAAAGATAATGTAAAAACTTTTAAAAACATTCTTTTTTTACTAAAACTATCTATATTTATTGCATAAACTCTATATGCTAGGAAAAGCAATATAATACCAAAAAAATTATTAACACCATATTCTATATTTTGCGACCAAAATAAAGTAATTATTGAATATAGTAAAAAAACTATGGTAAGTATTTCTGCCTTATTCATATTTCTAAAAATAAATTTCTTATTGATTGAGAACAGAACAAAAGCAAAAAAGACAATAGGAATCCATAAAGCAGTAGGAGAAAGGATTGATAATGGTACAAAAATGGCTGCGTTTATTAAAAAGCAATAGTTAACTATAGAAGGTTTAGATAAAAGCATTTTATATATTTGTAACTGATAAAAGTTTAAAGTAAAAATTATTTATAACATACAATTATATAGTTTCACATATACACGAATTAAAATCTTAACAAATTTATCAATATATTTTTTAAATTAGCGTATCAAGACATTATTGAAAATTGAGAACTAATTTTGATCTCCAACTTTTATCTGAATATGCAATAAAACTTCCTGTTTTCTTAGTAATCGTATTATACCTAAAATGCTTTCCATCTATCTTAACTAAATCACCTCCTGCAGCCCTTAGTATAGCATGTCCAGCTGCAATGTCCCATTTACTAATGCTAGAAAATCTAGGATATATATCAAATCTCTTTTCTGCTAATTCACAAAATTTCAATGATGAGGAAAGTTTTATTCTCTCATTTTTTTGAAAAGCATTTACAAACTTTTCTAAATCCTGATTAAACTCTTTAGATGTGATAATGCTTGGATATTTAGGAAACTTTTTTGGTTTATATTCTAAAATTCTTTTATGGCCTTTATTTTGAACTATAAGTTTTTCGTCTTTCGAATACCAGATATTTTCTGTTGGTGGATGAGCTATTAATCCAAATAATGGTTCTCCTTTAACTATCAATGCAATATTTATGCTATATTCTTTACCGCCTGATAAGTAACTTTTTGTTCCATCTATAGGATCTATTAACCAATAATAGTCATCTAGATAATTCCTAACAGAAACTAACTTTTCCTCACTAATTAGAGGAATTTTAGAATTCAATCTTTCTAACCCCTTAGTTATTATATTGTCTAACCCTATATCTGCTTTACAAAGAGGAGACCCATCAGTCTTCTTTTCTAAAAGTTGTTTGTTGTCCTTTCGAACAAATTCAAAACAGTCTTTAACTATACTAATAATATTACTTTCAAAAGACGCATCTCTTAAAAAATTCTGGATTAGTCTCTCCAAATTCTATCCCCTATATTTTTAGTTAAAGCAATTATTATATTAATGAGTTATGCTATAAATATATTAAAATTTATTAAAGTTGAAAGTTTTTTTCTTAAAAAATATAAAATATTAAACAAATTAAGTTATCTATTATTATATGGAATTAAGATATGAAAGTCTTGAAAAAATTAAATGAAATTGTTGCAAATTACTTTCTGCTTTTCAAAATAGTAAAGATAAGTAAAACAAAATACTTTTGTCTTTTGATATTGACTTTATTGATGGCTATTTTGGATGCAATAGGCATAGGAGTTTTACTGCCAATAGCAGAATATATATTGAATTATAATGATGGCGCTATACCCAATACTAGCTCTTGGAAGGTGCTTAAAATGGTATTTAGCTATCTGGGTTTGGAACCAACTATATTTCTTATTGTGTCCTTATCAGTTTCTATAATTATTTTAAGACAAGTAATTGTATATGTAAGGGCTTTTCTTTTACAGAAACTTCGTTTTAAAACAGTTAAAGCGCTAAGAAGAATATTATTTAATAGATTTCTAACTAGAGATTTGTCATACATAAAGGGCTATAGTACTGGAGCATATAATAATCTTATAAATCTTGAAGTAGATAATGTTGGTAAATCTATAATACTGCCAATAGAAAATTTATCAGGCCTCATACTTACAATTAGTTATCTGCTATTAATGGCTGTTATTTCATTGGAGGCTACTATAATTGTCTTTCTTATAGTATTTCTAACCGGATTATTTTTAAAAAAAATAATTATTTTTATACAGAGTACAGCAAAAAAGATAATTAAAATTAATAATAGTTTTTCACAAAATCTCGTTGATAGACTGTTAGCCATAAAACTTATTAGAGTCAATAATACATTAAATAAAGAAGAGAAAACTAGTAATCTTATTCTAAATGATCAATTTGAAAATAATTTAAAGTTAGCTAAGATACAGATTTTTACTAATAGCACGCTAGAACCATTTTTATTAATAATAGCCATACCCATAATAGTTTTTTCAATAAAAGTAGGTTTTTCATTGGCAAAACTCGGAGTGTTTGTAATTCTACTAGCTAGGCTAATTCCAGTCTTTAAAGTAACAATAACAAGTATACAAACACAGTTCTTATTTCTAGTCTCAATTAAAAATATGCTTAACTTATTAGATTTCATGAAAACCAGAAAGGAAATAAGAGCAGGCTCTAAAGTCTGTCCTAAAAAGATAGAGAATATAGTCTTTAAAAAAGTGTCTTTCAAATATGAGGATAGTGAAAGCTGGGTGCTAAATAAGTTTTCATGCAAAATAGTTGGAGGTGTTATAAATGCAGTAGTAGGTAAATCTGGTACTGGAAAAACAACGCTAATAGGAATGATAACAAGATTAATGGAGCCTCAAATAGGAATAATAAATATTAATAAAAATAATATTAAAGAAATAGATAGTTCTAGTTTAAGAAATCAGATCGCATATATAGATCAAAAAGCTTCTTTTATAAGAGGCAATATAATGGATCACATAGGGTATGGTAATGTTAAGCTATCACAAAAAAAATGTATTGAGGCAGCGAAACTAGCAAATGCCCATGAATTTATTTGCAAGCTTCCAAACAAGTATAATAATAGTATTGGAGAAGCAGGTGCGGGATTATCTGGAGGACAACTTCAAAGAATAGATATAGCTAGAGGAATAGCTTCAGAAAAACAATTAATGATTTTAGACGAACCTACCAGTAACCTAGATATAAAGAATACTAAAGATATTTTTTTAACATTAAAAAAAATAAATAGGGTAAAAAAAATTACAATAATAGTGATTTCACATGATAAAAGTATTCTAAAATATTGTAATAATATAATAAATCTTGGATAGTAGATGAGAAGCAAAACAATTAAAGCACAGGGTAAAAAATATACTAAAAAATTAAATAATAATTTAATTTGGATTTACGGAAGACATGCTTGTGAAGCTGCTTTGGAGAATAATACTAGAATAGTTCAAAAAATATATCTTTTAAAAAATAAAAAAAATAGTGACAACTTCATTAAATCTTTTTCTACGAGAAAAAGTATAATAGAAAAAGTATCTTATGTAGATAACAAATTTTTTCATACAAAAGTGGGTAAAGATGTAAAACATCAAGGAGTCCTTATAAGCGCAAAGAGGATCAATATATTTGACTATAGTCAGCTATTCAATAATAAAATGAAAGATGAAAAATTAAAATTAGGGATTATTCTAGATAACATCACTGATCCTAATAATGTAGGAGCAATATATAGATCAGCAAGAGCATTTAATGTAAGTTTTATAATAAATGCTGAAACTAAATCTATATCAGAAAGTAGCTCTTTATTAAATGTAGCTTGTGGAGCTTTTGAAACAATTAATTCTTACAGTTGCAAAAACATAAATGATTGCATAAAAAAATTTAAAGAAAATGGCTGGTGGGTGGTAGGCATGGATACTGATGCTAAGGAAGAATTTAATAGCTTTTTAAATGATATTAATAAAAATGAAAAATTTATATTCATTCTTGGATCAGAAGGTAAGGGCATAAGAAGACTTGTAAAGAAAAACTGTGATTATCTCTACAAAATTTCCACTGAAAATAATCAATATAGCTTAAATGTTTCAAATGCCGCTGCAATAGTATTTTACGGTTTTTTCAATGCTTTAAATTAAGTTTAATTTTAAAATGTGTTTACTAAACTTTTTATAAAATCTTCTGATTTTTTTTTATATATGATTTTATTATTTGGAATAATTAAAAACTCTAAAGAACTTTTTGATAAAGTTCTAACTGCATCTTCTATGGAGAAATTCATTGGATCTCCATGCAGATTAAGAGAAGTATTTAATAAGCAAGGAATTTTTGTTAATTTATAAAATTCATTTATAAGATGCCAGTAATTGTAATTTAAATCTTTTCTAACCATTTGAGGTCTTGCACTAAAATCACCTGGATGAAGGCATGCTATGATTTTATCACGATTTTTTTCATTACTATCAAAGCCTATTGTCATGTAAGGAGAGGTCACACCTTTGGGATTATTTAAATAGTCCTTAGAATATTCTTCAAGTATAGACGGAGTAAAGGGCATCCAAAAGTCTCTGTTTTTGACACTTTCATTTATTTTTTTTATATTTTTAATATTGCTAGGATTTGCTAAAATTGATCTATTCCCTAGTGCTCTCGCTCCAAATTCTCCTCTTCCTACACATCTTGCTACTATGTGATCTAGTTGCAATAACTTTGCTATGTATTTATTATCAAAGTTTTTTATAATACCAAAGTCTTTACTAGAAGATTTTCTTTTATCTATTTTCAAGAAACTTTTTTTTCTATCATAAGATACACTATAACCTAAATAAGGGCTTTCCATGTGTTTTACATTTCTATTTTTTTCCTTAGAAATAGCAAAGCATGCTCCTGCAGATAATGATTCGTCTCCTCCAGATGCAGGAACGCTTAAAAATTTTATTTTTTTACTCTTCAGAATTTCTCCATTTGTTTTAATGTTCATTGATAATCCACCTGAAAAGCAGAGTACACTTTTTCCTGTCTTTTTTACCCAATGTTCAATCCATTTTAGAGTAATTTCTGATGTCCAATTCTGTAATCCTGATGCTATGTTGTCAAACCTGTGTCCATCTAGACGATTTTTAAGATCAAAATAGCTGTCAATAAGAGGTTTTTTACTTACAAATTTTCCTGCTTTAAAGTCAAGTATATTAAAAAATATTTCTTCAACTTTTTTGACATGTTTTTTTGAGGTGCTATATGCTGAAAGTCCCATTACTTTATATTCATGCTCATTAGGTTTCATTCCTAATATCAATGTGCAAAATTTATATATTCTTGCTGTTAAAAATTCGTTCCCATAAGCTATTCTATTTAGCCTTCCATCTTTATCTACTTTAGAGACACTCCAATTCTTTTTATCGCCCATGGCGTCTGCTGTCATTACTAGGATATCTTCATAATCATAATTCTTTAAACTTCCACCATACAAAGCATAGTAAGCATGGCATTTATGTTGATCTAATTTACAATAATTAGCAAAATGAGGAATAAACTTTTTTAGGGGACTAAATATTTCTTTGTTACAGAAGTGATCATATGCTTTCTGTAGACTTATTCTTTTTTTTAAAAATGAAAAATCTAAATTATGAAACCTATTAAGTTTCTCTCCCTTTATAATTTGCCTGCGCCATACTTTTCCATCTAGAGGCTTATTTTGATAAAAATGTGGATACCATACTTCTCTCATTTCTTTTAAATGATCTTCTACACTATAATTGGAATACTTATCCAAACAAAAAAAGTATGGGTTATATAGAGTAGAGCCATAAACAGCCAAATCTATTTTGCTTTTATCTCCATTTAAGTGCTCCTTAACAAGAGACTTTATAGCCAACAAGGGAAAACCTGATTGATTTTTTACTTTAGTAAATCTTTCTTCTTGAATTAAGCCCTTAATTTCTCCGTTTATCATTATAGATGCAGAAGAATTATGACTTATTGCTATACCTAAAATATTCATAACTATAACTAGGTATAATACTAATTTTTTGAGATTAAAGTAAAGAAATAATTTAGAAAGAAAATGGTGCCGGATGAGAGATTTGAACTCCCGACCCACTGATTACAAATCAGTTGCTCTACCAACTGAGCTAATCCGGCAAGTAATTGAAATCATTACTTTTTTTGCGATTTCAAAACCTATAGAAAAATAATTAATACAATAATAGTACAACAATTATCTTTCTTATGGCGTATTTATACTAGATTTTAATACTTAAGTAAATATGAAAGGGTACAGCAATTCTTAGGCAAATAGACATATAGATGATGATATAACTAGGAACCTAAAGATAGGCAGTAGCTGTAGGCATTGGGTTTACTGGAGAAACTTAAGGTATCGTTTTTCAGAACTAAAAATACATCACTATTATATACTCAAGGGATAGGCAGACAACAGCCTGACATTCTCTATATATCTCTATAGCTGTAAGATATTTAGTAGAAATGAGGGATCTATAGACACAGCTTGATTACTCCCAAAGTCGGCGCTAGTTTAATTACTCCTAATAAATATATCAAAATATATATTGATTTACATATGATTATCTAATGAGTTTATTGTACTGTTCTTCAAACTCTATTTTGCTGTTTTGATTAAACAAGGGTAGTCCAATCAGGTTATATTTCTTACCTTCAATTTTCAGTATTTTTTTCTCTGAATATATTTCTGTAATTTCTTTTAAGAATAAGTTTTTCCATTCATCTTTTTGTAAAAGATTATCTCCTTTAGGTTCAACAAAAACCTGATAATGTAGGTTATTTTTATCTTTGAGAAATAGAATAAAGTCAGGTTGAAAACCTTGTCCAGTATTAAAGTCATAGATTTTATATTGCTCTTCGTTTCTCAAAAGATATAATTCTTTATATTTTTGCTGTAGATTAATGATTGTTTCTTTGATAAATTCAATCAATCCTTTTTCTTCGCTGGTACCATAAAACTCGTCTAGTGTAATTTACCCTATTTGTCTTTATAAACTTTTATGAATATATATAATTAGTAAAAAAAAAATATGTTAGATTAATTAAATGAAAAAAAATCTCAAAAGAAGTTTTTCTTCTAGAAGTTTCGGGTATCTTGTCTCCGCAATTTTATCAATATACGGAAGTTATAAATTTTTATATAATGAAAATATAGAGTATTGGTTATTTATATCTTCAATAATTATTCTTCTTTTTGCTATATTCTATCCAAAAATCTTTAATAGACCTGCTGATTTATGGCATAAAATTGGACTATTTATTCATGCTATTTTTAGTCCAATTATATTAACTTTTGTTTATATCCTATCTATACTAATTGTTGGGTTAATAATGAAAATATTTAAAAGAGATCCTCTAAGAAAAAAATTTGATAATAAACTAACTACATACTGGGAAAATAAGAAAACAGAAAGTAATAAAATTATTAATTTGAAAGATCAATATTAAATGATAAAAAAAGCTTTTTTCATTATAATTGGGGTAATATTATCTACTATTCTTACTTTAGGTTTTTTTGAAACATTATTATATTATTTTCCTGTAAACGAAGGCTTAAGGGTACAACCTGTTAATGAAGAAAGTCCCATTTTTAGATTTGAGCCAAACAGAGAGGTGCAATATTCAAAACATTGGAATTTTGACATATCAAACAAAGTAAAAATCAACAATGACGGTTTTGTTAATAATGCAGATTATTTGAAAAATTCTAAAAAGCCATTGTTATCTATTATTGGAGATTCCTATGTAGAAGCACTTATGGTTCCATTTGATAAATCTATTTCAGGTATACTTGGTTCTGAGGCTAATGATAAAAGGGTTTACTCTTTTGCAGCCTCTGGGGCTGGTCTTTCTCAACATTTGATATGGGCTAAATATGCAAAAAAAAATTATAGAAGTGATGCCTTTATATTTGTTATTATTGCTAATGACTTTTCTGAGTCGCTCTATAAATATGAAAGCAGCCCTGGATTTCACAGATTTAACAGAAAAGATAATAATGATTGGGAATTTGTGTTATCTACATATGAACCTTCGTTATCAAGAAAAATTTTAAGGAAGTCTAAATTGGCTATGTATGCAATAACCAATTTAAATGTTCACAAATTATTTAAAGCTAATTTAAATCTAGGGCAGTATGATAAACGAGAACAATACATTTCTAATTTTCGATCAGATGTTAGTTCTGATTTCTGGAAGGAAGCCAAATGGGCAACACAAATTTATCTGGAAAATATAGAAAACTTTGCTGGTGTAAATAAGAATAATATTTTATTTGTGATCGACGGTGTTCGGCCACATTTGTATGATGATAATCAGATAGAAATGATTAATGATAGCTTTTGGGTTAACATACGAAATTATTTTTTGAAAGAAACGAGTTCAAGGGGGTTTGAAGTGCTAGATATGCAGGATAAATTCAGAGAAAACTATCAACATACAGGCAAAAAATTCGAATTTATATCGGATTCTCATTGGAATGCTCATGGACATAGTGTAGTTGCTGATAGTATAATTAAAAGTAGATTTTGGAAAAAATTTTCTTATGTTCATAAAAAATAGGCTATAGTAAAAAAATGTCTATAATATTCGAGTTATTCAAATTTCTTTTGGCTAGAAAAAAAATTTGGCTTTTACCTCCAATAATTATTATTATTATGTTTGGTATTTTAATTATTTTTAGTCAAGGTAGTGTTATGGCTCCATTTATTTATACTTTATTTTGATTATAATACCGATATGAAAGTAATAGGAATATCATCTTATTATCATGATAGCGCTGCCGCGCTTCTAGATAATGGGAATATAATATCTGCAGTACAAGAGGAGAGATATACTAGAATAAAACATGACTCTTGTTTTCCAAAAAATGCTATAAAATTTTGTACATCAAGCGCAAATATAAATATAAATAAAATTGATTATTTTGTGTTTTATGAAAAACCTTTTTTAAAATTTGAAAGGTTATTAGAAACATACTTGTCTTTTGCTCCTAGGGGTTTAAGCAGTTTTAAAATGGCTATACCAATCTGGGTTAAGGAGAAAATATATCAAAAAAATCTTTTAATAAAAGAATTAAAAAATCTTGGTTGCGATCAAAAAGTAGAAAAAAAAATACTATTCTCAGAACATCATTTAAGTCATGCCGCCTCTGCGTTCTTTGCTTCTCCATTTAGCAAAGCTGCAATTTTAACTCTAGATGGGGTAGGAGAGTGGGCAACTACTACAATAGGTATAGGTAACGAAGATAATATTTCTCTTTTAAAAGAGATTACTTTTCCGAATTCACTTGGGCTTCTGTATTCTGCTTTTACTTATTACTGTGGCTTTAAAGTAAATTCAGGAGAATACAAACTTATGGGGTTAGCTCCTTATGGAGAAGCCAGATATACAGATAAAATTTTTAATAATTTAGTAGATGTTAAAGATGATGGTTCTTTTAGATTAAATCAACATTACTTTGATTATTGCACAGGATTAAAAATGATAAATAAAAATTTTGAAAATTTATTTGGAAAGTCCGCTAGACACCCTAATGAAAAAATTACTAAGTTCTATATGGATATAGCGGCTTCTATTCAGAGAGTATTAGAACATATAGTGCTTAAAATTTGTAAATTCGTAAGACAAGAAACAAAATTAAAAAAACTTTGTATGGCAGGGGGTGTTGCATTGAATTGTGTAATAAACGGAAAAATTATAAAAAATGGGATTTTTGAAGATATTTGGATACAGCCAGCCGCAGGAGATGCTGGGGGAGCATTAGGAGCAGCATTATTTGCTCATACCCAGATAAAAAAAAACAAAACTTTTAAATTTAAAAACAATGATAAAATGCAAGGTGGCTATCTGGGGCCATTCTATAAAAATGCTGATATAAAAGTAGAGTTGGATAAGTTAGGCGCTAGTTCTGTTCAATTAGAGAATAAAGAAATAATTAAAAAAACAGTAAATGCTTTAAAAAAACAAAAGATAGTAGGTTGGTTCCAGGGAAAGATGGAATTTGGGCCAAGAGCGTTAGGAAATAGATCAATACTTGCCGATCCCAGGTCAAAAAGTATGCAAAAAGATTTAAATCTCAAAATAAAGTTTAGAGAAAATTTTAGACCTTTTGCGCCTTCTATTTTAAAGGAAAAACTGACTGAATGGTTTGACTATGATAAGGATAGTCCTTATATGCTTCTTGTTTACAAAGTAATAAAAAGTAAAATTTTGAAAAATAAAAAGTTAAAAAAAATAAAGAAAATTAATGATATATTAAGTAGTGTAGCTTCAAAAATACCCTCAGTAACTCACGTAGATAATACTGCAAGAATTCATACAGTGGATAAAAAAATAAATCCAAAGTTTTACCAACTTATTAGCTATTTCTATAAGGAGACTGGCTGTCCAATCCTAATAAATACAAGTTTTAATATTAGAAGCGAACCCATAGTTTGTTCACCTACAGATGCATTTAGATGCTTTATGGGAACTGACATGGATGTTTTGGTTATAGAAAATTTTATATTATACAAGAACAAACAAGATAAAAAACTTCTTAAAGATTATAGAGAAAATTTTGAATTGGATTAAAGGTTTTATAACTTTTTTGTTTTTAGATATATTTTTTGCATAGATAATAATTTTATGAAACTGTTTATTTTATGAATTTAAAAATTATAAGTTCTTCATATTTGCTTCCTAATAATAAATCTTGGAGAAATCTACAAAAGGAGTATGTTCTAGAATTCTCAGATTATGGAAATTGGGGGAAAGACCTTATTACTTCATCTCCAGATAATATTTTAGCTTGTATATTATTCTTTGAAGATATTTTAAAAAATAAAAATCTCGAAGAAAATGATATGGAAAATCAATTTGGGCTATTACTTCAAACGTTAGAGCAAAGGCTTTCAATTGCCACTAAGCCTACCTTAATCCTTATTAGCTTTTTCGAAGATATCAATATACTTAAGTTTTCACGAAGTTCATCAAAAATGCATTCTATACATTTATGGCTATTAAAAAAAATATATAGGCTATGTGCGAAGTATAAAAATTTATACTTTTGTAACTTAGACGATGAATTTTCAAAAATAGGTAAGGGTAATTGTATTGATAAAAGAAATTGGTATTTAGCTCGTTGTCATTTTTCTTCTAAAGGTTTAGATGTTATTTCAAAAACTATAAAAAGAATTTTACATCGCTACAACTTACCTCCATCAAAAGTTCTTGTCTTAGATTGTGACAATACTATTTGGGGAGGAGTTATAGGAGAAGACGGTATAGATAAAATAATTTTAGGAGAAGATGGATTAGGGCAGGTATATTATGACTTTCAAAAAGCAGCTAAAAAGTTAAGCGAGCATGGAGTTTTATTAGTATTAGCCAGCAAAAATAATGAAGAAGATGTTTGGAATGTTTTTGAAAATCATGACTCTATGATACTTGCTAAAAAAGACATTATAACTTATAGAATTAATTGGAACGAAAAGTCTATTAGTTTGAAAGAAATCTCTAATGAGTTAAATTTAGGTCTTGATAGTTTTGTCTTTTGGGATGACTCTCCTATAGAACGGAATAAAATTAGAATAGCATTACCAGAAGTGAAAACAATAGAACCTCCTCAGGAGATCTTTCTTTGGCCAAGCTTATTATTAAACCTAGACTGTTTTATAAGTTTTAATGATACTTTAGAAGATCTTAATAAAAAAGAACAATATGAAATTAGATCAAAATTTGTTCAGGATAAGAAAAAAAATCTAGACGAAAATGCCTACCTAAAATCTATTAATATGAAACCTGTAATACATTTTCTAAATAAAAGTAATATAAATAGAGCCGCCCAACTTTGTCAAAAAACTAATCAATTTAATTTGAGAACAATAAGATATTCAGCACATGAACTTATTGAGTTAGATAAATCTAATGAAAATAGAATTTTTTTAGTAGATCTTGAGGATAAGTATGGAAAGCATGGCTTAATAGCATTGTTAATTCTAAAGGAAATAGATAAGGATAATATATTTATAGATACGTTTTTAATGAGTTGTAGAGTTTTAGGAAGATACCTTGAGGCATGGATCTTAAAAAAAATAATTTCTCTTTCAAATAAATATAAATATAAATTCATTATAGGTGAATACTTAGAAACAAATAAAAATAAAGTAGCAAGTGGTTTCTATAAAACTTATGGTTTTAATTCTTTAGATAATAAAAAACTTAATAATAATATTAAAAAGTTTGCAAAAAATGGGATGTTATTTAGAATATCAACAAGCAATATAAAAATTCACAATCAGGATATTTATGACTAAAGTCAATAGCATAGACATAGAAAAAATTATACTAATGACATTTCCTGATGTTAAAATTAATTGTCCCATTGATGATCTGAAAATAGGAGATTTGGAGGCTTGGGACTCTTTAGGAAACTTTAATTTGTTATTAGCCGCCGAGGAATTTTATAATATAAGATTTTCAATGGAACAAATGTCGGAAATTAAATCTATAAAACAACTTGTAGAAGCAATTGAGAGACAAGAAGATTGAAAATAGAAAATGTAAACAGGGCTTTGCAAAAAGCCGGAATTAATCAAAATGATACTATTATGATACATGGGGATGCGATTGTAGCAGCCCAATTTTTAGCAGTGGACAAAGAAAAAAGGTTAGAGTCTCTTCTGAAAGAGATTATTAACTATATAACCAAAGAAGGTACTCTTATTATTCCTACTTTTACTTACAGTCTTACAAATAATGAAATTTATGATGTTTTAAATTCCAAAAGTAAGATAGGAAAGTTTAGTGAGTGTTTTAGAAAACTTCCTAATGTAAAAAGATCTCTTCATCCTATATTTAGTGTTGCTGTTTTAGGAAAAAATGAAAATGATTTCGTAAATAGTGATACTAAAGATTGTTTTGGTGATAATACCATTTTTGATATCCTGCATAGACTAGATGGAAAAATAATGAATCTAGGGTGTGAGTTCAATATTACTTATGCGCATTATGTTGAACAAAAGTTAAGTGTAGAATATAGATATTTTAAAAACTTTAATGGTTTTATAATCAATGAATCAGAAAAAAAGTCAGTAAAAACCAGATACTTTGTAGGTGATAAAAAATTACGTTATTCCCTCAAGCTAGATAAATTAAAACAAAGGCTGATTTTGAAAAATAAAATTAAAATAAGTTCCTTTGGAAGATTTGCATCATATACAGTAAGGTGCCAAGACTTTTTTAAATATGCAAAGGAACTTATAGAGGAAAATCATTTTGGATTGATTGAGGAAGGGCAAAGTGACTAAATTAAAAAGTCATATGTATAGAATGGCTAAAGATTTGTGGCCCATAAATAGAAGTATTACTGGAAAAGGTCTAAGAGATACACTTTCAATAATATCCAAGCACCTGCCCAATATAAAGATTAAAAAGATAGCGTCTGGAACAAAAGTTTTTGATTGGAAAATTCCTGAAGAATGGAATGTATCTGAAGCATTTATACTCACTCCAGAAAAAAAAAAAATATGTGACATTAAGAAAAATAATTTGCATCTAATGGGCTACAGCACACCAATAAATACAAAATTAAGCCTGGAAAAACTTAAAAAAAACCTATTTTCTATACCGAGTAAGCCAGATGCAATTCCCTATGTGACATCATATTATCAAAAAAATTGGGGTTTCTGTATAAAAGAAAAAGAGAAAAAAAAATTAAAACCTGGAAAATATAATGTTTTAATAAAATCTAAATTTAAGAAAGGTTATTTGAATTATGGAGAATTAATCATTCCCGGAAAAATTAAAAAGGAAGTTTTTCTGTCTACTTACATATGTCATCCTTCTATGGCAAACAATGAAATATCAGGTCCAGTAGTAACTACTGAACTTGCAAAATGGCTAACCAAAAATAATAATAAATATACTTACAGAATAATTTTCATTCCAGAGACTATAGGTTCTATTGCATATTTAAGCAAAAACCTAAATATTCTAAAAAAAAGAGTTATAGCAGGCTTTAATGTAACTTGTGTGGGAGACAATAGAGCGTATTCTTTTTTACCATCGAGAAATGGCAATACTATTAGTGATAAGGCCGCACAACATGTATTAAAATGGACAGATAAAAATTATAAATCCTTTGGATGGGAAGCAAGAGGCAGTGATGAAAGACAATACTGTGCTCCAAAAGTTGATCTTCCTATAGCATCTATTATGAGAACTAAGTTTAATGAGTATCCAGAATATCATACGTCTTTAGATACCTTAGGAAAGGTCGTTACGGAAAAAGGGCTTCAAGGTGGATTTGAAGTAATTCAGAAAGCTATACTTGCAATAGAAAATGATTTTTATCCTAAATCCACAACATTCTGTGAACCTCAACTCAGCAAAAGAGATCTATACCCTAGTATTTCAAATATAAGCAACAATCAAACAATGAAAGAAATAAAATTATTAATGGACTTTATATCCTGGTCAGACGGTACCAATAGTTTGATAGATATTGCAGAGAAATGCTCTGTTCCCGTTTGGGAACTTTATCCTATAGTAAAAGTTCTGAAAAAGAATAACTTAATAACTTCTTAATGGAATTTAATAAATATTATTTTAAATAAATTTCATAGTTTTTTCTTTTTCCTACTTTTTTTGCTGGAATACCAAAACAAACTAAATTATTACCTATATTATTGTGTACGTAACTAGCTGAACCTATGACAGTATCATTACCTATTTTAATTCCATTTTTTATTATAGCCCCTAATCCTATAGCAGATCTACAACCAACTTTAACATTACCCCCAAGTATTGATCCTGGAGCTAAAGAACAAAAGCTTTTTATATTACAATCATGATCAACGGAGCAATTTGTATTAAGTATACAGAACATTCCTATTTTAGTATTAGGTCCGATAGTAACATTAGGCATTATAACTGTTCCACCAGATATTTTAACATTATCAGATATTACAGCTGATTTATGGATAAGAGCAGGAAAACTGGAAAAAGAAATTTTTTTTCTATAGTTATTATATATTGTTTCTCTTTTAAAGTTATCTCCAATTGCGATAGCAAAGAACTCTTTATTGAAGTTTTTAATAGCCTCCTTATCACTTATAAATTTTATTTTTTTTTTAGTCTTACTTTTATCTACAAATGCTGATATTTTGTAACCACTTGACTTAGCAACACTAGCAACACTGTTAGAATGTCCTCCAGTCCCTACTATTAATAATTTTCTTTGTAAATTCTTATCGGGAGTCCACTTGTCAATTTTAGGTTCTGATTTTCTAGGATGCAAACCTTTATTACATATTGCTATTATTCTTTTCGCTTCTATTTCAGCTTCCTTTATAGACATTTCTGGATAGTGTCCCAACGTTCCTCTAAAAGGTGATTTGTATGATTTGTTGGAGACTCTCTTAATTCTTTTCATTATTCTGAAAGATATAGTACCGTTTTTATTTGCCTCTGCCCACAAGCCCAAATTACCTTTAAGTTTTTGATCTTTATAACTTAACTGATTTAGGTTTTTAACAGTAATTTTTTTCATATTTAAATGTATCATGATGATACTATTAAATATATATTTATTTTTTATTTTTCATTAAATACGATGCATAATTAAAATCATCAATATCATCGATATCTACGGACTCATTTCTCTCCATAATAAAAGCAACAGTCTTCTCAGTATAATAAGATTTTAATTTTTTTAGAATATCAAATTTTAATATATAAATAGCTCCATTGGGTATAAACTGAAATTCTAGGTCTTGTCTATTGGAATTTTTATTTCTTTTATTTTTAATAATATAATAATTTTTTTTAATATTAAAAATCCAATCGGATGGAAAGTCTAATTTTTTACAAGATATTAAAGAGTCAGCTTTTGCTTTTTTGTATAACCTTATAGCGTCATCTATATGCTTGCTTGTTCTCAGGGGTGATGTTGGAAGGGTTACTATAAACTCTTTGATTTTATTTGATCTTTTTTTATTAATAAAATTAATTGCATGTTTATAAACATTTATGGCTAGCGCCTTATCAGTACATAGATAATTAGGTCTCTTAAAAGGAACATTTATTTTATAATGATTGCAAATATCTACAACTTTATCATCATTGGTTGTGACTAAAATTTCAGATACCTTCTTAGATTGAATTAGACTTTCTAGTGTCCAAGCAATTAGTGGTTTTCCATTCAATATTTTAGTGTTTTTATTATGTATCCCTTTAGAACCTTTTCTAGCTGGTAAGATTGCTAACAAAAATTACTCCTATAATTAATTAAAAATCTTCTTTTTTAATAATCTCGTCATAACTTATATTTCTTTTAGATTTTTTTCCTATTACAAATTCTATGTCCCCGGGAGACAGTCCTCTACCTGGTCTTTTAAAATCTAGCATATCTAACGCAAAAATTTCCCCTTTTTTAATATCTCGAGAAGCAACGATACTCCTTCTAAATTCATTAACTCTAGCTTTACTTTCCGTTCTTATGATTCTTGGATTGCCCAGTGCTAACTTAGCATTTTTGCAGTCTTGAATAAGATTTTTCATTTCCTTAGGGTCTGCTGATAATTTATGATCCCATCCTTCCATATTCTTATCAAGAGTGAAATGCTTTTCTATTAGCGTAGCTCCCTTTGCAATTGCAGCTATGGATACACTAGATCCAATCGAATGATCAGAAAAGCCAACTGGATAGGAATAGTTTTTTTTTAAGGTTTCTATTCTTTCCAGATTAATTTTAGCCAGTGGTGCTGGGTATATAGATAAGCAGTGTAAAATAACTATGTTTTTATTGTTTCTATTTTCTATTATCCTGATCGCTTTATCAATTTCTTGTAAGGTCCCCATACCTATAGACAAAATTATCGGTTTTTTTTGCCTAGCAATGTAATCTATAAAGGGATAATTATTTAGATCCATAGAGGCAATTTTAATACAGGGAACTTTTAGCCTTTTGACAATAAAATCTACTTCTTTATTAGAAAATGGTGTTGATATTAAACTAATCCCAATTTTTTTGGATAATTCATTTAATAAGATTAGTTGTTTTTCAGAAATAGAATACTTACTAACTATCTTTTTTAAAGAGGTGTCACTTCTATCTCTATAATCATCGTTTAAGAAGAAATTTTCACGATACTTAACTTTAGAGAAAATAGAGGATGTGCTCCAGGATTGAAACTTTACAAAGTCAGCTCCTGCAGATTTTGCTTTGACCAGAAGTTTCCTTGCTAATACTGTACTCCCATTATGATTTGAGCCTATCTCTGCAATAAATAATGGTGAAGAATTTCTAGTAATAATTTTCTTAGTAGCTAGTGTAATTTTCATTTCAATCTAAATTTTTGTAGTCACTTTTTCCCACCAGAATGGAAATTCATTAATATTGCTATTAATTAGTTGAATATATTCATTTTTCGTAATAGGATTTTTTAATTTTTTTTCTAAGTGATTTAATGTACTAGAATAAATATTATATTTTTCATTCAAGGACTTTAATTCAAGATAATGTTCTTTTTTTATTTTAATTACTTTTAACATTTCCTTTTCGTCTATGCGCCCAAATAAAGCAGAGACATTATTTTTATGAATTCTATATTTTGTTGTAAATTTATTATAAAAAATTACCTTTTTTTTTCTCAACAATATTTGACTCCAAATAAACCAATCGTATGCAAGGATATTTTTATTTTTTGGAAAAAGATTTATATTTAATGTATTTGTATTTGTTGCGGTATTAGACATTCCCATAAAGTTATAATCAAAAAGAAAATTTATATCTATTTTTTGTTTATTTCTTAATCTTTTTGAAAAATATTTCTCTATATGTATAGTTCTATTATCATTAAATAAGTCTAAGTCATTTACAACTACGTCGCATTCACCTAGCTTTTTTAAGCTAAGATCTACCCTATTTTTATCTAATAAGTCATCACAGTCTGAAAAAATTACTGATTTAAAATTTTTTTTAATATAATTTATCATTTTTGCTCTTGCAAATGCAGGTGGCTCATTAATTTCTATAACTTTAAAATTTATTTGAAAATCTTCTAAATAACTATAAATTTCTTTTAATCCATTATTAAAGATAACTAAAATAAAGTTTTTGTTAGATTGAGAAGAAACGGAATTTAAAAATTCTACAATATAATTTCTTGCTTGGGGATAAAAAACTGTAGCTAATGCATTATCGGACATAAAAATTATTAGATGTTTTAAAACAATTAGTATACATTATTTTTATGATAAATAAATCATATTACTCTTGTTAATGCATTATCAATAGCTACTATCAAAATTATTAATGAAAAAAAAAGCTTTAGTATTTTTTAGTCACCTAAAATTCAGGGACATAGAGTTAGATCTAGTAAAGTACATTAAAAAAAAACAAAATTATCGAACAATATTTGTAGTAAACACAATACAAACTAAATTATTTTATCAAAAGAAATTCCCTAACAGTGTTGATGAAATAGTTGTATATGAAGATGAATTTGATCTAATTAATAAAAAAATAGATAAAAAAAATCTTTTTGATAAAGCATTAAGAATAGAAGAAGACTTAGGAGTCTCTTTAAATAGAGCTTTTTTGTTGGAAAGAACCATAGGAAGAGGTTTCCACGCTTCTGGCGGTTTTAATCATCCTAAAACTAGGCTTTCAGAAAGTTCACAAATAGACATACTTAAAATAGCGGTAGGGTTAGTAGACTTTTGGTTTAGGTTATTCAAAAAGTATGATATTAAGTTAGCTATAAATCTTCCTCAAATAGGAACGCGCATAGCTAAATTAGAAGGAATAAATACAAAAACGCTTGTAATAGGTAAATTCGGTAAAAGGTTATATTGGAGCAATCTTATTAATTTTGAGCCTGATACACTTATTAAGTTTTATAATGAAAATAAAAAAAAGAAATTTAAAAGGTTTGTGCCAGATAAACCTCAGTTTAATCATATGGCATTAAGAAATGAAGATATTAGAGGTTTTAAATTCTTAGATACTTTTAATGCTTCGAGTATAATGTTATTTAGAAGATTATATGGCTATTTAAGAGGATATAGAAAAAGCAGAAACATACATGCTTTTTCTGAATATAAATATTTTTGGAGAAAAAGAAGAGACTTTTTTAGACATAGAAGGCAATCAGATATAAATTTTAAAGAACTAAAAAACTTAAATTATAAATATATATATTTTCCACTAATGACAGAGCCAGAGTCTTCTTTGCACGGAATGGCAGACGACTTTTTTTTTCAATTAAGCGCAATAAATATGCTGGCACGCGACCTTCCAGCTAACTACAAAATTATAGTAAAAGAACATTTAATTGCTTTAGGTAGAAGACCAAAAGATTTTTACGACCAAATAAAAGAGCTAAAATGTGTTCTATTCGCCGATCCCTTAGATTTTGGAATAAATTATATGAAAAAAGCGGAAGCAGTTGCCCTGATAGCAGGGACTTCTGGCTGGGAGGCTTCTGCTATGGGTATTCCAGTTATTACATTTACTAAATACAATGCATATAATTTTCTAGATCACGTTTTTACAGTAACCCATCCCGATGATACTTGTAGCATTATAGACCACCTTAAGAAAAATACTTATCCATCGAAAAAATCTATTCACGACGGAGCTAAAATGTATGATAGTTATTTAAAAATGAGTTTTAAATTTGAGAAAAATAGTCCATTTATAAAATGGGATTTCAATTCAAATGAGAAGATAACTGAGAAGTTTATAAAAAACATTTATCTTAGACTTAATATGTTTTAGTATTCTAAGATGTCTTTTAAATTAAATGGTACTAATATATTGGTTACAGGAGCAGATGGCTTTATTGGATCACATTTATGTGAACAATTAATTACTTACGGTGCTAATGTAAAAGCTTTAGTTTTTTACAATTCCTTTAATAAAGTAGGGTGGCTAGAAGATATAAATCCAGAAATTGTAAAATCAATGGAAATTATTTCGGGTGATGTAAGAGATAGCGAAATGGTTTGTAAATTGACAAAGAATGTTGACATAATTTTTCACTTGGCGGCATTAATTTCAATTCCATACTCCTACACTTCTCCAAGATCATTTGTTCAAACAAATCTATTAGGAACTTTAAATATCCTAGAAGGAGCTAAAGCGAATAATTGTAATAGAATTATTTCTACATCCACAAGTGAGGTTTATGGAAGTGCTTTGGTGACTCCTATAGATGAAGAACACAGAATACAAGCACAATCTCCTTACGCCGCATCAAAAATTTCAGCCGACCATATACTTGAATCGTATGTAAGGTCTTATAATATGCCAGCAGTCGTACTAAGGCCTTTTAATACATATGGCCCCAGACAGTCTGAAAAAGCGGTTATTGCTAATATTATAAGACAAGCGATAGATGACTCTATAAAAGAAATCAAAATAGGAACTTTAACAACTAAAAGAGATTTCAATTATGTTAGTGATACAGTAATGGCTTTTATAATGTTAGCATTGGTGCCGGATAAAAAAATATCCTATGGAAGTGTTTATAATGCAGGATCTGGTCATTCAATTACAATAAAAAATATTTTGGATATAATTTTATCTATGACCAATAGTAATAAAAATGTAATTGTAGATAAGAAAAGGTTCAGGCCTGAAAAATCAGAAGTTTTAAACTTAGTCGCATCTTCTAAAAAAATTAAAAAACTTACTGGTTGGCATAATAGAATAGACATGGAAGAAGGATTGAAAAAAACAATAATTTGGTGGAAAAAAAGAAAGGAAATTAACAAATTAAGGGCATCATCTAACTATTCAATATGATACTTTTAACACATTGAATTTAAATTAATTAAGTAAAATTATGATAAATAATAAAAAATTCATTCCTTTAAGTATTCCATACCTAAATGGTCATGAAAAAAAGTATACTCTAAAGTGCTACCAAGACAATTGGTTATCATCAGCGGGACCTTATATACAAAAATTTGAAAAAAAATTTGCAAGCTTTATTGGAGCAAAGCATGCAATAGCATGTTCTTCTGGAACAGCCTCTCTGCATTTAGCATTGAAAGCAATTAATGTTGCAAAAGGAGACCTAGTAATAGTTCCAGATCTTACGTTCATAGCCAGTATTAATGCTATAAAATATGTTAACGCGGACCCAATTCTAATAGATGCAGACTTTTCAAATTGGCAAATTGACTTAAAAGCATTACAGGAATTTTTAGATAATAAATGTTTTGTAAAAAATAAAAAATGTATTCACAAAGAAACAGGAAAAAAAATATCTGCAATAATAGTTGTTCATATTTTAGGGTATGCAAATAATTTAGATAAAATAAAAAAGCTGTCCAAAGAGTTTATGCTTCCTATTATTGAGGATGCTGCTGAAGCATTAGGAACAAAATATAATAAAAAACTTGTTGGCACAATAGGAGCTATTGGTTGTTTTAGCTTCAATGGAAATAAATTAATAACTACGGGTAGTGGTGGCATGGTAGTTACTAATAATCAGAAATATGCAAATATTATGAGACATTTGTCACAACAGGCGAAACTTAAGGGTGATGATTATTTACATTCTGAAATAGGTTTTAATTATAGAATGTCAAATATACAGGCCAGTCTAGGCATAGCACAATTATTAGATATAAAATCTAGAATAACGAAAAAAAAAAAAATATTTTCGGTATATAAAAAAGCTTTTTCCTGCAAATCTTTTTTATTTTTGCCAACAGAAATAAGTAAGGCGAATAGCAGCTATTGGCTCACTACTGTAAGAATAAATAAAAAGATCATTAAAAAGGAAATTAAGGTTATTATAGAAGAGTTATCCCATGCAGGAATTGAAACAAGAAGACTTTGGCAACCTATGCACTTATCCAAGCCACACAAGAGTTCAATTTACGTTGGAGATAAAAACTCTGAGAAAATATACAACTCTTCAATTAGTCTTCCTAGTTCTGTAGGTTTAACTACAAGACAACAAGAAAAGGTAATTAAAGTTTTTTTAAAAACAATAGGTTTTTAGATTAGACAAAAATTATTTCTGTTTATATTATTGGATCAGAAAATAAAACATTAATGTTCAAAATAATTCCATATAAAAATAATATTATTAAAAAAGCAAGAAGCATAAGATACGCAATGCAAAAATTAAATATTATGGAGTACCCCTTTTTTTTAGTGATAGACGCAGAAAACAAAGTTATAGGCAGTATTACTGATGGAGATATTAGACGAGCAATACTCAAAGGCCTTGATATAGATAGTAGCGTAATCAATTGTATGAACAAAAAACCTAAAATTGCTAATCTCCAAAATAAATCTAGTTATGATAAAGTTCTTAAAAATATAAAGACGTTTAGAAAATTTGCACCAGTAATTGATAGTAAAAAAAAGATTAAGTTTATTATTGTAGAAGATCTGCCATCAAAAAAGAGCATAGCCTTAATTATGGCAGGAGGTTATGGTAAACGTTTAGGTAAAATGACAGCACAAACTCCAAAACCTCTTTTGAAATTGGGCAAGAGATCTATTTTGGAGGATATAATAAAAAAACTGGAAAATGCAAAATATACTAATATTTTTATTTCCACATATTACTTGCATCAGAAAATAGAAAATTTCGTTAAAAAAAGAAGGTCAAAATCCAACATAAAAATATTAAAAGAAAATGTGCCTTTAGGCACAGCAGGTAGTATTTACTTAATCAAGAATGAAGAATTTGAAGCCTTAACGGTCATTAATGGTGATATTATAAGTGATATAAATTTAGATGCATTAGATAATTTTCACAGAGATAAAAAAAATGATATAACAGTTTCAGTAGCAGACTACTCTCATACTATTCCTTTTGGAGTTATAGAGTTCGACAAAAACCATCTTTATAAAAAACTCGAGGAAAAGCCAATTTTAAGAAAATTTATTTTAAGTGGCATTTATTGTTTAGACAAATCAGTGTGTAATTTAGTAGAAAATAAGTTTTTAGATATGCCTGATCTTATTAAAAACTCTTCTAAGTTAGGGAAAAGAATAGGGGTTTTTCCTATATATGAATACTGGAATGATATAGGAACACCACACAAGTTTTCTTTAGAAAAAAACAGACAAAAAATAAAAAACAATAAAAATTAATTATAAAGTCTTAATAAATTCTTTTCTAGTTCAGAAGAGTTTTTTCCTAAAAGTGCTTCTTGAATATCTGGCCTATGCAAATACCTCTCATGCTCTATTGCCATATTTGGCGAGCCATAGCATATGATGAGCATAAGTCTATGTCCCTCTTCAACTCTTGCGCCCATGTGAAAAGAATAATATGGGCTCATCAGCCAAGCTTGCCCTCTATTGCCTGAAAGTTTTACTATATTTTTTTTTTTTGCATATTTTTTTATTATATTGTCTTCAACTCTTCCACCTTCGTATCTAATTTTTTTCATAATTTTACTAGACATTGGTGCGTCAATGTAAGTGAATGGCCCATTCTTGACACTTATATTATCTATAGGTATTACCAAGTGTAATAGACTTTCATCAAGCATGTCTGTATGAAACTTTTGAAAATTTATAGGTTTCTGTGTCGGTTTCATAGCTTTTGTATAAGTAAGTGTAGCTGAGACCATAATTGGAATTTGTCCAATATAATTTGAAACTAATCCCATTAATGTTGGTTGCGCAGCAAATTTTAAAATTGGTTTTAACTCTTTAATTTGTTGGACATTAATTTTTTTATCTCCTCTAGGTCCAATTACGACATGAGTAGGCGGTTTATAGTTTTCTAGTATTGATGTCTTTTTTTCGTTGAATATTTTTTTACAATGATCCACAACTAAATTTATATTTTTGAGTTGATTTTTTTTAAATTTAAAGGAACGCTCTTTTTTCGAGATATATAATTTATCTGAAGCAAATTTATATTTTTTTATTTTTTTCGATTTAAAAAAAACAATAGGGTGTATTGCGCATTTTAATATTTTTAATATTTTCATTCTGATTGAACTTTTTATTTTTAACAATATTAATAAGTTACTTATATATCTTCCTATCCCTATTTCTTGTATCCTAGATTTCATATTTACTAGTCTAAAGATATTTTTTTTGATAATATTGTTGATCATTTTAATTCCAGACCTTTTTGTAATAATTTCAAATCAAATGACTGCTTATTTATAACTTCTTTATTAAAATAATTTAGATTATAGCAAGATATAAAGATGGTCAATAAGCCTAAATTTATTAACTTTGTTTTTTATTAATTATAGACCATGAAGTTATTAAGGGGTAAATCAATACCATAACTCTTAATGAAATATTTAAACTAAACATAATTATTTAGTTAAGATAATTAAAATCTATCATTTGATCCTGGCTAAAACTTTCTACTATCATTTTAAATTAATTTATTGTAATTAATAAGATTTAAGTGATATAACTTAAACAATTTTTTGTGAAATAATGTACATTAAATATTAAGTTTACTATTTATTCCTTTTGGAGGGGTGGCCGAGTGGTTAAAGGCAGCAGACTGTAAATCTGCCCTCATATGAGTACGTAGGTTCGAATCCTACCCCCTCCACCATAATTTCTTTAGGTTTCTAACCTTTCTGTAATTTCATTTATATCCATTAAGCACCTGTACTTTTATTAATTTGTATTATGGGTGTATTATGAGAGT
>MDTG01064482.1_pt1 | contig 25104 bp, 24 predicted proteins | sample 811421 | NCBI WGS metagenome assembly MDTG01 (sample SAMN05326645, study PRJNA326480) | marine metagenome | isolation source: seawater | place: Pacific Ocean: South East | collected 2011 | reverse complement strand
CGCTCCAGCGCCGCGACCAGCCGCTCCAGCGAGCGCTCGGGATCGTCGCCCTCCCTGACGGGCAACAGCGTGACGTTCACTTTTCGGTCGAGGATGACCTCGGCCACTTCGCAAAGCGCCTCGCCTATGCCGCGGTGCGCAATGATGACGATGTCGGTCATCGGATCAGCTCGCGGTGGTGGGTGACCACGGCCAGGCCCTGCTCCCGCCAGCGGCGAGCGAGTTCGTCGACCAGGTAGACCGACCGATGCTTTCCGCCGGTGCAGCCAATCGCAATCGTGAGGTGACTGCGCTGCTCTTCGGCCCACACGGGCAACCAGCGCCGTACGAAGCGATCGATGTCGTCGGTGAACTCGCGGACCAGCGGCGCGGCGGCCAGGAAGTCGCGCACCGGCGCTTCAAGCCCGGTCGAGGCCCTCAGCTCGGGCTGCCAGTGCGGATTGGGCAGGCAACGCGCGTCGAACACCAGGTCGACGTCACGAGGCACGCCCTTCTTGAACGCGAACGACTCCAGGACCAGGTTGGATATCTTCGGGGTTCCGGCTGGCTTGATCAGGTTCCAGATCCGGCGCCGGAGCTCATGGATGTTGCTTTCGCTGGTATCGACCACGTGCGCGGCCTGTTCGGCAAGCGGCTCGAGGATCTTTCGCTCTTCTGCGATGGCCTGGGCAAGCGTGCGTTCGCCGCCAAGGGGATGCCGCCGCCGAGTCTCGGAAAAGCGCCGGATGAGCACGTCGCTCTCGGCGGTCAGAAAGATCAGGTCGCACGGCAGGGAAAGCTGGCCGATCAGGTCCGGGAGCTGCGCCAGCTCCTCGGCGCCGGCGCGTGCATCGATGCCGACCGCGAGTCGCTGATAGCGCTGCGGATTGGACTCGATCTGTCCGGCCAGCGCCGGCAGCAGCGCACCCGGAAGGTTGTCGACGCAGTAGTAGCCGTGATCCTCAAGCGCGTTCAGCGCCACCGACTTGCCGCTGCCCGACAGCCCGCTGACGAGCACCAGCGGCTGCATGGGCCGGTCACTCATGGCGCATCAGCCTGCCGTGGCGCTCGAGGAACTCGGCCGTGGCGTCGAAGCCCTTCATTCGCAGCATGAAGTTGCGCACCGCTGCCTCGGCGATAACCGCCAGGTTGCGGCCGGGCAATACCGGCAACAGGATCCGCGGAATGTCCAGGTCCAGCACCCGGGATTTCTCCGATTGCCCGGACAGCCGGTCGAGCTTCGACTCGTCGCCGGGCTTCGGCTGGTGCAGGTGAAGAATCAGTCGCAGAAACTTGTTCGACTTGACCGCGGCGTCGCCGAACATCCGGCGCACGTTAAGCACGCCCAGGCCGCGCACCTCGAGACAGTCGCGCAGGACATCGGGGCAAGAACCGTCGATGATGTCGGGCGTCATCTGGGTAAATTCCGGACTGTCGTCGGCAATCAGGCGATGGCCGCGCGTGAGCAGCTCCAACGCCAGCTCGCTCTTGCCTGCGCCGGCGTCGCCGGTGATCAGGACGCCCAGCGTGAAAACTTCCATGAATACGCCGTGCACGACCACCGAATGAGCCAGCGCCCGCGCTACCTGGTATTGCAGCGTAGAGACCAGTTCCCAGCCCGGGCGGTCGGAGCGCAGCAGCGGCGTGTCGCTGTCGCGGGAGAGTTCTTCCAGGTCGTCCCCGGCATCGCCACCGCTGGCGACGATGAGCGCAGCCGGACGCTCGGCGCAGATACCGGCTATGGTTTCCCAGCGTTTCTTGGCGTCGAGCTGGTCGAGCCAGGCCAGTTCCTCGCGGCCCAGCACCTGGATGCGATTGGGGTGAATGAGATTGAGATAGCCGACCAGCGACGGGCGGGCGCGAAAACTGGCCACCGAGAGCGTGCGCTTGTCGGCGTGACGGCGGCCGCTGATCCAGCGCAGCTCCAGCTGCTCGGAAAAGCGGTCGACCAGCTCGCTGACCGTCATTTCGTTCATTGGACCACTACCGCGGCTCGCTCCTGGAATCCCCACTCAACACCGCGGCGAGCTGTCGGTAGCCTTCGACGTGGCGAAGCTCCTCGCGCTGCTCCGGATCGCTGAACAGCTCGGCGATGGAGGCCAGCAGCTTGAGGTGCGCATCGTTGCACTCGGAGGGCACGGCAAGCGCAAAGAACAGGTCGACGCTGGTGGCGTCGGGACTATCGAAATCGATCGGCCGAGTGAGCCGGATGAACGCCCCGGACACGCTGGACTGCGGAACGCGGCAGTGCGGAATCGCCACGCCGTGACCCAGGCCGGTCGAACCCAGGCGCTCTCGCTGGCAGAGCGCCTCGAAGATATCGCGGCGCTTGGCCGCCTGATCGCCCTGGGCCAGCAGCTCCGCTGCTCTTTCCAGAACCGATTTCTTGCTCGCCAGGTTCTGGTCCAGGACTACGCGATCGGCGCTGAGCAGATCGGCAAGCGGCATGGAGGAAGCCATTACAGGGGTGGGTTTCCGCTTGGCCGGTGGCGCGTCAGCCGGCTTCGGCCGGGCGGTCGTTCCGATGGTGGTCGGTGACCTTGCCCTTGTGTCGGCGGACCTGGCGATCCAGCCGGTCGGCAAGCTTGTCGATGGCTGCGTACATGTCCTCGGCCACCCCTTCTGCGTGGATGGGATTGGTTCGCCCACCGACGCCGACGGTCGCCTCGGCGGTGTGTTCGATCTTCTCCAGACGCAGGACTACGTGAACACCGGTCAGGTTGTCGAAGTGCCGCTCGAGCCGCTCGAGCTTTTCGGTCACGTATGCGCGCAACGCCTGGGTGACTTCCACATTCTGTCCGCTGATGTCGATCTGCATCATATGTTCTCCGGTTGTTGAGCGCTGTCGCCCCTTGAATACGCGCCGTCGCGAAAACCTCGCGACCGATTGCGCGCGGGCAACGTTTCAACTGCAATGGTATACCACAGCGCTGGATGATTCAGCCCGGCGTGGCCCTGGCGGCCGCCCTGCGACGCTGCGACGAATTGGGAATTCCAAGCTGCTCGCGGTACTTGGCGACGGTCCGCCTGGCCAGCAGCAGGCCGTCGTTCTCCAGCGCCTCGACCAGTGCCTGGTCGGACAGGGGACGACGCGGATCTTCGGAACGAATCAGCTGATCGAGTCGAGCGCGCACCGAGGTGGCCGAGATCTCCCCGCCGTCGCGCGTGGCGATCGCCACGGAGAAAAAGTACTTGAGCTCGAACGTGCCGCGAGGGGTGTGCAGGTACTTGCCGGTGGTGGCCCGGGAAACGGTCGACTCATGCACCTCCACGAGTTCCGCGACTTCCTTCTGGAGCAGCGGCTGCATGCCCACGTCCCCGTGCTCGAGGAAGCCCGCCTGGCGCTGGACGATCGCGTGGATCACCGAGCGAAGCGTATGGTTTCTGAGCTCCAGCGAGCTGATCAGCCACTGCGCCTCCTTCAGCTGCTCGCGCAGGTAGTCCCGGTCCTGCCCCCTGGTCGACTTGATCAGGTCGCTGTAGGCGCGGTTGATCTTCAGGGCCGGGTCGGTGCCGCGGTTGAGCGTCACTCGCCAGCTTTCGCCGTCGGGGTGAACGTAGGCGTCTGGAACGATGTAGTCCTGGTCATCGCGCGAAAAGCGCAGTCCCGGCCGCGGATCGAGCCGTCGGATCACGGCCATGGCCTCGTCGATTTCCTGCTGGCTGAACCCGGAACTGCGGCGCAGCACGGCCGGATCCCCCGAACTCAGCGCCTCCAGATGATGTTCGATCAGGTGTTCGGCGAGTCCCCGTCCGGGTGTCCCGGCGGGCAGCGTCCTGAGCTGGATACACAGACATTCCTGCACCGAGCGGGCCGCCACGCCGACCGGCTCGAAATGCTGGACCCGCTCGAGCACCGCCATGACCTCCTCGGCGCTGACCAGGTACTCCGGCGCCAGCGAGGCCCTCAGGGTCTTGAGATCGTCGTGCAGGAAGCCGTCGTCGTCCAGCGCATAGACGATGGCGCGGGCGATCGCCTCGTCGGTTTCGGAAAACCCCGACAGGTTGACCTGCCAGAGCAGGTGCTGGTAGAGCGAATCCTCGCTGGGGTCGCTGATGAAGCGGTCGTAGTCGGGCGCCTCGGAGACCTCCGAAAAGCCTTCGGGGAGGTCGTTCCAACTGTAGTCTTCATCGTTGAAGTCGATGTCTTCTGAAGACCGGTCGAGTTCCTCGGCGCCCTGGTCTTCGGCCTGGTCGTCCGCATTGTCATCGGCGTCGGGGGTGTCGCCCTCGCGCTCGAGCAGCGGATTGGTTTCCAGCGCCAGCTCGATGTGTTCGCGTAGTTCCAGCCGATTGAGCTGAAGCAACGCAATGGCCTGCCGCAGCTGCGGCGCCAGCTTAAGTTTCTGGCCGAGTTTGAGCTTGAGACCGGTCGCCATTGCCATACCGGCATTGTAGGCCAAAGCGCTTGAAAACCGCCAGTTGCCGGGGCGCGAGCAAAACGCCGTGCAGCGGAACTATCCGCATGGCCCACTATCGAGCGATCACCTCCAGGATCCGGGCCCGGATATCGGCCAGCGGATCGCGCCGGATGAAGTCCTGGACGATTTCGAGATAGCCGGGATGCCGGTCCAGGAGCGTGCGCATCGCATCCTCTCCGGGCCCCAGGCCCAGCGGGCCGAAGCTGGCGTTGCCCTGGTGGGCGACGAATGCATCGTCGCACAGGAGATGCCGGTAGCCTTTCCCGGTCGCCCGCATGCACCAGTCGTTCTCCTCGCCGTAACCGCGCCCGAAGGCGTCCTCGTCGAAGGTGCCGATCGCGTCGATGCAGGCACGGCTCATGAACATGCAGAAACCGACCGCGGTCGGAATCTCCGGATAAGCCGGCTCGGCCGCCTGTCGGCAGGCGCGCGCCCAGGCGTCCGGATCCTGCGGTACCGGGGACGCAGCGCAGAAAGCGGGCAACGAGGCGATTTCACCGTTGTTCGTGAAAGGCGTGATCGAGGCAATACGTTCATCGGATTCGGCGCAGCGGCTTATTCGACGCAGCCAGTCGCCGGCCGGAACGGTATCGGAGTTGAGCAGGACGACGTCGCGGCCACCGGCTTCGCGCATGCCGAGATTCGCGGTCGCGACGAATCCTCGGTTCTCGGGCCGCCGGATCACGGTCCACCCCTCGCAGCGGGATTCGAGCAGTTCGCCGACCTCGGGGTCGGTGGACGCATCGTCGATGACAAGCACGTCAGCTGCTGGATCGACGGTCTTTCGAACCGCGGCCAGGCAGCGTTCCAGCTCGGCCGGCGCATTGAAGACCGGGATGACGACGACCGGCAGGCGGCTGCTCAAGCCGGATCCCCGTCGTCATCACGATCGTCACGACAATCGTCACGACAATCGTCATTACGGTCGTCGGAACGGTCGTCGGAACGAGCGTCGAGACCATTGCCTGCGTGCCATTCGTGCGGAAGATAGACCAGGCCAAGCGCGCGCGACTTGCCGCGCACCGTGAACTCGGCTTCCACCGTGTCGTGCACGCGCAGACCTTCCGGGTCCATGGCGTGGGCCCTGACCACGTATCCGCCGGGCAGGAGGTTGAGTTCGGGAAACTCCAGCGCGATTTCGAAGCCGCCGTCGCCGTCAGGCTGCGCCTCGAACGCGTCGTGGTCGGAGGCCACGCCGTAGACCGGCGTTCCGTCGCCTCGGACCAGCCCGACCAGCGCGACTGGCGCGCGATCGTCGGGGGAACGCATCCGCATGCGAACGAGCAGCCGCCCGCCCATCTCGACGCTGTGCGGTCCGGACGCCGCCGATGGCTCGAGTCGAAGTTCGTCGATTCGACAGATCGCCTGGGATGGTGTCGGACGGGCCTGCTGCTGGCGTGTATCCTTGCGCTCGTGCCAGGCCAGGTAGGCCTGGGTAACGTCGAAGACGTCGCCGACCGCGCGGGCCGACCCCTCGTGCAGCCAGACCGCCTGCTTGCAGAGTTTCTGGACCTGGTACATGTTATGAGAGACCATCAGCAGCGTCCCGCCGCCGGTCAGGTAGTCCTCGACCCACCGGATGCATTTTTTCTGGAATGACTCGTCGCCCACGGCCAGCACTTCGTCGGTGATCAGCAGGTCGGGTCTGACCGACGCGACGATCGCAAAACCCAGGCGCACCACCATGCCGGATGAGTAGTGCTTGATCGGCTCGTCGATCGCCTTGCCGATGTCGGCAAACGCCAGGATGTCGTCGAGGCTCTCGTCGATCTGCTCGCGCGACAGGCCGAGAAAACCTGCGTTCATCCGCAGGTTTTCCATGCCGGTGTATTCCGGCTGGAATCCCGCCCCGAGTTCGAGCAGGGCCGAGATGGTGCCGTTGACCTCGATGCTGCCGCTGCTCGGGGCGAGCACGCCGGTAATCATCTTCAGCAGCGTGGACTTGCCGGCACCGTTGGCGCCCACGATGCCCATGGATTCGCCCTTGCGAACTTCGAACGAAATTTCGTCGAGCACCCGGGTGCCGCCCTCGGCCCGGCCGCGCGTCAACAGCTGCCAGAATGCGCGGAAGCGGCCCGGCTGGGCCGCGGCCGGCGGGTAGCGCTTTTCGACACCGTTGACGCGCAACAGCAGCGGCCGACTCACAGGAAGTCCTCGAAATACGGCGCCATTCGCCGGAAAAACGCCAGGCCGAACAAGTACACAACGGCAGAAAGCGCCAGCATCACGAGCGTGGTGGTGCCCGGGATCACCTGGCCCTCGAGCAGGGCCGCGCGCAGGTCGGTCATCAGACCGGCCAGCGGGTTTGCGATGACCAGCGTCTTGAGGTTGTCCGGAAGAAACTCCGGGGCGTAAAGGATGGGGGTCAGGAAGAACCACAGCATCATCAGCGTGGGCAGGAGTTGCTGGAAGTCCTTGAAGAACACACGAAGGGTGGCCGCGACCAACCCGAGGGCGTTGGCGAGCAGCAGCAGGATGGCGAGCACCAGCAACGCATTGGGCAAGCCCGACGGGGTCAGGGGAATGCCCAGCGCCGCCATCATCAGCAAGACCGCGACATACCCGGCAATCTGAAGCACGAAAGACGCGGTCGCACTGCTGAGCACCAGCAATTCACGGCGCATCGGCACCTTGCTGATCAGCGCGGCGTGTTCCGGCATGCTTTCGCTGGCCCGCATGATGCCTTCGGAAAATCCCAGCCAGGGCCATAGCGCGATCGCGAGCCAGGCGACAAAGGGCATTTCGAGGCCCGATGGCGCGCGCGCACTGAAGATCACGCCGAAGACCACCGAGTAGACGCCAAGGATCAACAGCGGATTGACGATCAGCCACAGCCAGCCGGCCGAACTCCCGATGAACCGGGAGCGAATTTCGCGCTTGATGAGTTGAAGCAGCATTCGGTCTATTCTGGCCGAAATGCGCGGCCGGCGCTTAACGGGCGAGGCGCCTGGTCGAGCGGGACCGGCGCCGGGATTACTGTTCTTGCTGGCCGAGGCGTTTGCGAATGTCGGCCTTGAGTTTTTCCAGGTCCTGCTCGCTGGCCTTGTAGCGCGAGGTCAAGGCCTCCACGGCGCCGGGTTCGAACTCGTTTTCCTTCAGGTTGAACCGTCGCAGTATGCGTTCGCGCACCTGGGTCTTGTGTCGCTGCTCGGCGACATTCAGGGCCTGGTCGCGCACCTGGTCGAAACTCTCGACCTCCGGGCGCCATTGATCGTTGAGCTTGAGAATATGCCAGCCGAACTCCGAGCGAAACGGCTGAGAGATCTGGCCCGGCTGCAGCTGCTGGACCATCTCGGACACGGCCGGATCCAGCGTCGAAACTTCCACGTCTTCGTAGCGACCCGAGTTGCTCTCGGCCTGCGGGTCCTCGGAGTATTCCGCGGCCAGATTTTCGACTGTCCGTCCTTCCGCGAGCAAATCGTAAACGTTGATGATGCTCTTCATCGCATCGAGCTCACCCCGCGACCCGCCGCTGCGAATCAGTACATGCGTGAAGTCCGCGCGCAAAGGCTGGCGAAGCAGGTCCTTGCGCACCAGGAAGATCTCCCTGGCCTGGTCGGTGTAGTCGTCCAGGCGCTCCTGCTCCCAGATATGGGTCATGTAACGCTCGGCGATCTGGACGATGGCCGCCTGGTACATCTGCCCCTGCAGCAGCGGGTCGTTCACCACCTCGGGCGCCTTCTCGCGCGCCTCGGCGGCCAACTGACGCGGCGTCATGAGCTGATTCAACGCATCGCTGATGTTGTCCGGACTGGAAACGAAAGCCGGCCGGTGATGCGGCGGCATCTGCGACAGGTATACGTCGAAGTCGAGTTGCGTCACGACGCCGTCCCCGCGGCGCATGAACACGTCGGATTCGCGTTCGATCTCTATGCGATCTGTGTGGGTTTCCTGGCCGATTACGGGCGCAGGCGAGATGACCCCCGCGGTCAGGCCGACCGCGAGGGCGCCGAGTGCATATTTGAACAACATCTTTTCCTCGGTTTGGATGACCTACTTGGGATTTCTGTAACGGGAGGTCAGTTGGACGCTGAGGGCGCGACGATATTGCCGCAACCGGTGGCGCTCGACGACTCCTGGCAGTTCCACTGCAACTCGCTCGGCAGTGTTCCGGCCGGATCAGTGGTGTACATCATGTTGAAGTAGTAGGTCTTGTTGAGGTCGAGCTCGCATTTCGCCCCGCTGGTGCCGGTACGCTTCCAATTCAGGGAAGGCGTGAATCCACCGGTACGCACGTAGCAATTTGAGCCCATTTCGCTCTGGATCGCCTGCTGATCGAAATCGCCTGGGCATTCCGAAATTGTCAGGATCTTGGGACCACCGAACGTGGGAGAGACCTGCGCGCCCTCGAAGATCCAGAGTCCACTGGACTCGGTGAGACCTGCAGTGCTGAACTCCATGGTGAAGTAAGTATCGCGCGACTGACCGATATTGATGCCCTGGCCGGTGTTGCCGGGGAATTCGTCGCCGAATACCGACGCGTAGGCAAAGCAGTTGGTCGACGTGATGAATCCATTACGATTCACCTCGCACAACGGAGTTGCAGTAGCCGTTGCCGGCTGGCGACCCTGGCACTGAGGCGGGATCTGCACCGAGGACTCCTGGACATTGACCTGAACCGTCGGTGCGCTGGCGATGTTGCCTGCCCCGTTGGAGCAAGTGAGGCCTGCATCGTAGTTGCCGGGATCCAGGTTCGACACGCTGACGCTGAACGGTCCGAAAGGCAACTTGCCGGCATTGTTCCAGGTCGTCCCGGGCAAACCGGTGCCCTGGCACTCCCAGGCGCCGCGCGCGCCCCAATCGAAGGTTACCGAACCCGTTTCCGGCACCGAGGTGCTGGTATTGCCGTCAACAAGTAAAAAACCGCCGTCGGCGCTGGCGAACGAGACCTGGACGTCTTCGCAGCCGCCGGTAGAGCAGGAAAACTCGGAAGCGGCGGTGGCGCGGAGCTCTCCGGTCTCGGGATCGATGGTTACCGGCTGGCTGTCGTCAAGCGGAATGGACAGAAGAAAATTTCCGTCCTGGTCGAGCTCGATCGTGGTTTGCGCCAGGGCAGGCCCTTGCATCAACAATCCTAGGATTGTGGCGACTGCTGCTGATCTGATTGTGTTCATAGGTGCTCGGAAAACTCTGAGAGGTTGTCATTTACGCCCTGCTTGGGCAGTCGACGGCGTGCAAAGTTCAGCCCGACGCCGGTAGTTACCGTAGAGAATACACAATTTTCAGGTGTTGGCGGAGTCAATACCGCGTGAAACATGAAGTCGTTCACATAAAAAAGGCCGCCCCAGGGGGACGGCCTTGATTTTCCAGAAAACTGGAAGGTTTTGCTTTACTGCGGCGAGGCGACCGTCGACTGACGGGTACCGTGGTGCTTGAAGGTACCGCCGTAGTTCGACAGGACGCCACCCAACGTGGTGCCGTTGCTGAAGGTGTTGGCGCTGAAGCCAACGACCGGCAGACCGATCACCTGGTTGTTGGTGCCGTTCACCGGGGTGCCCGTCAGGGACGAGAAGCCGGTGAAGTTGAACCGGACCCAGCCCGAGACGAACTCGGCAGGCAGGTTCAGGTTGGTGTAGCTCAGCACGTCGACGCCACCGGCGCCATCGTCACGCAGCGGCTCCTTCATGATTTCCGTCTCGGCCGGCAGCGAGCCGTCGTTCGAGAAGCGGATCACGTTGGATTCGCGGCACAGCTGGAAGCCCGGATCGACTTCGATCGGGTTCGGCGGCGGCGGCGGCGAAACGATCACGTCGCCCGGATCGCCCGGATCGGTGGTCGGAACGGTTTCTTCGCGGTCCCAGAACACGAACGTCTGCTGGTCGCAGGAGCTCGGCTTTTCGACGGTCCACGGGGTGGTGAACGGCGGGATCGCGTCATCACCTGCGGCCAGCAGCGGCGAGCCGCCCGGAGCCGTATCCACGTGGAAGCGCTTGGTCGGGAAGGTCAGGACCCATTCGGTCTTGCCGCCGACTGCAGCGTTCAGCGTGTACTCGTTCATCAGCTCTGCCAGCGTCAGCGTGGCGTTGATGGCCAGCGGCGTGCCAGCGGTCCAGCTGATGGACTCGACCGTACCGTTGACGAACACGTTGCTGGTCGTGTTGTCGCCGCTCAGGAGCGACGGCAGCAGGCTGCCCGGGTTCGTGTGGTTGGTCTGACCAGCGGTCCAGAACGCATCGATTGCGGTCGCGTTGTAGCTAAACATCGTGCCTTCGGCAACGTTGATGATGCTGGCGCCGCCGAACAGGCCGCCGATTGCACCCTGCTCGGTGTCGAAACCGAACGTCGGGTCACCGACATTCCACCAACCCAGGTCGCCTTCGGCCGGGGAAACGCCCGGAGCCGGGGTACGCCACAGGTCGACGAGGAAGTCGCAGCCCGGGGGCGTGCCGTCGACGTGCTCTGCAGCAACGTCCACTTCGCTTTCGTCCAGCAGGGTGCCCATTTCGATGATTTCGATGTAGCCGGAAGCGGCACGCTCGATACCCGTCGGTCCGCCGTCGATGGTGCCGGCGAAACCAACGCTGGGGACTTCTTCTGCGTTGTACTGGAAGTCCAGGAATTCCTGAACGCCACCCTGGTCGCCGAAGATGTACGGCGTGGTGCAGGTGGTATCCGCAGTGATGATGCCCGGGCCGTCGGCCAGGCCATCTTCTTCGAGGTCGGAAATCGCGGCGGTCCACACGTCGAACGGCGACATGTAGATGTTGAAGTCGAGGACTTCGCGCGAGTTCAGGGCTTCGATAAAGCGAATCTTCACGGCCTTGCCTGCGGAAGTGGTGTTCACAACCGAGATCAAGGTGTCGTTACCGCCACGGGCGGTGTAGTAGGGGTACAGGAGGACCTGACCGAGGCCGTCGGGGTTGACGTTGACAGCGTTTGCAACGCTCATCATCCCCGCCATGCCTGTCAGACCAGCCATCACCGCTGTCGTCAAGGTCTTTCTTTTCATTACAACACTCCTAGGTTTATTCACAGGGCTCTGCATTGAGTTCTGAGCCGCGACTTGGGCGCAAACCGCCGTCACAGTTTCAGACTTGGTAATTCTATGCTACGCGAAACCGGTTTGTAAAGCAATTGCAAGCCGGATTTTTAGTTTGTTGGACGCGGCAAATGAACTACGCGTCGGCAGAATACCACCATTCACCGCCGATTTGAAGCCAGATTTCCGTGACACCGGACTTGCTTTTGAGCATTCCGACGCCCGGAACCGCCGCCTGGGCCTGGTAGTCGACACGCACACGGACCTCGCAGCGCGGCTCGTCCTCGGCGCAATCGACCTCGAAAACTTCGGCGCCGGTCCACTGGACCGGCCGGCGGGCCATCTCGGCCTCGAATGCCGCCGCGGTCATCTGCTCGCGGTAACCCGGCGTGTAGTATTCCCAGGCGCCCTGGAAATCACGGGCCACCATCGCCTCCCAGCGCGCCTGCGCCCGCTCTTCGACCACTTCGGCGGCCGGACGGGGATCGCTGCAGGCGGCCAGCAGGGCGATCAGACCGATCATCATCAACAAGTTCACTGCTTTCATTTTTTCACCATTCCTTGGGCTTGAATTCTCTTGTCCCGGCGCGTTCCCGAGCCAGGCAATCGGTCACGGTTCGTCGCGCGCCTCGCTGCTGTTCAGATCGCTCCGCAACGGATCCAGACCACGGAACTTGCGACTGAATTCCCTGGAGACCTGTTCGAGCTTGTTGGTGCTTTCGACCACGGTCGGGGTGATCAGCACCAGCGTTTCGCGCCGAACCAGACTTTTGGTCGTGTTGCGAAACAACGCCCCGAGACCCGGGATCCGCTGCAGGAACGGCACGCCGCTGCGCCCCTCGTCGTTGGTTTCCTCGATCAGCCCGCCCAGCACGATGGTCTGACCGGATTGAACCGCGACCTCGGTCTCGATCGTACGGGTGTTGATCGGCGGGTTGCCGTTTTCCGGGCGATCGCCGGGTGAGGAGACTTCCTGGTTGACCGTCAGGTAGACCAGCCCGCCCGGATTTACCCGCGGCGTGACGGACAGGATTGTGCCGGTATTGAGGAACTGGGTGGAGCCGAACACGGTGTTGGTATTGCCGGTGAAGCTGGTCGACTGGATCGGTACCTGGATACCTACGTTGATCCGGGCGTCGGAATTGTTGCGCACCATCAGCGACGGCGCCGAGATCGTGCGTACATCCGATACCGATTCCAGGGCCGTAATTGTGGCGCTGATGAAGTCGTCGCCCACGTTGTCGGCAATGGCGCCCAGAAAACCGGAACCCGCGCCAAACTGAAAAGTGTTGGCGGCCGAAGAGTTGACGAATCCGCCCTCCTCGGGCAACCCGGGAAAGCCCTCTGCGCCGGGCTGCGAGTTGGACAGGAACCAGGACACGCCGTAGCGCAGTTGGTCATTGAGATCGACGATCAGGATCTGGGCCTCGATCAGCACCTGAAGCGGCTCCTCGTCGAGCCGCTCGATGGCGTTGAGAATCGAATCGTAGTCGCCGGGGGAAGCCTGGATCAGCAGCGAGTTGGTCTCCAGCACGGCGGTGATCCGGACATCGCCGTCCTCGCCCAGCGTCACGGTGCCGGCTCCACCGGCTCCACCGCCGCCTGTCGAAGACGCGCGATCACGCGCCTGCGGGCTGGTCTGGTTCTGGAACTCGCTGACCGAACTGGCCTGGGCGGTTTCCAGCCCGGGCGCCATCGAACCGCGACTCTGGCGCGCCGTGGCCCGGGACGACCCGCCGCCCTCGCCGCCGAACACGTTGGCGAGATAGCCGGCCAGCACCTCGGCGTCGAGGTTCTTGACCCGGTAGACGTACAACCGGCTGCCGGCCTCGGGACTGGACCGGTCGAGGCGCTCGATCCAGCCCTCGACCTCGTTCAGGTAGTGCTCGTTGGGCGTGATCACCATGATCGAATTGAGCCGCTCCAGCGGCATGATCCGGAACATCCCGGCCAGCGGGCTTTCCTCGCCGCCCAGCAGCTCCTCGAGCTCGGCGACCAGGTCGGCCACCTCGACGCGCTGGATCTGGAACATGCCCACCGACATGCCCTTGAGCCAGTCGACGTCGAAGGTCTCGATGATCTGCATGTAGTTTCGCAGCTCGGCCCGCGTGCCGGCGAGCACCAGCATGCTGCGCGCGCTGTCGGCATTGACGACGGCGTCTTCGCGCGCGTAGGGCTCGAGCAGCAGCTGCATCTGCTCGGCCGAGATGTATTCCAGCGGCACCGCCACCACCTGGTAGCCGCGCTGCAGTTCGCCGTTGGACGGCCGCGGGGTCAGGTTGCCGCGAACCGCGTCGGACACCGGCAGCACGTGGAAGCGGCCGTCGCGCCAGACCAGCGTGGCGCCGTTCCAGCGCAGCAGCATTTCGAGGATGGGCAGTACCTGGTCGCGTGCCACCGGCCTGGCGGTCGAGAACGTGACTTCACCCGAAATGCCGGGGGCGATGACGTAGTTCTCCTGCAGGATTTCGCCCAGCACGGCGTGGATGATCTCCTGGATGCCCTGACCTTCGAAGTTCAGCGTGATCTCGCCCTCGCCGTCGACCGGACGGGGTTCGCGGGCGGCCGCCTCGCGGTTGATGAACACGCCGCTGCCGGGAAACTTCTCGTTGCCGCTGAACGCCGCGTCCGATTCGACATCCTGCTCGCCGGCCAGGTCGATTGGCCCGTCGGATCTTGCGCCCTCGATCGCCGACGGCCCCGACGGTCTTGCCGGGTTGGTCGGGTCGTTGGGGTCGGGTGTGGTCGCACATGCCCCCAGCAACGCTGCAAGCAGGATTGCCGACGCCAGCCGGGCCGCTTTCGATTGTTGATGATCACATGCCATTCGAGAGAATTTCCGCTTGGTGATTATGAGTTGTTGTCGGTTGCAGTCGGCGATGCATCAGGTACCGCGCTCAGCCGCCGCCGTCCTGCTCGCGCGAACGCCGCTCGGCCTCGGCCCGCAACTGGGCGCGCCTTTCGGCCACGCGGCGGCGGATCTCCTCGGCTCGCGCCCGCGCCTGGGCTTCGGCGTCCTCGCCGTCGGCCTGCTCGGCCGGCGCTTCGGCTTGCTGCTCCGGCTCGGCGGCCTGCGCGGTCTGCCGCCGGGGCTGGGCGCCGGTCTTGAGCGCTGCGGTCTCGACCTTGAGCTCGAGCGCCTCGGTGCGTCCGCCATCGGTCTCGAATTCGACGCCGCGCGGACGGATCCTGGCAATCTTCCAGGCCGATTTCTCGCCGGCCATCGCCATGCCTTCGCGCAACACCAGCGTCCTGTTGCTGGAATTGTCGGTGATCATCGCCAGCCTCGCCTCCGGCGTGATGATGATGCCGGCGACCGTCGCCTCCAGCGCCGGAATCTCGACTTCGGCCACCGGCTCGGGTTCATCCTCGGCCGCTGCATCGCTCCCGTCGGCCAGCTCGATGACCGGCAGCTGACGGTCGGCGAAAAACAGCGGGCGCTCGGTGATGATGGCGTATTGGTCCGGGTCGGCCAGCTCCGGGTTCTGCGAAACCGGGCGATCGACCATCGAATCGTTGGCGCGCGTCGGCGTAATGTTCTCGACATCGACGCGACCGAACAGCAGGAAGGCCACCAGCCCGAGCAGCACCAGGAAAGCGATACCGGCCATCAGCATCACGCTCAACAGGTTATGCCGGGTGTCGAGATTCATGACCCCTCCCCGGCACCCGGCTGGTTGATGTAGCCGTACATTTCGAACCGGATGTCGAGCTGGCCATACGGCGTGCTGCCCCGGCGTCCGGCCTGATCGGGCGTGAGCCGCTGGTTGATCATCATGTTGTCGACGAATACCAGCGGCACGCCGCTTTCCATTTCGTACAGCACGCGCATGAAATCGTCCAGCGGGCACTGCATGCGCACATTGACCCGCACCGAGCGGAAACGCTCGGGATCGGTGTACCGCCGTGGCGAAGTGTTGGTGATGCTGCAAAGCTCGGCGTCGGCGGCGCTGCGGTCGACCCAGTCGCGCAGCATCCGGATCAGTTCCGCGGTCGCGATGTTGGCGTCGTCGCCTTCCAGGAACAGCGCGCTGTCCATCTGCGAGGCGCGCAATTCGTTGAGGCGCTCGCGCATCGGCCCGGCCATTTCCACCGTGCCCTTGAACCGCGCGATCTGGTTTTCGAGATCATCGATCTCGCCGCCCAGCGAAACGTGGCGCATCACGAACCAGTGGAATCCCACGAAATAGACGAGCATCACGGCCACGGCCAGCAGCCCGATGGCCAGCGGACGCGACTGTTGCGGATCCGGCAGCAGCTTCATGGGCCGGCCTCCCCGGATTCATCCACGGCTTCATCCGCGTCGGGCCCGGGCTCGGTGACCACCCGGACCTGCGAACGGAAACGCTCCTGGCCGCTTCGCGGGTCGATGCTGATCGCGCCGGTGATTTCCGGCGAATCGAAGAGTTCGGATTCGTTGAGCAGCCCGATGACCCGCTGAGAGCCGTCGGCCTGGCCCTGGATGCGCAGGTCCGAGCCCTGGAGCTGGAACTGCTGCAGCCAGATGTCGTCGGGCAGAAGACGCGTCAGCTCGTCCATCAGCTCGATGACCGCCGGCTGCGAGGCGCGCTTCTCGGCCAGGAAATTGGCCGCCAGCAGCGTCTCCTCGAACGCCTGCTGCAGCTGCATGACCCGACGGGCCTCGGTGCGCAGTACGTCGGCCTCGGCACGCAGCCCGGACACGGTGCGCTCGCGCAGGATCACGGTCTGCGCCATCACCAGCGCCAGCACCACCACCAGGCCGGCGCCAAGCAGCATGTTGAAGCGCGCCCTGGCGTGCACGTAGCGTGGTCGGCGCGATTCCGGCAGCAGGTTGAAGCCTTCCGGCCGGGGCGGATCGTCGCCGGTCAGCGTATCCACCGCGTGGATCACGGCACCGAACGCCCGGGCCCTTTCCAGCAGCGGCTCGAGGTCCTCGTTGGGCACGATCCTGAGCGTGACCTCGATCCTGCCGTGTTCCTGGTCGTGGCGCTCGATGCGATGGTCGAGCACCACCTGGTCGGCCCGGAACGGCGAGAGCTGGTCGAGCTGGTAGCGAAGCGCCTGGTCGAGGTTGCCTTCGACGGCGGCCGGCATTTCGACCGGCAGCGCGAGCACCTGGTCTTCGTGCAGGCACAAGCGCACTTCCGGCTGACCGTCGCGGAACTCGGCCAGGATGTCGCGCCAGCGGCCGCGCAGCAACTGCGCGTCCTCGCCGGCGCCGAACACGTCCAGCACCTGCGGCTCGCCGTCGGCACGCCAGATCCGGTAGTCGCCGCCGCCCGAATCGGCCGGCACGATCCACAGCTGGGGTTTCGGCGGCATCAGCCGGCGCGACAGGGATTCGGGCACCAGCGTGCCGAGCTCGCGCCCCCACCAGGACAGGAACTCTGGAATCGGCGTTGCCCGGTATCTCTGGCGAACCCGTTCGCGGATGTTTTCGGCAAGCTGCGGCATCAATTCGATTCGGTTTGGTTTTCTTTCCAGCGCACGATTCGGAACGGCCGGCCCCGGCTGTCGGTGCCAAGCCGAATGGTGGCCTCTATTTCCGTCCAGGTCCCGCTTTCCAGCGTCGCCCGGCTCACGATGGTATGCGTTAATCCGCTCCCGCGCTGGTTCACGAGCGATCCGTCGGGCAGCGACAGCTGCATCTGATCCCCGGGATGATACTGCGAGCGCTCCTCGACAAACAACTGCGCGGCCTGTTCATCCATCTCGGGAATGGTCATGAGTACGCTCGGCGGCGCGAATGCAGGATTGAAATCCGCGCGTCCTGAATGGACAGTTAAACTGGCCTCCAGAGCGCGGAAAAGTTCCCAGCTCATGCCGATGACCTGCTGAATTTCCTCGATCGTGCCGAACGGTTCGTTGGCCGGCCCGTACGGCAGACCTTCGCTGGCGTACTCGCGCTCCTCGGCGCCCATCACGCGCGTCTCGTCGTCGCCATCGACCCAGTCCTGGATCGCCGCGGTCATCAGTTCGGCGTCCTGGGTATTCAAGCCGACCGACTCGAACAGCCGAATCAACAGCTCGGGGTTGCCCTGGGCCGCGGCATTGACGTCGATCAGGCCCGTCTCGTCGGTGATGCTCACTTCGATGCGCGCGTCGCCGAAAGCGAATTCGTAAGGCCTGCCGTCGGCCACCCAGCGCGTTTCCATGTCCGGGTTTCGCAGCTCGACGACCGCGCGATGCAGCCCGGCCTCGGCGGCGTAGCGGGCGTCGGTGGTGTCGAACAGGAAACGCGACTGCAGGGTTTCGGTGCGGGCCAGCACCGCATAGCTGCCGATGATGATGGTCAACAGCGCCAGCATCCAGAGCACGATGATCAGCGCGATGCCCCTGCTTTGGCCCGAGCCCGGCGCCTTTCCGCAGCCGAGCCCCATCACCGCCGGCTGCGCTGCGGATCCACGCCCATCATCCGGGCGCGGATGTCGGCCGGGTCGACGCTCCTGGGCGCCGCGCCGCCGGCGTCGATGATGACCGGCGTGACGAGTTCCGGGAAGAAAAGCCCGTTGTCGCGCTCCATCGACAACCTGAGCGAGACCGACAGCGGCACCTGGTCGACCGGCTCCCAGAAATCGCTCCAGAACACCGATTCGCCGTCTTCGTCGTACCCCAGGAATTCGAAATCGGCCCGGCCGACGTTTTCCAGCAGCGTGACCGGCGGGTCGCGATTCAGGTCGCCCGGCTGGTAGCCGTTGAGCATCGCGAAAGCAAACACCAGGTCGATGCCGACCTCGCCCTGCTCGAGCCTGAGTTCCTGGACGTACGGGCCGCCGAAGCCAAGGTAGCCCGGCATCGGCGCAATGAACCGGATCCGCTCCGACTCGCCCTCGAAACGGATGATTTCCTGGTCGTCCTGCTCGATGATCAGCGGGCGCGCATGTGAGATCTGGCGGCGAATGAACTGGTGAACGACGCGCAGGCGATTGGTCTCCTCGATGAGTTCCTCGCCCGAAGACGTGGCGCGCACGCCGGCGCGGAAGCCACCGTAGGCCATCGCCATGATCAGTGCGATGAGCGCCGTGGCCAGCAGCAGCTCGATCAGCGTGAAGCCCGTTTGTCTGCTGGATTGTCTGCCGGCACCCGGAGACGGATCGCGTCGAGCCGCCCGGTGCCCCGCTCGCGGCCTGGAGACCGCTCCTACGGGCTGATTCGTCGCGGCTGATCCGGGCCGGCACGCTTGCACTCGATTGATGTTCGATCCAGTCATCCGCCCATCTGCTGGCGTTCTGCGTAGAAGCGATCGACCGACCGCAGCGTCTCGAACAGCGCCGAGCGCTCGAAGCGGCCTTCGCCCCAGTACACGGTCAGCCCGACGTAATACAGGTCGATCGGCAGGTCCTCGTAGGGCACGCCGCGGTCGTCGGGTATCTCGTAAGGCTCGATGATCAGCTCCCAGCTGTATTCGTCGTTGTAACGACCGCTGGACTGGCCGGGCTGCGGCAGCGCCTCGATGCCGATCATGTCGAGCTGGCTCTGGGCCAGCAGCGCGGCCTGGGTGAAATCGCCCGAACGCCGGGTGTTGCTGATGGATGTAGAGAGAATCTGCAGCATCACGCCGAAAAGCACCGCGAAAATCGCGAAAGCGGCCATGACCTCGATCAGGGTAAAACCCGCTTGCGCGTGCGTGTACGCGCGAGCCGGAGCACGCGGCCGCAGGCCGCACCCGCTTGCGCGTGCGTGTACGCGCAAATCAGAGCACGCGGCCGCCGGCCGCACCGATAAACCTGGATGCGCGCAGCGCAACCCGGAATCCAGGGCCTTTGTCCGTGACGCCCAGCCGCGCAAGACGCTCATCTGGCATCCTCCGGCGGATCCTGACTGATCTCGCCGGTCAGCCAGCCGACCGTGACATACCACTTGCGCTCGTCGACCGAGAGCAGCACGCTGCCGCCGGTGGAAGATCCGTCTGGAAAGAACCGGATGCCGCCGGCATTCTCGCCGGTCATTTCCGAACGCGCCGTGGTCAACGTGATGTCCAGCCCTTCGGGCAGCTGCTGCTGCTCCCGCCCGGCCGCCTGCCAGGTCAGCTTGTCGGCGTCGGCGAGAAACACCATCTCGGTGCGCTTGATGATCGCCTGGCCACGCGTATGGCGCAGCCCGGCGATGATTTCGCGCACTTCGTTGCGCAGTTCGGCACCGCCCACCGAGCGCGAAATCGAGGTGCCGACCAGGCCGAACAGCCCGACCACCAGCACCATGACCACCATCAACTCGATCAGGCTGAAGCCCGAATCAGGACGCAGGGTTCCGACTTGGCAGGTTCGATACGACACTCGATATCATGCAGTCAGCGGGAACGCTCGCAGTTGCGATGCCAGATCAGAGATCCCAGTTCGCGATATCGCGGTCGGGGCCTTCCCCGCCCGGCTGCCCGTCGCGGCCCGGACTGAAGATATCGAAGTCACGATGTTCGCCCGGAAAGCGGTAGGTGTACTGGTTGCCCCAGGGGTCGTTGAGATTGGACTCGTTGATATAAGGACCGTTCCAGTTCGACACGTTGCCGGGTCGCTCGACCAGTTCCCGCAGTTCGCGCGGCGCCCGGCCGGTATCGAGGTAGAACTCGTCGACCGCCATGGACAGGCGCTGGACTTCGGCGACTGCCGTGCGCGACTTGGCGTCCTCGCCGCGGCCCATGATATTGGGCACGACAAGCCCGGCGATCAGGCCGAGGATGACCAGCACGACCAGCAGTTCGATCAGGGAAAAACCCTGCGAGGTGTTTTTCATGTTTGCAGCCTTGATTTGTTGCTTCACGTAAATTATGACAGCCCCGAGCCGAAAGATTCCCCGCCCGACCCTTAATTCTCCGGCTTTGACCGGCTACGTTCCGGCGCCCGACTGCGGCCGCCGTCAGGCGACCAGTTCGTTGATGCTCAGGATCGCCATCAACACGGACATCACGATGACGCCGATCAGCGCCGCCAGCCCCAGCGTCAGAGCCGGCACCAGCATGGCCATGATCCGGTCTATGGTGGTGCGCACTTCGCGGTCGTAGGTGTCGGCCACCTTCAGCAGCATCTCGTCGAGCTGGCCCGTTTCTTCGCCGACGTTGATCATCTGCAGCGCCAGCCGCGGGAAATTCCCGCTTTCGTTGAGTGCCCTGGCCAGCGGCGCGCCGGTCTTGACCTTCTTGGCCGCCTCGCCGACGTCCTCGCGCAGAACCGTGTTCGTCATTACGTTGCGCGCGATCGAAATCGCAGACAACAGCGGCACGCCGTTGATCAGCAGCGTTCCGGTGGTGCGCGCCAGGCGCGCCATCTCGATCTTGGCGATCGCGTCGCCCAGCCACTTGGTGTTCAGAAACCGCCCGTCCCAGCGAAGTCGGGACGCCGGCTTCTGCATCTGTCCGCGGAACCAGAGCGCGCCGAGCACCGCGATCGCGATCAGCCCCCACCAGAAGTTCTTGAGCGTGTCGCCGGCAAAGATCACGACGCGGGTCAGCCAGGGCAGCTCGCCGCCGAAGTCTTCGAACATCGGGGTGAACTGGGGAATCACGTAAACCATCAGCAGCATCAGCGAGGCGATGGCGAGGATCACCAGCAGCGCCGGGTAGATCAGCGCCGATACCACGCCGTCCTTGAGCTCCTTGGCGCGCTCCAGGTATTCCGACATCCGTGCGAGGGTCTGGTCCAGCGCCCCGCCCATTTCGCCGGCCCGCACCATGTTGATGTAGAAACGGGAAAACACCCCGTGGCGTTCTTCCAGCGCTTCGGAAAGCGAGATGCCCTCGCGCACGCGGTCGCGAATCTTCGACAGCATCTGCTCGACCCGCTCGTTCTCGGCCAGCTCGACCAGGATGCCAAGCGAACGATCAAGCGGCAGGCCGGCGCCCAGCAGCGTGGCCAGCTGTCCGGTCAGATCGCCAATCTCGCGCTGGGTCAGGCCCTGGCGTCCGCGAAACAGCGTTTCCAGCCGGAATCCGCCCGAGACTTCCCTGGCCTGAACCGGGATATTCCCGGTCTCCTGAATGTGGGCGACGACCAGGTCGGCGCTGGGCGCTTCCATTTCACCGCTGATCGTCTCGCCGGCAGGCGTGACCGCCTTGTAGGTGAAAAGCGCCATTTAATGTACCCCGCCCAACACTGTGTGGCTTTTAGCGAGTCGGAGAGCGTTTAGCCGCAAGGCCTGTCTCGCCGGGCATGGCAGCGTCATTGCCAAGAGACAGAACGCCGCGGATGAACGCTCTCCGGCTCGCCCTTCGGGAGCGCGCCTGAGCCGACATTGCGGCGTTGCGCCCCTTGTAAAGGGCTTGCCATTCACTGCGGGTCGCGCCTTGCACTGTCGGCTCAGGCGCGCTCTAAAAGTCACACAGTGTTGGGCGGGGTACATCAAGCCTCCTGCGTCACGCGCAGGACTTCCTCGGCGCTGGTCACGCCCAGCAGGGCCTTGCGCATGCCGTCCTGGTACATCGTGCGCATGCCCTCGGCGCGCGCCTGGCGCTCGATGTCGCCGGCCGTGGCCTGGCGCATCACCATGCGTCTGAGTTCATCGGACATGGTCAGCAACTCGACAATGCTGGACCGGCCCTTGTAGCCGGTCGGGTTGGCTTCCGAGGTGCCCGGCCGGTACAGCGTGATCGGGTCGGCGTCGGTGAGATCGCGCAGCCCCAGCTCCTTGACCATTTCGGGCAGCACTTCGAACGCCTCCCGGGTATCGGGATCGAGGCGGCGCACCAGGCGCTGGGCCATGATGGCGTTGACCGTGGAGGTCAGCAGGTAGTCTTCGACGCCCATGTCCAGCATTCGGGTCACGCCGCCGGCGGCGTCGTTGGTGTGCAGCGTGGACAATACGAGATGGCCGGTCAACGCCGACTGGATCGCGATCTTGGCGGTCTCCAGGTCGCGCATCTCGCCGATCATGATCACGTCCGGATCCTGGCGCACGATGGCGCGCAGCGCGGCGGCGAAGTTCAGCCCGATCGACGACTTGGCCTGGATCTGATTGACCCCTTCGAGCTGGTACTCGACCGGATCCTCGACGGTGATGATCTTGCGTTCCGGCGAGTTGAGCTGCGAAAGCGCCGTGTAAAGCGTGGTCGTCTTGCCCGAGCCGGTGGGCCCGGTGACCAGGATGATGCCGTGCGGCATTTCGAGCGCATGGATGAATGCATCGCGGGTATCGTCGGCGAACCCCAGGCTGCCGAAATCGAGGGTTACCGCCTCGCGATCCAGGATACGCATGACCACGCTCTCGCCGTGCGAGGTGGGCACGGTCGATACGCGAAGATCGAGTTCCTTGCCCTGCACGCGGTGCATGATGCGGCCGTCCTGCGGCAACCTGCGCTCGGCGATGTTGAGCTTGGCCATGATCTTGACGCGCGAGATCACCGCGGCGGTCGAGCGCGCCGGCGGCGCCTCGACTTCCTGCAGCACGCCGTCGACCCGGTAGCGCACCTTCAGGCGGTTCTCGAACGGCTCGATGTGGATGTCGGACGCCCGGGCCTCCACCGCACGCTGGAGAATCAGGTTGACCAGCCGGATCACCGGCGCCTCGGACGCCAGGTCGCGCAAATGCTCGACGTTTTCCTCGTCGTCGCCCTCGCCTTCGGAGCCCAGCCCCTCGGCGATCTGGCCCATGGCGCTGCGCCCGCCGCCGAAATAGCGTTCGATGGTGTTGTCGATTTCGGAGGCGATACCCACCAGAGGGCGAACGCTCAGACCACTGGCCATCTTCAGCGCCTTGATCATCGCCGCGTTCTGCGGGTCGGCCATGACCACTTCCATCGCCTGCTCGTCGACCCTGATCGGCACCAGGTGCTGCTGCTTCATGAAGCGCACGGAAATCGAATCGATGCCCGGGGCCTGTTCCGGATAGTCCTTGTCCATGCACAGCGGAATTTCGAGCAGCTCGGACTGGGCCACCGCCAGGTCGCGCTCGGAGACCAGCCCCAGCCGCACCAGCAGCGTCAGCAGGTTGCCGCCGTTCTGCTCGCGGTAGGCGCGGGCCCGCGCCAGGTCCTCGCGCCTGAGCCGACCCTGGTCGATCATCAGTTGACACAGCTCGGCGGCCCGGTCCTCGAGATGGTCGCCGACGTTCGGCAGCAGGTCGGTCTGATCTGTGGCGGTGATCGCTTCGGTTTCCATCAGCTGATTCTATTCAAGTGAGCGGGCGCGGACTTGCCGCAGTTATCGACAGCATAAATGGTCTCGGGTTCAGCGGTGCCGCTTGAACGCGACCCGCTCAAGGAACGGCCGGTTCATCAGGATCCAGGTCGCCAGCGGCACCACCGCCGGCAACATCAGGTAACCCAGCTGGTAGCACAACGCGATCAGCGTCGGCGAAGGACCGGCTTCGGCCACCGCGGCGGCCGCCTCGGGGCCGATTCTAAACGCCAGGTCGGTCCAGGTCTGCCAGAACACGCCCCAGGCCGTGACCACCGAGATCACCAGGTAGGCCACCACGAGTTGCAAGGCCCGCGCCCGTGCGCGCATCGGCGTGGCCATGATCAATCCGAACAGCAGCGCCATGCCCCATGCGTAGATCATCGGATTGACGTCGTTGTTGAGCAGCGCGACCCGCCCCTCGACCATGCGCTCCATCCGGATCGCGGTCTGGATCTCCAGCTGATAGCCGAACTGCAGCACGCGCTCGAACAGGTCGGGATACAGGCCGGTCAGCGCCCATTCAGCAAGCCTGGAGGGAAACCACATCAGCGCACTGCCGAACGAAAACCACAGGAAAAAACCCAGCGGAAGGTACAGCGCGGCCAGCAGGAACATTTCCTTGACCGGATTGCCCTGTTCGTCAGCGCCCGGATCCTCGCGGGATTCGTTGGTGTTTCCGCTCATGCCGCTCCCTTCTTCGTCGTCGATTGCGCCGTCATTCAGTCGAGCCAGGCGCGGGCGTTTTCGAACATCCGCATCCACGGCGACCAGCCGCCATTGTCATGACAATCGTCGCGCCATTCCGCAGGCGCCCAGGAATAATTGAGCGCTCGCAACAGGCGCTCAGGATGCGGCATCAGGATCGTAACCCGACCATCGGCGTTGCACAATCCGGTGATCCCGTCCGGCGAACCGTTGGGGTTGTACGGGTAGGTCACGGCAGGCGCCCCGCCGGCGTCGACGTAGCGAACCGCAACCGGGGCCCGGCGCGGGTCCGCATCCGGGCCGAAATTGGCGCGACCCTCGCCGTGCGCGGTCGCCACCGGCAGGCGCGAACCGGCCATGCCGGCAAGCATGATCGAAGGCGACTCGACGATCTCGACCAGGCTCAGCCGCGCCTCGAACTGACGCGAGCGGTTGTGCACGAAGCGCGGCCATTGGTCGGTGCCGGGAATGATGCCGGCCAGCGAGGACAGCACCTGGCAACCGTTGCAGACGCCCAGCGCGAATTTTCCGCGGTCTTCGAAGAACCGCTTGAACGCCTCGCGCATCGCTTCGTTGAACAGGATCGAACGGGCCCAGCCGCGGCCGGCGCCCAGCACATCGCCGAACGAAAACCCGCCGCACACGGCCAACCCGTGAAACTCGTCGAGGCGACGACGGCCGATCTCGAGGTCGCTCATGTGCACATCGACGGCCTCGAATCCGGCCGCGTGAAAGGCCATGGCCATCTCGCGCTGGCCGTTGACGCCCTGCTCGCGCAGCACGGCGACCCTGGGTCGAGCGCCGACGGACACCGCGGGCGCGGCGCGCTCGAAAGTGACAACCGGCTGCAGGCCCGGACGATGCCAGTCGGCCAGCGCGGCGTATTCCTCGTCGGCGCATTCGGGGTTGTCGCGCAGGCGCTGGAGCCGAT
>MDTG01034336.1_pt1 | contig 25106 bp, 27 predicted proteins | sample 811421 | NCBI WGS metagenome assembly MDTG01 (sample SAMN05326645, study PRJNA326480) | marine metagenome | isolation source: seawater | place: Pacific Ocean: South East | collected 2011 | reverse complement strand
TCTGTCTTTCAAAACTCAAATCAAGAAACTGCCCACCCGCTATTCCGGTATGACCTGAACTAGCTGCAAGAATATGAATAAGTTGAATTTTTTTTTTATCCGAAATTAGGAATTTTTTTTCACTAATTATTTCAAAAGCCATCGTTAAAAGTGAGTTGCCGGCCAAAACAGCTGTGGACTCTCCATATTTTTTGTGAACAGTTAATTTTCCTCTTCTTATATCATCATCATCCATGCATGGTAAATCATCATGAATCAATGAATAGGCATGAATACACTCTATTGCAGCTCCAATTCTGATTAGATGTTTGTAAGGAACTGATAAAATTTTCCCAATATCTATTAAAATCTTTACTCTTATTTTTTTTCCACCGGGAAACAATCCATATTTTATTGGATTTATCAATTTTGATTTTTTTTGTCTCATTAGGAAATTTTTTAAAAAAGTATTTGTATCTTTTGCAACTTTATTTAATTTTTTTTGCATTTTTTTTTATTATTTGATTAATTTTTAATTGTGAATTATTACTTATCTCTTTTGATAAAGATCGAAATTTTTTTTCTATTAAATTGTTTATTTTAATTAATCTTTGGAAATCGTCAGCTGAATTTACGAAATTTTCGGTTGTTTCGATTTTGATTAATAAATTATCGAGAATTTCTCTTAATTCGTCTAATGACTTTACATTAATATCATCTGGTAAATTTTTATCTTTCATATATTAGTTTTATTATTACATGAATTATAGTCTTTCAAATATTAAAAAAGGTAAATATTTTCTCGATAAACACAATTGTATAGGAATGCCAACAGAAACCGTTTACGGACTGGCTGCTAATGCTTATTCCAATAAGGCTGTATCAAAAATTTTCAAATTAAAAAAAAGACCAAGAAATAATCCGCTAATAGTTCACTATAGTTGTCTAAAAATGTTAAAAAGAGATTGTATTATAAATAAGAATTTTACAAAACTTTATTATAAATTTTGTCCAGGTCCATTAACTTTTATTTTAAAATTAAAAAAGGATAGTAAAGTTTCGAAATTAGTGACTAATAAAAAAAAGACTCTTGCAGTCAGATTTCCTTCGCATGCTAAAGCCAAAGATCTTTTAAAAATATTAAACTATCCATTGGCAGCTCCAAGTGCAAATATTTCATCTAGAGTTAGTCCAGTCACAAAAAAACATGTAATAGAAGAGTTTGGTAAAAAAATAAAATATGTTTTAGAGGGTGGTCCCTCAAAAATTGGTTTAGAGTCTACAATTATAAATTTAACAAATAAACCAGAAATTCTTCGTATTGGTAGTTTAGATATTAGTAAACTAAGTAAAGCGTTGAAAACAAAATTAATGCACAGAAGGAAAACTTACATGAAAGTACCGGGTCAAAGGAGTTTACACTATTCACCTGGCATCCCTTTGAGAATGAACTGTAAAAAAGCAAGTTTAGATGAGGCATTTATACTAGTGAAAAAAAGAAACAATAGTTATAAGAATTTTTTTTATCTTAGTAAAAATAACAATTTAAAAGAGGCAGCAAGAAAATTGTATTCCATTTTAAGAATAATAAAAAGAAAAGGATATAAAAAAATAGCTGTAGAAAAAATAGAGAATAAGGGGATTGGACAGGCGATTAATGACAGGTTGCGAAAAGCCTCAATAAAAAATAAATGAATACTTTGGTAAGTGTAAATAATTTATCTAAAAATTTTTCAAGATTTGAAGCTGTGAAAAATATTAGTTTCACAATAAATGAAGGTGAGATACTCGGATTACTAGGACCAAATGGTTGTGGCAAAACCACAACGATTGGAATGATGCTTGGCTTATTAAAACCGACAAATGGCGAAGTTGTCATAAATGGTCTTAACGTTGAAAAGAATAGAATAAAACTTTTAAGAAGAATGAATTTTATTTCTCCTTACATAGAGTTACCAAAAAAACTGACCGTAAGAGAAAATCTAATGGTTTATGGGAAATTATATTCTGTCTATGGAATAAAAAATAGAATAGACTATCTAACAGAAACATTAAGACTTGGAGAATTCATAAACAAAAAAACTGGTGAACTTTCTTCTGGTCAAAAGAATAGAGTTAGTCTTGCTAAAGCAGTTGTAAATGATCCAGATATATTGTTACTGGATGAGCCTACAGCATCATTAGACCCAGAAACAGGAGATTTTGTTAGGAGTTTTATAGAAAAAATTTCATCAGAAAAAAAAATGTCAGTCTTGCTAGCTTCCCATAATATGAATGAGGTTAAAAGACTTTGCAAAAATATTTTAATGATGAAAGATGGAAAAATTATAGATAGAGGTAAACCTTCAGAAATAATTAACAAACATGGTAAAAAAAACTTGGAGGAAGTGTTTTTAAAACTTAATAGAACTAAAAATGAATTATAATAGAATTATAGGACTGTTTTTAAGACATTTTTTTTTGATAAAAGGCTCTCTACCAAGGATTGTAGACTTAATTTATTGGCCTACAATTCAAATAATTCTCTGGGGGTTTATTTCAAAATTTTTCACAGTGTATAGTGATTACTACAATAATACCGTTGGCGTAATACTTAGTTGTGCAATTCTTTATGACTTTTTATTTAGGTCAAGCATAAGTTTTAACATGCTATTTTTAGAGGAAATTTGGAGCAGAAACTTTACAAATTTATTTATTGCACCTCTGCGTATAAGTGAAATAATTATATCGTTAGTTCTAACTGCTCTTTTGAGAACTTTAATAGGATTGGTGCCTGCAATATTAATTACTTCACCATTATTTGGTATATCAATTTTAGATCTTGGTACGCCCCTTTTTTTATTATTTTTTAGTTTATATGCATTTGGTATCACATTAGGGTTATTTGTTTCATCTGGCCTTTTAAGATACGGGCCAGCATTCGAAAACATAGCATGGTCATCGCTTTTTTTGTTAGCGCCTTTGGGATGCATTTATTATCCGATTGAAATACTGCCTGAGTTTTTTCAAACAGTAGCTAAATTATTACCCTTAGTTTATATCTTTGAGGAAGCTAGATCAATTCTTGTAAATAATGTTGTAGATTATTCAAATATAATGTCAGCAATATATTTGAATATTTTTTATTTATTTTTTGGAATTTTATTATTTTACTATTCTTTCAATAAAGCACGTGATAAGGGAACATTAATTAATATAGGTGAGTAATTTTTGGCGCGCTCGCAAGGATTCGAACCCTGAACCTCCAGAGCCGAAATCTGGCGCTCTATCCAGTTGAGCTACGAGCGCATATAGTATTAGTATTATAGTTTATGAAAAATAGCATTAACTTAATTGTTGCAAAAAATGAAAACGGGTTAAGAGTAGACCAGTTTGTATCCAAAATGGAGAGAAATTACAGTAGATCTAAAATAAAAGTTCTAATACTCAATAAAAAATTAAAGATAAACTCTAAAGATTGTTATGATCCCTCAAAAAAAATTTTTGTTGGTGACGAAATAAATATAGAGATTCCGAGGCCTGAAAATCATAATTTAAAACCTTTTGATTATAAATTAAATATAGTTTACGAGGATAAAGAGCTTCTAGTAATAAATAAAAATCCAGATATTCAAATGCATCCTGGAGCAGGAAACTATGATAAAACTTTAGTCAATGCATTAATTAAACATAAAAAAGATTTATCGGAAACTAATGACAAATTAAGACCTGGAATAGTTCACAGAATTGATAAGGACACGTCTGGTCTTGTTGTTGTCGCTAAAAATAGCGAATCTCATAAGAATTTAGCCTCTCAGTTTAATAAACATAAAATAGAAAGAAAGTACAAAGCATTAGTATGGGGTAAATTAAGACCAAGTAGTGGAATAATTGAAACTCTAATTACAAGAAGTACAAAAAATAGACAGCTAATGGCCGTGAGTATGAGCAAAGGTAAAAGAGCAGTTACAAAATACAAAACTTTAGAAGTATTTGAAAATAAAAGTACTCCAACATTAAGTCTTGTTGAATGTAAGCTAGAGACAGGTAGGACACATCAAATTAGAGTCCATATGAGTTATAAAGGAAATTATATTGTTGGGGACAAGAAATATAAAAAAAAATTCAAAAAACTAAAAAATATAGATGTATCGATAGAAGAGAATATTAAATATTTAAACAGACAATTTTTACATGCGGCAACTTTAGGTTTTACACATCCTGTGAAAAATGAAAGAATGGAATTTAAATCGACTTTACCACCGGATCTTTTAAAATTGTTAAAAACTTTAAGGAATACAAGCAAATAAATATATTGTAAAATTTAAAATATTTAATAAATAAATACTACATATGAAAACTTCATTTACCAAATACCCTATTCTAGCAAATGAAGGTGGTTTATCCACCTATTTAGAGCAAATAAAAAAGTTTCCAATGTTGGATGCTGAGGAGGAATATATGTTGGCTAAAAATTGGAAAAATACAGGTAATCTTAAATCCGCTGAGAAGTTAGTTAAGAGTCACTTGCGGCTAGTTGCAAAGATTGCTATGGGTTATAAAGGTTATGGATTGCCTCTAAATGAAATAATATCAGAGGGAAACGTAGGATTAATGCAGGCAGTAAAAAAATTTGAACCAGAGAAAGGTTTTAGACTTGCTACCTATGCAATGTGGTGGATTAAAGCTTCTATACAAGAATATATTCTAAGATCTTGGAGCCTCGTTAAAATTGGTACAACTACAGCACAAAAAAAGCTATTTTTTAATCTAAAAAAATTAAAAAACCAGATCGCACCTAAAAGTGAGGGAGATCTTAAAAATGAAGATGTAAAAAAAATAGCATCTACATTGGATGTTAGTGAAAAAGAAGTTATATCAATGAATAGAAGGTTGTCTGGCAAAGAACAGTCCTTGAATGCTCCGATAGGAGAGGATGGTGATGAATGGCAAGACTGGGTGGTGGATAACAATATGGATCAAGAACTTAAGTTTGCACATCAAGAGGAAATGGAACAAAGGAAAGATTTATTGAAAGATTCAATTGAAATTTTAAATGAAAGAGAGAAGGAAATACTAGAATTAAGAAGATTAACCGATGAACCACACACATTAGAGTCTTTAAGTAAAAAATACAATATTAGTAGAGAAAGAATTAGACAAATAGAAAACAGGGCGTTTGAGAAGTTACAAAAGCATATGCTTAATTCTGCAAAATCGAAAAACCTTTTACCTATTAATTAAACATTAAAAGGATCTAATATTAAAATTGTATCGTTTCTCTCAGGGCTAGTTGATATACTTGAAACTTTACTTTCTATAAATTTTTCTAATTCAGTAATGTAATTTTTTGCATTTGCAGGTAGATCATTAAAATTTTTAATACCTCTCGTGCTTTCTTTCCATCCGTAAAATATTTTGTATATTGGTTTAACTTTTAATTGATCCTCAACAGCTGCTGGTAAATAATCGATTTTCTTACCGTTTAATTCGTACCCAATGCACATCTTTATCTCATTTAAATCATCTAATACATCAAGTTTTGTCAAAGCTATTCCATTTATGCCTGATATTTTAATACTTTGTCTTACCAACACACCGTCGAACCAACCACATCTTCTTTTTCTACTTGTAACAGTTCCAAATTCTTTTCCAACTGTACCTAAATGTTCTCCAATACTGTCTTTTAACTCGGTTGGAAATGGACCTTCGCCAACTCTGGTAGTGTATGCTTTTGTAATACCAAGAACATAATTAATAGAGTTTGGACCGCAACCAGTGCCAGTCGCAGCGGAAGACGCTACAGTATTTGATGAAGTGACAAATGGATAGGTGCCATGATCTACGTCTAGAAGTACACCTTGAGCACCTTCAAATAAAATTTTTTTTCCTTGTGATTGAAATTCATCAATTTTTTTCCAAACTGGTTTTGAAAATTTTAAGATTTCAGGAGCAATTTTTGACAAGTCCTGTGATAATTTACTTTTTTCAAATACTTTTTTTCCTAAACCTTTTCTTATTGCATTATGATGTTCAAGAACAGCTTCAAGTCTATTATCTAAATTTTTTTTTGAAATAAGATCCATAACTCTTATTGATCTCCTCCCAACTTTATCTTCATAAGCAGGGCCAATACCTCTTCTAGTCGTTCCAATCCTGGAGGCACCCGCTGCATCCTCTCTAATTTCATCCATTTCTCTATGAAATGGTAATATTAAATTTGCTGACTCAGATATTATTAAATTGTTTGGATTTACATCTATACCCTTTGTCTTGATTTCTGCTATTTCTTCCAATAATGCCCATGGATCAATAACTACTCCATTACCAATTATTGAAATTTTGTCTTTTCTTACTATTCCTGAGGGTAATAATCTTAGTTTATAAATTACGCCATCGATTACAAGTGTGTGTCCCGCGTTATGACCTCCTTGAAATCTTATTACTACGTCTGCTTCACTTGATAACCAGTCAACAATTTTTCCTTTCCCTTCGTCCCCCCATTGAGATCCTACTACTACAACATTTTTCATTTAAGGTTTTTTATCACTATATTGTTAATATGGTTTATTGGACCGTGTCCTTTTCCAAATTTAGGTCCACTTTTAATTGCATGGTTAACATATTTTATTCCAAGCTCACAAGACCTCTTTAAAGTTTTTCCACATGAAATATATACAGTAATCGCACTTGATAAGGTGCAACCTGTTCCGTGTGTATTTTTTGAATTAATTTTTTTTGATTTAAAAATATTTATTTTATTATTTGATAAAAGAACATCATAAATATCTTTTGTATTTAAATGTCCACCTTTGACTAAGATATTTTTTGCGTAACAAGTTTTTTTTATTATTAAAGCAGATTTTATCATTTCTTTAACATTGGTTATTCTGATACCTGATAATTCTTCTGCTTCAGGTATATTGGGAGTTATTAATAGAACTTTATTAATTAATTTAGTTTTAATAATATTTATTGAATTTTTATTAATTAATCTCGTGCCTCCTTTGGCTACCATTACCGGATCTAAAACAATTTTGTTTACCTTAATTTTATTTAGGGATTTTATTACTTTTTTAACTACATCTTGTGAGTGAAGCATTCCAATTTTAATTGCGTCTGGCTTAATATCTTTAGAGGTAAATAAAATTTGATTTAATATATCTTTAGGAGGTATTGCAATAATCGAATTAATACCAGTAGTATTTTGTGATGTTACAGCTGTTACAGCTGTCATTGCGTATGATCCTAATGCTGTGACAGTTTTTATATCTGCTTGTATCCCTGCTCCACCTGAAGAATCTGAACCAGCAATAATTAAAATTTTTGATTTAATATTCAATTTATTTCAAAGACTTTTTTACAATATTTAAACATTTAAACAACAAGGATTTATTATCACATTCACCCATTATCCTTATTTTTGACTCAGTTCCAGATTTTCTTACTAACATTCTCCCTTTGTTTTTCATGTATAATTTTGATAAACTTACAGCTCTCCTGCATTTTTTTGTATTTAAAATGTTTTTATCTTTTACATCAATGCTTTGTAAAACTTGATTAGTAGGTTTAAATATATTTAACAATTCACTCGCTCTTGCTCCTCTTTTCATTGCGAAAAGTACTTCTAAAGCTACTAACAAACCGTCTCCAGTTGTTGCAAATTTACCTAAAATAATATGTCCTGATTGTTCGCCTCCCAAATTAAATTTGTTCTCTTGCATTTTTTCTTTTACATATCTATCTCCAACCTTTGATCTTTTAAATTTTATTTTTTTGTTAATAAAATATTTCTCAAGCCCAAAATTTGACATTAAAGTTCCAATTACCCCACCCTTAAGAATTTTTTTCCTCTTCCACCTCGTAGCAATCATTCCTATAATTTGATCTCCATCAATTATTTTACCTTTCTCATCACATAAAATTATACGATCTGCATCACCATCTAAAGAAATACCGATGTTAGCATTATGTTTTTTTACTAAATATTGAATTTTAGATGGAAATGTTGAGCCACAATTATAATTTATATTATACCCATTTGGTTTTACTCCACCTAAAAAGACTTTAGCGTTAAGGGATTTTAATAATATTGGCGCTGATTTATAAGCAGCTCCGTTTGCACAATCTATTGCGATCCTCATCCCTTTAAGATTAAAGTTTTTAGGAAAATTTTTTTTTAATATTTTTATATAATTTTCATTTGCATCCTCTAATCTTTTAACCCTTCCAAGTTTTTTAGGTTTAGATAATTTATTTGTAATTTTTGAGTCGATTAATCTCTCAATTTTTTTTTCTATTTTATCTGACAATTTTAATCCATCAGGACCAAATAATTTTAAACCATTATCATAAAAAAGATTATGAGATGCTGTTATCATTATTCCCATATTTGCCCTCATTTTTTTTGTCAACATTGCAAGACCGTTTGTGGGCAAAGGTCCAAGCGTAAAAACATGCATTCCTGCAGATGTCAAACCGGATACCAAAGCTGGCTCGAGTGTATAACCCGAAAGTCTTGTATCTTTTGCAATTATTGCAACCTGTTTAGTTTTTTTTAAATTTTTAAAATATGTGCCTGCAGCAAGACCGAATTTAAAAAACATTTCCCCATTAATTTGGTCTTGATTTACTCTTCCTCTAATACCATCTGTACCAAAATATTTTTTAAGCATTTTTATTCACTAAGTGAGTTAAAAACTTTTAAGCTTTGCTCAATCTCATTATAGTCATGTACCCTTAACAATTGAACCCCACTTAACATTGCTTTTATTGCTCCGGCTATTGTCCCGCCAATTCTTGTTTTACTATCGTTATTATTCGATATACCCTTAATAAATCTTTTTCTAGAATGTCCTAACATTATAGGAAAACCAAGTGAGTGAAAAATAGAAATGTCTTTTATTATAGTAATATTATGTTTCAAGTTCTTACCAAATCCAATGCCTGGATCAAGTATAATATTTTTATGGTTAATTCCTTTTTTTCTTAAGAATTTAATTTTCGATTCAAAAAAATCGTAAATATCTAATAATACATTATTATATTTTGGAGAATTCTGCATTATTTCTGGTGTACCTTTAGAATGATTTAATACAAAAGGTAATTTTGTTTTTTTTAAAAAATCTACGGTGCTTTCATCGAAACATAAGCCAGAAATATCATTAATAATGTTAACCCCATAATTAAAAGACTTTTTCATAACAAATGTTTTCCGTGTATCAATTGATATTTTTATATTTATTTTTTTAACTTTGTTTAAAACGTCTCTTATTCTTTCCCATTCTTTTTTTTCATTTATTTGTTTAGATCCTGGTCTAGTTGACTCTCCTCCTATATCAATTAAATTGCAACCTTTACTTTTCAAATATTTAATTCTTTTTAGAGCTAATCCACTTTTATTAAATTTTCCACCATCTGAAAAGCTATCTGGTGTCAAATTTAAAATTCCAACCAAAATAGGTTTATGTGAAAATTTTAAACAGCTAAATTTTTTTTTTTTTTTTATTTGCTTTAAGTCAATTAGAATTTTTTTCTTCAATATTTTACCTAAATTTTTTATTTGACTTATATTTATTACTTTTGACGAGTCTCTTGTAATTATTTGTACTGAGTCAAATGATATTAATTTATTTCCATTAAGTGATAACGCTTTTTTTTTATTAAGCATCTCAATTGATTTATTTCCGTAGTAAAAATTACACGCCTTAGTGTAATATTTTTTCATTAAAAATTAATGAACTATTTTAGGTTTTAAACCAATAGATCCAAGAGCAGATCCTGATTTATCGTCTTCAACTTTAAGGTCTTCCTTGCTTGGTGGGTAAATATTTTTATTAATTAAATCCTCAATTTCGTTTCCTGTTAAAGTTTCATATACAAGTAAAGCCTTGGCTACCTTGTGAAGATCTTCAATTTTGTCATTTAAGACTTTTTTTGCTCTTTCATAGCCTTGTTCTACAAATTTTTTAATCTCAGCATCGACTTTTTTTGCAGTTTCCTCTGACATATTTTGTTGTCTTGCAACTGATCTACCTAAGAATACTTCCTCCTCATTTTCACCGTATAGTATTGGCCCTAGTTCTTTGCTTAAACCAGCCCTCATTACCATAGCTCTTGCTCTTTTTGTTGCTTGCTCTATATCGCTTGCAGCTCCAGTTGTTACTTTGTCATCCCCAAAAATTATTTCTTCTGCAACCCTGCCTCCCATCGCTATAGCCATTTGAGCATGCAGCTGTTCTCTAGTTTGCGAAACTTCGTCTCTCTCAGGCAATTGCATTACCATGCCTAATGCTCTTCCTCTTGGAATTATTGTTGCTTTATGAATTGGATACGCAGCTTTCTCATTTAATGTAACAATTGCATGACCCGCCTCGTGATAAGCTGTAAGTTTCTTCTCTTCTTCTGTCATGACCATTGACCTTCTCTCTGCACCCATCATTACTTTATCTTTTGCTTCCTCAAATTCTTGTCCAGTTACTATTCTTCTATTCTTTCGAGCGGCAAGCAATGCTGCTTCATTTACTAAATTAGCTAGATCAGCACCAGAAAAACCAGGTGTTCCTCTTGCAACTGTCCTTAAATTGACATCTGGCGACATTGATATTTTCTTAGCATGCACTTTTAATATTTTTTCTCTGCCAATTATATCCGGGTTAGAAACAACAACTTGTCTGTCGAATCTTCCAGGTCTCAACAAAGCAGGATCTAATACATCTGGTCTATTGGTAGCTGCAATTATAATTACGCCTTCATTAGTGTCAAAACCATCCATCTCAACCAACAACTGATTTAAAGTTTGCTCTCTTTCATCATTCCCTCCTCCTAAACCAGCTCCTCTACTTCTTCCAACTGCATCAATTTCATCAATGAATATTATACATGGTGAATGTTTTTTTCCTTGTTCAAACATGTCTCTAACTCTTGAAGCGCCAACACCTACGAACATTTCAACAAAATCAGACCCAGAAATTGTAAAGAATGGTACTCCCGCTTCACCAGCTATTGCTCTTGCTAATAAAGTTTTACCTGTACCTGGTGGTCCAACTAAAAGACATCCTCTTGGGATTTTACCTCCAAGTCTACTAAATTTTTTTGGATCTCTCAAAAATTCTACAACTTCCTCTACTTCTTCTTTGGCTTCCTCTACTCCGGCAACATCATTAAATGTAACTTTACCTTTAACCTCATTCATCATTTTAGCTTTTGATCTTCCAAATCCCATTGCTCCACCTTTTCCACCTTGCATTTGTCTCATAAAGAATATCCAGACGGCGATCAACAATAACATTGGAAACCATGATAATAAAACTCCAAGAAGGGAAGGCATCTTATCCTCAATTGGAACAGCAGATATACTAACACCTTTTTCAGACAGTTTTTCTATTAGATTGGGATAATTAGCAGAATATGTAGTAAAGATATTTCCATCAGCCATAGTACCTTTTATGTTGTTTCCTTGAATTTGTACTTCCATAACTCTTCCATTTTCTACCTCATTTAAAAATTCAGAGAAAATTATTTTATCTGAGTTTTTCAAGTTAATATTTTGGGGATTTTTAAACATATTGTAGAGACCAATAGTCAGAACTACAATTATGATCCACATAGCTAAGTTTTTAAAATTCATATTAGACTAGTAAAATAGGAATTATTCCAAATATAACAAGTGTAAAATTGTACCATAAATGAGTTTATTTTATATTTTCTTGATAAATTAATGTTGAATTTGCTGCTCTCTCTATTACGCAACCTCCAATAGTTGTTTTCTTATAAAAACCATCATTGATGTCTTGTATTTTTTTTACCAAGGACTTTCCTCTTGATGGGTAATATTTTTTACTTAGAGACTTCAATATATTTGAAAAAGATCTAAAGACTATTTCCGTTGGTTGATTAAAAAAATCTCTATTTAATAAAAAAATAATTTTTTTATTTGATTTAATTAGTTTTGAATTATTCAGTAAATTTTTTTTTACATAAAAATTAATTGTCTCATTTGAAGATATTAAATTGTTCAATGTTAAATCAAACTTTTTTTTATCAAAACCATCTTTCTTTAAACTTTCTATCATAAACCTTATTCTAGTTCTCAAATATTTTTGATCTTTATTAGAGGGATCATTAATTGAGAAACCAAAAATGTTATTTGCAATTTTAGACAAATCATTTTTTGTATAATTCAAAAATGGTCTGAAATACTTAAATCCATTATTACTGGTTGTTTCTTGATTTGAAAAAGATACCAAACCTTTCAAACCAGATCCTCTTACCATCCTAATAAAAAAATTTTCAGATAAGTCATCTTGATGATGCCCAAGTAATATTGAATTAATTTTTTTTTTATTACATATTTTCTCTAATAATTTATAGCGATGCAATCTCGCATTTCCTTGAGTACATTTTAAATTATTTGATTTTTTCCATTTTATTATTTCAACTTCAATGTCAAGTTTTTTAAGGTTTTTTTTTATCATATAAGCCTCTTTTGATGAATTTTTTCTTAATCCATGATCAATATGAGCATAAAACACTTTAGACTTTTTATGAATTTGAAAGCATTTAGCAAAATAAGTAAGTGCGAGACTATCTTTCCCACCTGATACAGCAACTAAGAAAGAATTTACTTTTCTCTTTAACATAAAACTTTCAAATTCATTATACATTGATTTGTAATTTTTTAATTTTAAATGTCTTAGAATATTTTTACGATTTTTGTTTATTGCACTCAAATTTTTTCTCTTCATATTTTGCTTTTTGAAGAACTGATTGTTTGGCTTTTGGATATTCTTTTTTAACACCAGTAATCATTAGACAGCCTTGATCTTTTTCTCCAATTTGAACTAATGATACTCCGAGCTTTAATAAATTTATAGCTGCCTTCTCACTTTTTGGATATTTTTGATAACCCTCAAGATAAGCAGATGCTGCATCAGTATATAATTGTCTTATTCTAAAAGTTTCTGCATACCAATACTGAGCATTACCTGCCATTTTATTTTCAGGATTTTGTAATACAAACTCTCTCAAAGCTCTCTCAGCTGTAGAATAATCTCCTTGTTTTAATAAACTAGTTGCAAAATTGTATTGCTCTATAGGAGATACTTTTGGTAAAATTTTTTCTTCAGAAATAAAGTTTTCTGTAACTACGCTTGTTGTAGTTTCTATTGATTGAGTTTTTTGAACCAATTCCTCAGTTTGTGAATCTTTGTAACTTATTGCGCCTAGGTCTTGGGGTTCAGAGGAACCTGGTAAAGATTTATTAATTTTTGATGAATAATCTTTTTTAATAGTTTCTCCTGTTTCTAGCTCCTGAAATCTCAGCTGGTTATCTGCTTGAACTTTAGAAAGTCTGCTCGTTAATTTATCTATTTTAAAATTAATTTCTTCAAACTTGTTTGTTAATTCCTGGAATTGTTTTTCTATTTCAGATAATTTTAATAAGTGCCTTGTTAGAACATCTTCATCATTATTTGTAAGTATTTTAGAGGAAGCTAAGTTGTTTTCAGATGATTGTGAATAAACTGCTTTTTCTAGAGTTTTAATATCTTTTCTTAAACTTTCTAAAACCATAGATGTTGTCTCTTCTTCAGAATACACAAATGTCGCAGTAATTAAAAATATAGAAAAAACGAAGAATTTACTTACGCTCGTTATTTTTTTTTTAAACATTATTTAATTAATATTTATAATGATGGCAAAAAAAAGACCCTAGAAACATAAGTCACTAGAGTCTTTTGAATTTAATTTTTTAGTTTGCTTTAACAGTTACTGATCTTCTGTTTTTAGACCATGCTAATGGATTGGAGCCTGAGTCAACAGGTCTTTCTTTACCATAGCTTATGACTGAAATTCTATTTGAAGATATACCATAAGTCATTAGATAGTCTTTCGCAGCATTAGCCCTTCTTTCACCTAAAGCAAGGTTGTATTCTCTAGTACCCCTTTCATCAGCGTGTCCTTCGAGCACAACATTAACTTTAGAGTTTTTCCTCAACCAAGATGCTTGTTTTCTTAAAGTTTCTCTTGAAGCAGTAGTTAATACTGACTCATTAGTTGCAAAGAAAACTCTATCTGGCACTCCTGAAGCTAAATATTCAACAGTATCTTTTCCTGTATAAACGTCTCCTTGAATTGTATTTGATACTTTCTTAGTAGCACATGCTGAAAGTAACAAACCCGCGAAAATAATTACAAGGGAATTTTTTAAAATTTTGTTTAAAATCATTACTGCTCCTTAAATATTTAAGTATATATATTCACACCTAAAGAGATCTTTCAAGATAAAAATCAAGCAAAAGTTAATATTATATGAAAATTTCATTACTAATCACTCAATAATGACGACCAGGATGGGTCTGATGCATCAGTCTCAGTATTGACCAATCTTTCATTATATCCAGTTAAGTCTATAGACCACAATTTAGCTGAAAAGCCTTTCCCTTCTGAATCTGATTTAGTCTCTCTATAAAATATCAATACTCTTCCATTTGGAGACCATGAAGGCGCTTCCTGATAATAATTTTCAGTTAATAATCTTTCTCCAGTACCATCTGTTCTCATAACTCCAATATAAAATTTGCCTTTATGAAGCTTTGTAAATGCTATTAAATCGCCACGCGGCGACCAAACAGGTGTCCCATACAAACCTCTTCCGAATGATATTCTTTTAATGTTAGAGCCATCACTTTTCATTACATAAATTTGTTGGTACCCACTCCTATCTGAATTAAAACAAATATATTTTCCATCAGGAGAATAAGATGGGGAAGTATCTATTGAGGGATGATTTGTTATTTTCTCAACAATTCTACTTTCTAAATCCATAGTGTAAATTTCGGAATTACCTTCTTTAGCAAAACTCATTATTATTTTTTTTCCATCTGGCGAAAATCTTGGAGCAAATGTCATTCCCGGAAAATCACCTACAACCTCTTGCACACCTGTTTCAATATCAAGTAAATAAACTCTAGGTAAATTTCTAAAGTATGAAAGATAAGTGACCATTTGATTTGCAGGATTAAATCGTGGTGTTAAAACTAATTCATTACCTAAGGTAAGATATTTGGTATTAAAGCCATCTTGATCCATTATCGCTAATTTTTTAATTCGGTTAGTCTTTGGACCTTCTTCAGCCACATAAATCAACCTTGTATCAAAATAACCTTTTTCTCCAGTAAGTCTTTCATAAACTTTATCAGTGATTATGTGACCAACTCTTCTCCAATTTTCTGGAACAGTAGTGAAAGCTAATGCCATCATTTCTTTGCCCGCAAGAATATCCCACAATCTAAACTCAACACGCAGTTTTTCGTTATCATATTTTACTTCCCCTGTTATTAATGCCTGTGCTTTAATCAATGACCAGTCTTCAAATCTAGGTTTTAAGTGTGCAATATCAGGTTTTTGTAGGAAAGCTTCTTTATCTAGTGGATTAAAAAGCCCTGAGATTAATAAATTATTTTCAACAACCTCAGAAATAGATATCCCTATATCTTTAATTTTCAAAACTTTTCCAAAATTATTTAACGATTCCTTTTCAACAAATAATGGAGAGACTGCAATTGGAAGTGGATTCAAATTTCCACGTGTAATGTCAACCTCTATCAAACCATAAGTTTTGCTTGGAAAAAAGAATATAATTAATAAAATAAAATATTTTTTTATATGTCTCATCCTTTTAGCATTTCCCTTGCATCAAAATTAAGTTGAAGATCTTTCCATCTTTCATAACCTGTAGATGGTACTCTAAGGGGTTGGCAAAGTCTAACCGCTCTTAAAGCGCTTTCAGCAAGTACCTTGTAGAAACCCTGTCCAGGTTTATTCATTCTGGCATGATCAAGTATCTCAGAATTTGTTACAGTTCCATCTGGTTTTAAGCTTAGTTTAATTCTAACAAGTAAATTCTCATTATAAGGTAAGCCTAACGGTATACTCCAACATCCAAAAATTTGAGCCTTCAATGCATCCTCTTCACTAAGTGTCAAACCAGTTGTAGATAGTTCTTTTTGCTGTGATTGAGAAATATCGTTACTCTTTTTTTTTATTTCTGATTTTTCTTCTTTTGATTTATCGATTAAAGCAGCAATATTATTAGGATCAAATAATTCTTTTTTTTCGAACTCTGAAACTTGTTTAATTTCATCATCTATTTTCTCTGGATTTTGTTTGTCTATTTCAAGTTTTTTTACAATCTCATTATTTTGATCTGGAAGTGGAATAGAATCTGGTTTTTCTTTGTTTATTTTTTTTGGAGGTGCCTGCTCAGATACAAGTTTCTCCTTTTTTTTAGCCTCTGCAATAATTTTTTTTGCTTTGGGCGCATATGGAATTGTAGTCTCATCAGTAATCTGAATTAATTCTATTGATATTAAAGGTGGAAGATCGATAGGATTTTTTGCCAGAAATGGAAAACTTAGAGCGGTAATTATTACTAATAATAAATGAAGTGTAGATGAGATAAAAACGCTTCTGGTCATTAATTTATCTCTCTTTATATGGTTCAGAAATAAGAGCGACTTTAGTAAAACCTGAGCCAGAAAGCATTCCCATTACCTCAAGGACCCTTCCATAATTTATAGTTTTGTCACCTCTAACGTAAATTCTTGTGTCAATTCTATTTTTAGATACAGCTAAAATTTTTGCAATAACATTATCGTAATCAACTTTAGATTCTTGAATAAATATCTCACCTTTTGAATTAATTGTTAAAGTTAAAGGTTCTTGTTCCTCAGGAAGCGAGTCAGCTGAACTTTCTGGTAAATCTACTTGTACTCCTACGGTCAATAAAGGAGCAGTTACCATGAAAACAATTAGCAAAACTAACATCACATCTACAAAAGGAGTAACATTTATTTCACTGATTGGTTCTTTAGATTTTTTTTTAAAACTAAATGCCATTTATAATATTATTGATAAAAAACGCGTGGCAAAATTTTCTAATCTTTGAGAATATTTTTTTGAGTCACTGTTGAATCTGTTGTAAGCTATGACTGCAGGAATGGCGGCAAGCAAACCTAACGCAGTAGCAAATAGTGCTTCTGCAATACCAGGTGCTACTATGGCCAGACTAGTATTTCTAGAAACAGCAATTGATTGAAATGAATTCATAATTCCCCAAACAGTTCCAAATAATCCAATAAAAGGAGCAGTTGAGCCAACCGTTGCTAGAAATGAAAAGTTTTTTTCTAGAGTTGTCACCTCTGTTTCAATATTCGACTCCAGTAGTCCATTTAATTTCTCACTTAAATTACTTCTTGATCTTGATTTTAAAACAACTTGCATAGTCTTTTTAAAAACATTAGACATGGGGTCATCGATATTTGACGGTAAGTTGTTATAAAAACTTTCTGCTGATTTTGATCTCCAAAACTTTTCCTCAAAATCGCGTGTACTTTCGTTAATTTTTTTAAATAATTTAAATTTTTCAATAATTATTGCCCAAGAATATATTGATGATACAATTAGGATTATTATGACAGATTTCACAACAATATCTGCTCGAAGAAAAAGACTCATTAAGGAAAAGTCAATTGAGCTTCCAAGTCCTACTGCTTGAGAGGTTATATCTGCTTCCATGTGTAAGATTTCACACTAAAATGTGTCATCAATTTGTCTTAATTTTCATTTTAAAAGTTATTTATTTAAATAATGATAGTAAAAACTAGCGATTAATATTGCATCAGCTTTATTGGAGTCCTTTTTTCTAGACAATTTTTCGGAAATATAAGGAAAAAATTCTATAGCTTTGGTTCTGCTTGAGTCTTTTTGTGAATTAATAAGATTAAAATATTTTTTCCACTTAATTGGTGAAACAAAATCCATCGGTATTTGCATTGCAGAGAATAGTCCTTTTAACACCCCAAAAGATTGACCAAAATTAAACATACTTGTTACACCTTGTCCAGGCATTGCTGAAACTTGCTCTATCACAACTTTAATATCTTTTTTGTCCTCATTTACTATGATTTTTTTAATTTCGTTATAAATTTGAGAACCATTTACTTGAGATTTATTTTTTTTTCCAACAGGCATTATTGGCATGTCAAATATATCTAAGATTTCGCCATCTTTAAGAATACAAATCGCACCTTTAATTCCTGGATCAATACCTATAATTAACATTCATTTTATCTTTCTATAACTAGATTGGAGTAAACTTTTCGTACATCATCATCTTCCTCCAACAGCTCTATAAATTTTTTAGCCACTAGAGCTTTTTCGCCATATAATTTTATTTTGTTAATAGGATACCATTCTACGTCTGTAGATAAAAAATTATTAATTTTTTCTTCCATTATCTTTCTTATAGAATAAATATTTTCCTTATTACAATGAATTTCATAGAATTTGTCATTAGAATAAAACTCATCCGCACCAGAATTAACAGCAATTTCTAACATTGTATTTGCATCAATTTCTTTAGAATCGACTCTGATAATTCCAATATGCTTAAAATTATGTGAAGCTGAACCTTGTGTCCCTAAATTGCCTCCATTTTTTTGAAAAATTTCTCTAATTTTAGAAGCTGTCCTATTTTTATTATCTGTAAGAGCTTCAATAATTAAAGCAATCTTCTCGTTACCAAATCCTTCGTATCTTATCTCCTCTAAATTTGACACATCATTTAGTTTTGATTTATCAATTGCTCTGATTATATTATCGTTTGGCATATTAGCAGATCTCGCCGCATGTATTGCCGCCCTTAATCTTGGGTTTAAATTTGGGTCTTTGTCTCCTAATTTTGCCGCAACTGTGATTTCTCTAGAGAGTTTAGAAAAAATTTTTGATCTTTCTTTATCTGCTCTACCCTTTTTATGTTTTATTCCAGCCCAATGTGAATGACCCGCCATACTAATTTGTATTTTTTAGAACACCTCCAAGGATAAAACTATCAATCTTATTTGCTAATCCACTATTTGAGTCACAATCAACTATTACACCTGACAAGCTTGCTTCACCTAAAGATGGAAAATGCTTTTCTGCATTTTTCTTAAAAAATCTGTTTATTGAATTTTCTTTATCCATACCAATAACTGAATCATAGTTTCCACACATTCCAGAGTCTGTTATATAGGCAGTTCCCTTTTCTAATATCCTTGCATCATTTGTTGGAACATGAGTGTGGGTGCCTGTAACAAGTGTTGCTTTCCCATCAAATAAATGACCGATGGCCATTTTTTCACTCGTAGTTTCTCCATGAAAGTCTACTACCAGAAAATCAAAATCTTTTTTTAAAGAATAACTATTTAAAAACTTTTCTGTAATTAAGAAAACATCATCACTTTTTCTCATGAAAACGTTTCCCATTAAATTTAAGACACCTATTTTAAAATTTTGTTTAGTAAGAAAAATTTCAAAGCCTTTTCCTGGAGATGGACTAATAAGATTATAAGGTCTAAGTAACTTTTTTTCTCTTTCGATATGTTCCGCCGTTTCCTTTTGGTCCCACACATGATTTCCTGTTGTCAACACATTTATTCCAGTATGAAATAATTCATTAGCAATTTTCTCGGTTACACCAACCCCGTTATTTGCCGAATTCTCCCCATTTGCTATTATAAAATCTATCTTTTTTTGATTTATTAAATTTGGCAAAAAGTTTTTAACAGCATTACAGCCAGAAGGGCCGACAATATCACCTAAAAATAATATTTTCATGTGTAAACTTCATTTTCTGTAAAAATAATATCCATTTTTTTGTCAAATTTATTTGTTGGGACTTTATTTATTTTTTGACATGAAAGCGCAAGTCCTATTTTTAATATTTTTTCTTTTGCTTCATATTTATTTATTATTCTATCATAGAAACCACCTCCATAACCAAGTCTATTTAGATTAGTATCAAAAGCGACAATAGGTACAATAAGTATTGAAGGTAATATTTTTTTTGTTTTTAAAGGTTCTGGTATACCCAAATGATTAATTTTCAAAGGTATAAACTCATTCCATTGATAAAACTCCATACTAAAATTTTTTCCTATTACTGGTAACGAAACAATAAATTCTTTTATTCTTAATTTATTTATTAATTCAAGTGTAGATACCTCTGAATTTATTGGATAGTACAAACCTATTTTTTTTTTTGAGGTTTTTGCTGATATTATTTTAATTAACTTAGATGAATTTATTTTAATGTTTCTAAAAATATGCCTGGATCTTTTTTCTAATATTTTTTTTCTGATTTGTGATTTTTTCACAATCAAAGACTAATTTTCTAAATTTGTTTTTTGGACAAATTCCTCTATTTGTTGAGTTGTGTTTATGATTATTTTATCATAATTTTTTTTTAATTTATCAATTTCACTCTCCAAGTCTACAATGTCTTCAGATAGTTTTTTTATTTCATTTTCTTTATCATCCTTATAGCTGTACGCTAAAGTTTTTAATTCCTTAAATTTTTCCGTAATATTTTTTATATCTTCTTTATTATTATCTATTTTTTTTTTGGTCTCGAAATATTCATCCATTATTTTTATCGAAGTGATCAGCAAAAGTTTATTTTCACCTATATTCCCTAAGTCTAATTTTAGTTTTTCAAATTTGTTAACAAGTTGATTTGAAAGCTCTTCCAAATGCTCCTCTTGTCCATCATCACACGACAAAAGAAAATCTTTTCCATTAAATTTTATATTTACATTTGCCATTTATCAATTTCATCTAATAGAATATCTGTTTCCTGATTTAATTCATCAATTTTTTCATCAAATTTTATTTGATTTAGATTGTGTTTTGAATTCTTATCTTTTATTTCTTTCAATTGTTTTTTTAACTTTTCTTGCTCATTTATCAAATTTTGATACTTTTTTTCTAATTCTTTATTTTCAATTTCTAATTGATTTTTTTGATCTGACAATAATCCGATGTTGTTTAAACTTTTGCTATCCCCCAAATTAAGTTTTTTTAATTTGTCTAGAGCAATTTCAAGTTTTTTTTCTTTCTCACTGAAGTATTTCATATATATATAATATTAAATTGAATCATCTTAGTCTAGATAGGTTAGCATTTGAAAATTGAACATAAACACTTAGCCAACGCAATTAGATTTTTATCAATTGACGCTGTAGAAGCTGCAAATTCTGGTCATCCCGGGATGCCAATGGGTATGGCTGACGTTGTAACCGTGCTATTTAAAAATTTTCTGAAATTTAACCCAAAAGATCCAAATTGGATAAATAGAGATAGATTCGTTTTATCAGCAGGACATGGATCAATGCTGCTTTACTCTTTGCTTTATCTAACAGGGTACAAAAGTGTGTCACTTAATGATATCAAAAATTTTCGAAAACTAGACTCGATATGTGCTGGTCATCCTGAGTATCACTCAAACTCAGGTATTGAGACAACAACAGGACCGCTTGGACAGGGCCTCGCAAATGCTGTGGGGTTTGCACTAGCTGAAGAAATTTTGAAGAGTAAAACTGGTAATAAAGTTATAAATCATAAAACATATGTTTTAGCTGGTGATGGTTGCTTAATGGAGGGTATAAGCCACGAGGCATTGAGTCTAGCGGGTCATTTAAAACTTAAAAATCTTATTTTGTTGTTTGACAACAATTATGTTTCCATAGATGGACCAACTAACTTAGCAGTATCAGATAATACCAAAAAAAGATTTGAAAGTTACGGTTGGAATTACTTGGATATAAATGGACACAATGAGAAACAAATTATTAATGCCTTAAAAAGAGCTCAAAACTCAAAAAAACCTATTGCTATATCTTGCAAAACCACAATAGGTTTTGGATCTCCTAATAAAGGTGGCAAGTCATCATCTCATGGAAGTCCGTTAGGAAAATCTGAAATAGAGTTAGTGAGAAAGAAATTGAAATGGAATTATAAACCTTTTGAAATTCCTGAAAGAATACTAAATAGTTGGAGAGAAATTGGAAACAAAGCCTCGATAAACGCTGAAAAATCTAAAGAAATAAATTATAAAAAAAGTAATAATATTTTATCTCCAAAAATTGTTGATGAAATTGAAAAGACAAAGAAAAATTATTTTAAACAATTAGAACCAATAGCAACTAGAAAGTCTTCAGAAAAATTTTTAGAAATAGTATCGAAACTACCAAATTTGATAGGGGGTTCTGCTGACCTTGCGGGTTCAAATAATACGAAAACTAAAAATCATAAAATAATTAAACCAGGAAATTTTGAAGGAAACTATATTCATTATGGTGTCAGGGAACATGCAATGTGTGGTATAATGAATGGTTTAGCTTTACATAGTAATTTAATTCCTTACGGGGGAACTTTTTTAATTTTTAGTGATTATTGTAAGCCTTCCATTAGACTATCAGCGATGATGGGGCAGAAAATAATTTTTGTTTTTTCACATGACTCGATAGGACTTGGTGAGGATGGGCCAACACACCAACCCATTGAGCAATTATCTGCGCTAAGATCAATACCTAACTTAAACGTTTTTAGGCCCTCAGACACGATAGAAACTTTTGAATGTTGGCAAATAGCTATCGAAAGTAAAAACACGCCAAGTGTAATTGCGCTAACCAGACAAAAAGTAAATCCTGTTAGAAAAGAACATGTTAATATAAATCAATGTTTGAAGGGTGCGTATGAAGTAATGAGAACTGGAGATATTTGGAGTGTAATATTTTTAGCTACTGGATCTGAAACTGCGTTGGCATGTAACATTAGTCATAAATTGGCCACAGAAAATATCTATTCAAAAGTTATATCAATGCCATGTCACGAAATTTTTGATCTGCAGAACGAACGCTATAAACAAGAGTTAATACCCAATAATATATTAAAAGTATCTATTGAAGCATCTGAGACAAGTTATTGGATAAAATATACTGGTAAAGAAGGACTAAATTTTGGAATAAATAATTTTGGAAAAAGCGCACCGTATAAAGATATTTATAATCATTTCAAATTAAATGAGCAAAGTATCATAAGTAAAATTAAGGAAAAATTGTGAAAGCCAAAATTGGAATAAATGGATTGGGTAGAATAGGTAGAATGGTTTTGCGATCCATTTTTGAAGAAAAACATAGAGGCTTAAAAATTAAACATATTAATAACAGGGCAGATATTAAAACAGCTTGTGATCTAATTAAAAGAGATAGCATACACGGAAAATTTAAGGGCAGAGTATCCGTTAAAAAAAATAATTTAATAATTAATGGTAATAAAATTACTTATTCTAAGGAGACTAATTTAAATAATGTTTCCTGGAAAAATTATAATGTCGATATAGTTTTTGAATGCACAGGTAAATTTAATTCAAAAAAAAAACTAATTTCCCATATTAAAAATGGAGCAAAAAAAGTAATTGTATCAGCTCCATGTAAAAATGCTGACAAAACTATAGTCTACGGAATTAACCATAGTAAAATTTCAAATAAAGACAAAATCATTTCTGCTGCCTCGTGCACAACTAATTGCTTAGCTCCTGTTGTCTATGTCTTGCACAACAATTTTGAAATTGAAAAAGGTTTCATGACTACTATTCACTCCTATACAACAGATCAAAGAATGCTAGATAATTCTCATAAAGATCCAAGAAGAGCAAGGTCTGCTAATCAATCTATAGTGCCAACCTCTACAGGAGCTTCGAAGGCTATTGGTGAAATTATACCCCACTTGAGAGGAAAATTAGGAGGTATTGCTATGAGGGTGCCTACACCAAATGTTTCGTTGGTTGAATTTGTCTTTCACAGCAAAAAAAATCTAAGTGTTGAAAGTATAAATTTAGCTTTTCAAAAATTTAGTAAAAACAACAAAAATAATATTTTAGGGATAACACATGAAAAACTTGTGTCTATTGATTTTAATCATAACCCTGCATCTTCAATTATCGATGCAAGTCTTACAAATGTTGTTGGTAACAATATGGGTAAAATTTCAGCTTGGTACGATAACGAATGGGGTTTTTCAAACAGAATGTGTGATATAGCTGAGTATCTTCGTAAGACTTTTTAATGAAGAATATTAAAGATCATGAAAATTTAAATAAAAAAAAAGTTTTATTGAGACTAGACTTAAATGTTCCAATAAAAAACGGTATAATAACTGATCAAACTAGAATTGACAAAATCTTACCAATAATTAATTTTTTACTGGATAAAAACTCCCAAATAATAGTAATTTCTCATATAGGTCGTCCAAAAGGAAAAAAAAATGATGATCTATCTATGAAGCCGGTTTGTGAAAATATAGAAAAAAAAATTAATAGAAAAATCAAATTGGTAAGCAATAACATTTATGATTTGAGGAAAGAGAATTTGTTTAAAGATAAAGATGATGAAATTATTTTTTTAGAAAATATTAGATTTTATGAAGAGGAAGAAAAAAATGATGCCTCATTTGCAAAACATTTAGCAAGTTTAGCAGATTTATTCGTGAATGATGCATTTTCTTGCTCTCACAGAGCCCACACATCTATAAGTAAAATTACGAATTTTTTACCCTCTTTTGCTGGTCTTCAATTAGATGCTGAATTGAGCGCATTAAAAAAAGTTACAACCGAAATTAAAAAGCCAATTACTTGCATCATTGGTGGTTCAAAAATTTCTACTAAAATTGGAATAATCAAAAACTTAATACCCAAATTTAATAACATTGTAATTGTAGGAGCAATGGCAAATAATATTCTTAGTCATAAAGGGAATAAAATAGGAAAATCGATAAAAGAAGAAAATTGTGAAAAGGTAATTGAGGAAATTTTTGAAAATTCTGAACGCTATGCTTGCTGCATTACTTTTCCAAAAGATGTTAGGGTAGGAAAAAATTTAAATGATAAGTCAGAAATTAAGGAACTTAATGAAATCGATGAAGATGACTTAATTTTAGACATAGGACCAAAAACGATAGAAACAATTAAAGAAATAATTAAAAATAGTGAAACAGTACTGTGGAATGGACCCGCGGGATATTTCGAGAATCCAAACTTTGCTAATGGAAGTTATGAAATAGCAAAAGCAATTTTAAAAAAAAATAAAAATAAATCAATTTATTCTGTTGTGGGAGGAGGAGATACAATAGCACTAATTAATGAAATTAAAGCAGTTAAAGACTTTGATTTTGTTTCAACTGCTGGTGGTGCATTTTTGGAATATCTTGAAGGAAAAGATCTTCCTGGTATAAAAGCATTAAATTAAAATGACTGTATTAAACGATAT
>MDTG01385110.1_pt1 | contig 25109 bp, 13 predicted proteins | sample 811421 | NCBI WGS metagenome assembly MDTG01 (sample SAMN05326645, study PRJNA326480) | marine metagenome | isolation source: seawater | place: Pacific Ocean: South East | collected 2011 | reverse complement strand
TTTCTAGCGCGGTAGCTCAGAAAGTTGAAATAGAGTCTGCAAGAGTTAAAGCCCTCATTTCACCTTCTACTACGAGTATTAACGAGACAGGGACTCTTATTGAGTCTTCTTTAGGTCGGGGAGGGAACTCCTCTTGGGATGGTTCAGAGCCTTCTAACCTCTTAGATCTCGGCTTTGGTGTCGTAGTATACCCCGCTAAGATTAGTTCGGACACGAACTCCCTCGTAGCGGATTATAATAACCCTCTTTCCCCTAGCTTGTATGAGGTAGATTACGAGGGGGCTACTGTATACCTGAAGAACGCATACAGCCAAAGCTCAAGTGTCACAACACACGCTACTAACCCTAGTGGTAAGACTGTTCTTTTCATTTCCTGTGTCGCGCTCTCTCAAGAGGCAAGCTTTGGAGTGAGACTCACCACAGTAGATGAGGGTATTAAAAAGGGAGCCTACCTACTTCCCAAGATCCCTCAAATTATGACGTTCTTAACTCTGTTAGGCATTAGCAGAGTTGACCACGCCACCTTTTGGGATGGGACAAACTCGGTCTTCATCCCATCTCTTTCTGTTGACCAAATACCACAAACAGGTCGCATCGAAGCAGACATCCTCGACAATTTTTCTTTCCCCGAGACGATTAAGACTCTAGGGTTTATTTATAGAGGTGCTTCTGCCCATAACAATGGGGTCAAGCTAGATAACCTGAAGGTAGATTTTGATTCTTCTCTTTATGGTGTAAAGATCGAACCTACAACGACATTCAGATTTAGCAGGCATAGCAGACTTTCTTTCAGACAGTCTGCTCTCGCAGGCAGATCAGCAAGAAGTGAGTCGATCTCGTTCAATGACGGAGGGATTTCCTATAACTCTGACGGAAGTATTTCTCTTTCGATTAGCGGATTGAGAGCAGAGGAAAGCACTCTTCTTTATGACTCAAGTACGAGAAAGTGGACTATAGACTCTAGCAGATACGAAGTGGGTCTTGAGCTTAAGAGAGGCGATCTTGTAGCCTCGAACGTAACTGAGCTTCCCGCTGATCAAATGAACATCGCGCCTGTGGTGTTTCTTTCTACTAGAAACACTGATCAAGATCAGGTTACAAATGACTCTCACATGATCACACTTTCTGTCCCTAGTTTTGAAAGCTTAGGGGACGAAGTGCCTGACTACTCAGGATTTTATCTTAATGTGGAGGGTGGGGCGATCCTGTCAAAGAAAGTAACCTCTTTCCCTAATGGTGAGAGGGTTATTCTCGGTCTTGACTCTGCAAACACACCATCTAACCCTTGGCAGAGTAAGTTCCTTGCTTATAAGAATGACACAGGGTCTGCACTCGTAGATGGTCAGCTTGTTGATGCTTTAAATACTGCGCTTAAAGACACTTACATCGAAACATACCCGACAGTCAAAGATTATTTCTACCGCTCAAGCACAGGTCAGACAATGATCGCGGGGCGGAGTCCAAGTGTATTTCCTTCTTACTCCTATGTCTCAACTGCAAACATTCCTTCCATTGTAGAAGGTCTTTCTCAAGGTAACTTTGGAGGAATAGCCAAGCTCCCTGATCATAGATACCTTCTTTCTCTTGAAGAAGTGGGCGGGGGGAAATGGGTTACCGTTGCGGTATCGGTAGCAGAAACGGATCTCATACACTCTTTCAGTAGTATGAATGAAGACTATGCTAAGACTCTCGATAACGCGAAGGCGATTTGCGAGGCTCTCAACGAAGATCTCTATTTCGGGCATTCAGCTCGCTTGCTCAACAGAGCAGGCTTTTATGAGGGTTTCCATCAAGAGTACGATAACGGCACAGGAGACGTAACTCTCAACCCTAGTCTTCAAACTAAGATTAGTGCCTATGGAAACCACACCATCTACGGTGAGAGACAGGTTCTTTGGATCACAAACGATGACCCTCGACACTCAAACAACGGCTCTGCGGTATGGACGGATGTCACTATTGAGTTGATTTGTACGGGGCGAGGTTGTGGGAAGATCCCTTTCATTGAAGGGGGTATCTCAGGAGATAATCTGAAGGATGAGGCGAGCAAGGTTGAAAATCAGCTCATTAACATAATCGCTTCTTTAGGTCGCGCCGAGCAAGCGACAGGATCGACCCTGTATGATCTTCTTTTTGATGGTCAAGACCACACAGATTATAACCGTATTGGTCTGTATTGGGAGTCGAGCACACTCCCTGATACATCTACAGCAGATGTTAAGAGTGTAGACGCACAAGCGCAGGCCAATACGACACAACTCGGCTTTGATAGGAATGGTTTCTTACCTATAGGTCCTTGGATCGGGTCTTCTAGGAAAGTATATTTCCAATCATACTCTCATCCATTACTTTCACTTTCTTTGCTAGATGGTATCTATGAAGGAAATGAGAGAGACTCAGGGAGTCCGATCAGAAATAAGATTTCTCCCGATTACTACACTAATGACGGTACAGGTTATTTCGATCTCCTGCCTTTCTTAGACGGGGCTGGAGGTCAAAAGAACGCGGGGGAGTCCTTCGATTTCTTAGCTCAAGACCATTGGCTCGATAACCCTCACTTTGGGTTCAGTTCAGAAGATGATCTTAATGAAGAAGAGCTTGGACTCTATACATGGGTATCTCGCGATTACGTCTACCCTACATCTACGGATGTACAGGAGAGTACTTATCTTGGCCTGATCTGTACTTTCTCAGTCAATAAGAGAGAGAGATCAAGCTTCCTTGAGCCTTTAATGAGTGCCACTCACACAGGCTACGAAGACATGATCGTCTCAGTCTCTTCAGACTATTTCTCTCGCGACCTCTATTCACCAAACGTGATTGAAGTTGGAGATGAAATCTTTCTTAAGGCGAGTGTTTCAGGAACTCCTAGAATAGCTAAGGCGAAAGTTACTTGGAGGTCTGAGAGCACAGTTGGGAAATATGAGTATCAAGCTTCTCTTAAAGCGGTAAACGGACAGTACGGTGGCTTCAGTGGGTTGAGTTACTATCAGCCTGTCTTTGGTCATGTCAGTGCTGAAAGTTTCAGTGCTTCTTTCACTGAAACTACAAACAACAATCTTACTTCAGCTTCGGTTGTAGGAGGCAACAGCTTCTTTTGGACTCAAGGAAACTTGAGGAGTCTCCTCACTACCGCTTCAGTGCCTACACAGCTCGGTTTTTCTGAGTTCGCAGAGAACAGAGACGCAGGAGCGATTGACGGGGGCTTTGGTACTTTCGGAACACAGAGCGCGTCTCTTCTTTCGGGCGGGCGATTAGGTCTTTTTAACGGACTTCCCCAAAGTCACGCGGGGATTAGCTTTGCCTCTATTTCAGGCGGTCTTGGGACTTCAGGTTACAGGGGCGGTCAAGACGTTGGTCAGTATGGTGACGACGAGTTAAGAGTGTTCGAGACTTTCCTTGAGCATGGTGTGTTCTCTTACGTGAGCTTACCTCTCGGAACAGGCGGTTCTTTCTCTAGTACGATTGGACATACCACGAGAGAGAAAGGAAAGAAATCAGACTATAGTTCTGCTGTCTTTGGCGGAAACTCAGGTCTGCGTGTTTCAGGTGATATTAACCTATTCATCAGAAACATGAGGGTTTTAGGGTCTGACGACAACACCGCGTTCGTCATGCACACAGACTATGCGCCTCCTACTAACACTGATTTCTTAATCTCGAACGCAGACGTGACTCTCGACGTTACCTCTGCTTTCTTGCCTTACAATCAGACGGGGACGGGTCCAACTACATCAGGGTTACAGTCTCAGAAATCAGCACAAGGTTTCACTAACCTCAGTCTGAAGTCTCAGGGCGGTGCTCATATGCCTTCGGGAGCAGGGTTGTTTGGTCCTGTCACTAGTGGTGCGATTACTGACGTTTCTGTCAGGAGAACCGCTACAATCTCTTTGGGACTTACGCTTGCAGATCTTAAAGGCATTTCCAAGAGTCTTGGGCGAGAGGTTTCTGAGCCTGTAGGGAGTACAGAAAGACAGCCCACAGCTAACTTCCCTAATCAGTACGGCACAGAAGCTGATATTGGTAGCGCGCTCTATCACATGGCGCAGTTCTCTTCTTCAGAAATACCTACAATGGCTCTCCCTTCTTTGAGAGATGCCTATGTAGCTCTGATGAGATACAAGCACACAGACGGACCTGATGTTAACCATGATGATAACTGGGGCATCTACAAAATCATAGACACTCCTGTCTTAATGCCTGTAGACGCTTCAGATCTTGAGTCGGGTCAGGGTACTAGAAATACACTACATGGCTATGGGAGCGATTATACGACCCATACGAGATCCTCTCTTAACACCATTGTTGCGAACATCATGGTGCGTGTTGAGTCTGATGAGATCAGATCTATTTACCCCGATCAGTCTGCTTCAAATCATGGAGCAAACGCGCTCGTACCTTCTGAGTTAGTAATAGGTTCTGCTTACTACGAGAACTCTCTTCTTTCTAAGCCGACTGCTAGACTAGGGCATAGTTGGAGAGTGCTTAAGAGAAGCGCAGGCAACTACTACCATGATGTAGTGGTCTTTGATGTGGTAGATCAAGGCGGTAGTCCTTCAGGAGCACCTTCAGACTTGCATGGTCTTGAGGTGAACCCGAGAGCTTTAGGTAGAGACTCTTTCCCTTCAGAAATCATCCCTCTTGGTTACTCTGACAACCACAATGCGGATATGCCTCTGAGTCTTGAGCTCGCTCCTGTAAACTACTTTAAGTCTGAGGAAACACTTAGGAGAAACGGTCTAGGGCTGAGGTTGCTCGGTGTACATAGAAACATGGATCACAGAGGCAAAACTTCATCACTTGCGTTCGTCACTTCTTATCAAACTACTTTTCAGGGAGAAGCTCTTTCTAGAGAACCTGCGAGCTTCGTTGACTCTTTAAGAACTCGTATTGGAGACTTCATTGGCGACTCCCCCGCTAGACTCACAGTTTACTCTTCAGAAAGATCAGATCGACTTGACGAGTCAGCGAGCAGTACGACTAAGCAACTCTTTGACAATGGCGAGTCAGGATATGTCTCTCTAGGCTACCCTGAGAGGTTTGGCTTAGGTGTTGTTCTCGACGGCGGCCTTGGCGTTGTTTCGGGTAATGCTGTTCGGGTACACCCACAGAAAGGAAACTTTGACTCTTTAGGTAGCCTTAGTATCTATTCTAGCCCGCTCATGGACTCACGTCTTGACTTAAGAGATGGTAACGCAGTCTCGCTCCCAAGTCGCCTCAACCGCACCGAGTTCTACGGTGATGTAGTTGTGGCAGGTCATGACTCAGACTTAGTGATTGATGATGCCCGTACAGCAGACGGTGCTTTCGCTAGAAAGAACGAAGCTGATCTTTCTGCGAGTACAACTAAGAATTATCAGTCGAGACTCTTGAGCTTCGGTGAGAAATGGAGTGCTTTTGGAGATTGGGATGGAGGCAGCAATTCACAAAGCTACATTTCTCAAATACAGTCTTCAGATTATGCGATACCTAACATTTATGTTGAGAACACAGTCACAAGACTCCCCAACTATTTCCTGAATGCTCCCCCTCCCCCTCTACCAAGCGATACCATTCTACCTTGGTCAAAGACAGGTATCAGAGTTAAGACAGGAGGCACAGTTGTTTACGAGAGAGCGTTTAGACCTCAAGATGCGACAGGCGCAGATCTTGTTGCTTCTATGGCGAAGGGTGCTAAATCTGATCGAGGTCTAAGAGGTCTTGAGATCCCGACTTATGGTGAGTGTATGTTGCTTCCGAAAGGACCTCCTACACTTGGAGGTAGGGTCTTTGAGCGCGACAACAGCTTCACTGATGAGCTCACGTCGATTGGGTATGGGTCGAAGACTAAGATTCGCACAGGCATTTCTCCTACGGACTTACCTCTATACGAGTTCTACAATGGGCCTTCTAGGTTTGCTTATGGGGGCAACTTTGCCGTGACTCTTGGAAACATCATGCAAGAGCATGGTGTCTTTGAAAGAGAAACGACATCAAGTCGATATTTCCCAATCAGCCATAGTCCTAAGACTAACGTGGGCGGAGGGATTGTAGACAGGAAAGAAGAGTTTGACGCGGGAGTTCTTTCTCAGGCTTACCACCACTCACGCTCAAACGAGAGCGCGACATGGGGAGGTCAGAGTGTTCTTTTCGAGAACCCTTCAGACACCCGCACAATCTATGTCTATGCTTACTACAACAACTCGTCAGCTAACAGTGATGAGGGTTTTGCGGTGTTCTATCTCGACTACAATAAGAGAAAGGTTTATGTAGAGATAGATACAGCAACCTACAACGCAACTGCGACAGCACCGATAGAGCAGAAGACCGATCCGACAGGAAATGGACGACCCTTTGTTAAGGCTTCTAGCTCGGCAAGCTTGCCTGCGGGTGGAGGCACTTGGAACGCGGGAGGGGCTTTTGAAATACCTTCTTCTGTAGAGAAGTTTTTTGTGGTTACTAGTGAGAACTTAGCCGACTCAGGATCACCTGACTTGTCTGTTCTTTTCTTCAGATCATCAATCATAGACACGGTTTCTGATGGGTTTAGCTTAGGTTTCAGCACAAGTTACAGCTCCACTACTCCATATCTCGACCTATACCCTGATGTGCAGAGTGCTATTTCTCAGGCAGATGACAACAGATATATCAATAAGATCATCTACCCTGCTGGAACACCTAATTGGGGGTCAGGGCTCAACATCTATGACTTTGATTTCAATCTCACAGAAAACGACTTAGAATCTGAAGGTTTCTCTGCCACTCAAAGAAGCGGAATCCTAGACTCCCCTGATGATCCGATGACATCAAATATGCAAGTAAGACTTCTTGATGGGATGATACTTGAGGACACCACGACAGGTACTTTCTACACAGTAGGTGATGTTGGAAGGTATAGAGGGTGGCACTCTCACCTCAAGCCTATTTCACAACCTGGAGATGTTATTAAGTATAACCATAACAATCTCTATTTCTCAGAGTATGATGAGTTGAACTCGAACCCCAATCTTTCTTTCTCCCGCGCTCCAATAAGAAAGATGACTGCGGGTAGCGCGATAGGTAATAATGGCAACACCTCCCCTGAAGTTTTCTATGATCTCTCAAAGCACTTTGACTACGAACAAGATTGCCTCGACAGAAATGACGCAAGCTCTCAGAAAAACGGTTTCGGTGACCTTGCAGATAGCGGTTATGTTCGCAGACCTCTTTTGGGACATAAGTTCAGAGTTGTGCCTAACGTAGAGTTTGTCCCTGTACTTGGTCACAGATCAGTTAAGGGCGGGCTTGCGACACCGTTCGATAAGGCTACCTCCTACACGACATATATTGAAGAAGCTGACGCTATCTTCTATGACCGAGACTATTCTTTCTTAGAGAGCGACATCGGAAGAAAGATATACGTCTGTGGCACTTACGAGTACGCTTATGTCGGTTGGTACGTCATCATCGACATTCAGAAAGACTACCTCGTCAATCCATATACAGGGATCTCTTCGGCTAACCTCGACCTCTTTGACGTAGCGGTGGTGAGAAAGATTAAGAGAAGTGGTGAGTACATCAGGGATTGGAAATCGGGAGACAGCTCTACTCTCCCAATGCGCCCTAGAAACATGATCTTAGAAGCTTGTCTTGACGCTTCGTCTAATGGAAAGAGAATCTACCTTGACGATGCCGAGAAAGACTATGACATTCACGTAGCCGACCCTTTCTTTCCCGTTTCTTCAGAGTTTCTAGAGTCTTTCTCCTCTTCTTATTCAGGAGCTACTGTCACAGGGAGAGCAGATCAAAGCCTCGTGGGTTATCAGCCAACTTCTCCAATTTGGCTAGGTCTTAATCTATGGGGGGAAGATGGTTCAAATGTATTCTTTGGGGTGGTTGGAGACCACACTGTCCTTGATCCCTTGACCTCCTACTCCAGTGAGGGCTCGACAGACTCGCTTGTCTCTTTCTTAAATGCATCAAGCAACTTTAACGGGGTTCGACTCGGTAGATCACTTAAAGTATACAACCAAGCTAACAATGGGGTTTACAAAGGTTGGGGGTCTTATGCTGACGCTAAGTGGATTAAGTGGAAAGTTAAGTATGCTGTCCCTGACTACAACGCACGCTTCCCTGTTCTCGGGAGCAAAGGATTTATGGTCTGTGGCCTTACGTGCGAGATCGACACTTCTGTTCTCACAGAGCTTCAGAAAAAGAACGTGGTCAACAGAGGTTGTTTCTTGCAGGTGGATTTACAGTTCCACCCACAAATAGACTCAACTACTCATACATCTACTGATAAAACCGCTCTTTCTCATGACAGGGAGTCTAGAGGCTTCTTCAGATTGAGTGGAGTTAACTCGAACGTGTGCGTTTCTTGGGCTGACAAGAATAGTTACTACCCTAATCAGTATGAAGGATACTCAACAGATGCGTCCGTAAGCGCATTTAACTATGACGTGTATGTTTTAGATCAGAATGACCCGACATACGTCATGACCCCACGCACTTTCAACCTTGCAGATGAGACTCTCTACACTAAGAGTCAATCTGCAAGTGGAGGCATCCGTTGGGTGTTCTCTGCGCCTCTTTTAGAGGAAAATGTCGGGTCCTATGTCCACCTCACTAAGCCTAGACCTTATCGCTTTGGACAGCCGACATACACTCAAAATGAGCGCCTCCAAAACAGCCTCTCTAGTACCTATACAAACCCTTTCGCCTGGGCATCAGGTTGGCAAAGAAAGAAAGATCTCCAAAACAACGACCCCTTTGATTTAGGGACGGACATTTTTAGGGTGAACCGATGCCCATCTACAGGGGACATTCTCTTAGGGGGAGACTGCGAGTCATATGCGGTTGAAGACATTATTTGTCGAACAAGAGGCGGCTTCACTCAAAAAGGGATTGAGGTTTCTTACGCCCCTCTTTCTGTGATGGGTAATTGGCCTGACTCAGAAACAAATGAGCTGCCCGACACAGGATCTCTTAACTTCCCTGTTCTCTATGCTCTTCAGCCTGTGGCGAGAGAAAGAATCGTGACAATCAAGCCTTCTTCGGCGAACTCTTCTGTGGTAATGGCGCGTGGTCAATATGGTGTCGCTCCGATGGTTGTTCCTGCTTCCCCACTTGCGCTTGATACCACAGGAGCGATTAATACGAGGTTTACAGACCCACTCAACTTTAGGGTTTCAGATGTCGATGGTTTCTTAATTCAAGATAGCGATGCCCTAACAACTCCAGGTGTTAATGTACCTACAGTCTCAATCGCTTCTACACTCGACAGTGATTGGGGGGATTACGTCTTTGGCGAGCGCATCATGATGGATGTTTCTCGACCTTGGCTACTCATGGGTCGGGAGAGCGCATCTCAGAGTTACAGGTATTTCCTCACTGTGCAGAGTAGTGGGTTGACTAACTCCAAAACAGGTAACCCTTTCATCCACGCTACCAACAATGGAGATGCGCTCGCTTGGAATCCTCACACAGAAGGTGGGAACACTGAATCTAAGAGAAGTTACGACAAGTATAATGACACTGAATCAGACACCATGATCAATGCCATCTACACTTGGAGTCCTTCAGGTGAGTGGTGGCAAATCCAAACTCCATTATATATTGGGTTTAAGAGTGCATTTATAGACGAGACCACCCCCCCTCCAACTCTGAGGATCGACCTCACTGACAGCTTCACTCAATCTAGCTCGGTAGGGTCGGGGATTAATAGCCCCTATCTCGGACGTACCCCGAAGGGCTCAAGACTAACTAGGATGTGGGTTAACTTTGGGTTGAATGGAGACTTCTCGGATCTCCCTGGATCTCTGACTGATACGAACTCGAAAGAGCACTACAAGCAAGTCCAACCGTTGAGTAGATACAACCCTCTTGATAACACAAACACACGAACAGAAAGGCTTACTCAAGCAGAAGATCCTTCATATTATGAGTATAACAAACGAAAAGCCACTAACTCTGCGATGACCTTTAACCTCATCGTAGAAATACCCGGATCCATCGGAAACTCTGAAGATACTTTCTTCATGGATAGAGCAGATCAATCAACTGATGATTGGTCTGCTCTCGTCAATCAAGAGTATAGCTTCTCATCTGTCGGCGGTGGTAATGGGAGTGTCTTTGGAGGTCGATCCCCTACATCTTCTTATAACCACTCAAGCAACTCCACGCGGTACTCGATTGTAGATGGTGTTTCTGCACTCAGAGGAAAGCCCCGTTTCTCAGGAGGCACAATTATCGTACCTCTCTATGTGAACCGAGAGGCAGGAGACTTGATGCCAAACGTCATGGAGAGGTTCGTCACAGTAGGGCCTGTTCGCTTTAAGAGAGATGGAGGGGCTGTCAGTGATTGGTCTGTGGGTGATGCTTACACAGGTTTTGGAGCGAAAGGAAATACCGTTTCTTCTTTCCAATACCCTGAGAGTCTTTCTTCATCAGGCTCTGTCAATGGACATATCCGCTCGACTGCAACTGAAAACCACATTTACTCAGACTTTGACATAAACTCTTTTTCTCCCATTGTATGGGGAGGTCAGAACTTCTACTCTTCAGACACAACACTCACAAGTTGGAAGGGTGTAAATGGTGGGAATATCACACTTCCTGACCTCGCCACTTTTGAGGATGTTAGAAGCGCGTCTGTCTTGGCAAGTCCTATGCCCCGATCTTCAAGAACAGGTGGCGGAGTTCTTTCTTCTTTCTCTTCAGGGTTATTCTCAGATTTGGGTGTTTTCTCTCCTGAGAACACTAACTATGAGTTGGCACTTCACCATTCAGCGAGCACAGGAATTACCGTTGCCCACTCCTCTATTTCCCTTGACGGTTTCTTCAATGAAGAGGACTCTCAAGGGGGTAACTTCGGAGTTACAGATGCTAACGCATTAAGGCAGTCTCCTAAGTCTAGCCCCCACAGCTTCACGATTGCCCTTACTCCTGTAGGAGATGCTTTTGAAGCTCCAAGCTCACCCATTTCTATGCCTAAGATTAGTGGGGGGAACTTGTATGCCAATACTCTTTACACTGATGTTTCAGGTAGACAGTTTGCCTCTCTTGGTCGGTATGGTCGATCACTTGAGGTGAGTAGAGGCACAGATCCAAAAGACAGACGTTTCAAGGTAGGTAATTGGCTTGATAAGATTTTGGAACACTACGGCATCCCTGCTCAGAGTGGCTCGATGCTTCCTGTAGGCGCAAGAGTCTACCTTGAAGCCACAGTTCCTTGGCCTAGCAGACCTGATCTAACTTCTTTCTCAAATAATGGGGCTTGGATCTCTTCTGTGAAATGCGCGTTTGAGGTAGAGACTTCTGACGGTACTGCTTGGACACTCGATGTAAATACGATGGGAGAAGACTGATGATCATAATGACCCGAAAAGATGACCTACCCGTTCAGACTATCAAGTCTTTTGATGAGTATATTTACATGAATGGAAAGTATATTCTCGACTTCCCTGATTGTATCGAAATAGGAAATGAGCTTGGAGCTAATGACCCTTTTGATTTGCCCACTCTTATATCGAACATAGAAACTAAGTTCACAGAGGCTTACCCTTCCTATGATCATTTGATTTACAAGCCTTTGCTAGACTCTTCATCTGAGTTCGATGACTCGGCTCTATTTCCGAAGGAAACAGGACATATACCCTGTCGATTTAGGGTAGGCGAAACACCCAATGTAGCTTGTATCCCAAAAGAAACACCTGCTGGCAGAAATGGTCTATTGATCACTCAGAATATCGACCTAACTGCAATCACAAGTGACGGAGAAGGCAGGGAAACTTTCTTGATGTATTGGCGCATAGTGAGGAAGGGAGTGAGGCATGACACAACCCCCGTTTCTCTAACTAACTATACAAATGCAGATAAGAATGAGCCCGCTGTGATGAGATATGTGGAGGCTCAAGAGAGCGAGTATTCTGTTTATATCTCCGAGAATAATGGAAATACATACGAGAAGATCGAGAGACTTACTCCCTTCTCTTTTGAGCAGAAAACAGGAGAAGTCAGGATATCTTTTCTTAATGAAAGCTCTATTCACGATCTCTACATACTCTCGTATGCCCTTATGTTTTAAGGAGAATATTTAAAATGGCTAATAACTTCAAAGATGGTGTAAGTAGAGTGATGGAGGTCGTAGACCGTCAACTCTCACAAGTGATTTGGCAAGCGGGCAAGCCCCCGATGGACAGCGAGCTCAACCTCGTAGGGCAGATCGGATCTGAGGCTCTTTCTGAGGTGATTAGAAAGACAACTCACAGCGGCTTCTTGCTTGACCCTACAAGGGCTGACGAAGACTTTTCTTTCTTCGCTCAGTCTACGAACTACTTTGAAGTTAAGAGAGGCTTAGATAACCCTCTCATAGCTTTTGTTAATGGGTGGGTTGTACCCGTCATTGGAACAGAGAGTTCAGATGGCATTACCAATGCCGTGAAGCTACCCGCCCCACCCACCACAGACTCAGAAACAAACGTAGTATTTCTTGAAGTTTGGAAGGCAGTATTAGATCCTAGTGACTCTAATAACAGACCTGACGCTTTCACAATTTATCCATACGGAAATGTACTCTATACGGCTTCTAGCTTTGCCGATGAGATGATTGACCCCACGCTTGGATTTGAGACAACTAAAAGAGTCCAAGTTCAATACCGCTTAAGAGTTCAAGGCGCGAACGTAGACATAGTGAGCCACCCATCGGGGCTCGGAGATGCTAACGTCTTAGCTCAAGGTGCGACATCGAGTCCTGTTGTTGGCTACACGTTCTCTAATCAGAAAGAGAACGGTGATGTGGGTCTTTGGCGAGCAGGTAGTGGAGACACTAACTCTAAGACTGACTTAGGTACAGTGGATGGCTACGTTTATGCTATCCCTGTGTGCGCTGTGTTCAGGAGAAACTCTAATCTCTATCAGGCTATTTCTGCGGGCGCACCTAACCACAACGGATCTATTTCTCGTAGACCAACGGAGTCTTCAGAGTTACTTTCTGAGACTACGCTAGGGACAGCACTCAGTCATGATGACGCAGTGCCTTCTGCAAACATCAGCTACGTCACATCAGGAGGTCTTAGTTCTGCTCTTGATGACCCTTCTTTCTTCGGCATCGCTCAGGGAGGTTCAGGAAAGAGATTCTTAGTGGTCGGTGAGGGTCAAGGAAAAGAAACAATCTCCATCAGCGCGGTAGACACAGGCGCAAAGACTTTCACCATCGAAGGTAGAGGCCGATCAGGAACTCAGGCAAAGAACCACGCAGTAGGTAGTAAGATTGAAGTGCATATCTCTCGACCCGATGGTCTTTTCTCAGACCAAATCGTGAATGATGATGTCCTTGATCTCAGGCACTCTGTTTCTCTCGGCGAGTGGGACTACAACCGAATCTTAGAGAGCTCTGTGCGAGATTTGCTCGTGGGGGACATGAGAACAACGTACAAGCAAGCAGGGTCGGGATCTAACAGCATAGGAAAGAGAGTGGAAGAGGTTTCTGCTCTTGTTAGTCTTGGCGGGGAAGCGAGAAACTACGCAAATATCGTTGACGCTCCCGATGGGATCAGAACTACTTGGTCAGACGCACCCGTTAGACAGAACGATGTGACTTTCTTAATTGACCCCACAACAGCGATAAATTCAAATGGTCTTACTCCGACATCCATTGATGCTTCTCTTCTTTCTACTTGGACAATCGGAGCTAAGTTCAACCCAACTGCTTTCTTTTACGGGACGAACCCTATTCAGAATGGTTCTTTCATTAAGTTCAACATAGGCGGTTTAGACAATGCTTCAGGTGCAAGGGCGGGGCTTAAGCCTGACCTAGACACAAAGGTTGTGAGGTTCATTTCCCCTCAAGAGTCAGAGGGCCAATTTGATCCTTTCAAGATTAAGTTTTCTAACTACAACAGACCTAACGGTTTTGGAGAGTCAGGTACTCAAGGTGAGTATGTCTCTCCGACAGAGGTCAGCCATTTTGAAGAGCCCTATATCGTTTTAGGAGAGGACTTCTTCACTGCTAGTGGGCTAGTAGCAGAAACCACTACAGGCAACATCAGAAACCTCGCTTGGGAAAGAAGATCAGGGGTTTACACAAAGGTTTGGGCGATCAAGGTGGCTTCAGATTTAGATGCTATTTACACCGCCAACATCCTTTATGACACGACGAATCTTTCTAACTTGATTACAGATAATCAGAAAGACCCTAGCGGGCTGTCTTCAAAGGCTTATCTTGTTCTTTACGGAGACAAGGATCAGCAGATTACCAACAATGGCGTATTTAAGATTATTGGCGCAGGGTCTAACTCCTCTCTCCTAGAGGGAGATCTTTTAACCTACAATGATGCGCCCACATACACAGCTTGGAATGGAGAAGGCACTGCTCAGAATTGGGTGTACCTTCTCAGGGTAGGTTCTAACGATAACTTGTTTGTTAATGAGCCGACTCACGCACTGTTCGCAGAAATGAGGACTCAGTATCTTGACAGTAGGGATGATGAGTGCATGATCGCCTTTACGTCTGTTTCAGATTCTGACAGAGCGACTCACACGAATCTCCCTCCCGTAGCAGAAAGAAGTGCTCCTATAGTCATTTCTACCACCCTTCAGTACCCTCCTGCTAGGGGTGCAAGTGCGAGAGTGCTCGATGATATTCACACCATTGCTTTAAGAAACATTACCACTGGCTACCTCAGAAACTCGCCCTCTCGTCTAGACGTTGACGCTGTAAATGAGATGCCTCTCCCTAATGGTGAAGTTTACTTACCTGTGAGCAACCATGTTGAGAGTTGGAGTAAGCTCGATCTTAGCGACCAAGAAGAAATCTCCAACAGTGAGATTAAGAAAGAAGCAGAGGCTTTCATTGATGTAGGTTCTAAAACGATTGTACTCCGACCTTACTCAGATCAGGGTATCAGGCTTTCAGGACACACTCTTTCTACAAGCGTTCTTGGTAGTGAAAACTATGGTGATGCGAATAACACACCTAAGTTTGGTTCACCCAACCTCTTTAATGATGCAAGAACTGAAGTGTACGCTGTACCTCAAGAGATAATGCCCACTTTTGGAAGGCAAGACATCCCTTACCATGTGAAGACGAGTGACGTAGACCCTTACATGGAAGGCTACAACCACCTTTTCTCAGATCAGAGGATCACCACATCTAATTCTTTCAGAGTTATCGGTGGTCAATACAATGGCTCAGGTGTCTACCCTCTGATATTTGCTACCGGTGTTGCAGGGAGTACCTACGGTCAATGGGTTGCGAACTCTAACCTCGCTAATCAAGGTGCTTTCGTAGCTAAGAAAATCAGTCTCTCAGGTAAGCCATCCTCTGAATTTGGGGATGTCTTGAATGGTATCAAGCTCCCGCCTTTTTTCGGGATTGTTCGCCTGTATGGTGTCTATGAGGCTCAGGACTTCAACGGGAAAGCCCCAAACGCGGGCATCGGATCCCATGAGACAGACAGAGAGACTCCCACAAGCAATGCGGGCATCCCCCCTACAAATCTTTTGCGAAAGGATAATGATCTCTTTCCTCTTTACATTCTTAGAAGAGGGGGGGCAGAGATCACAGTCGCAGGCGAAGAGGAGTCACACACTTATGTGGTAACAGAACACGCTCTCGACATCTCTAAAGTACCCACCTACGTTGACGGAAACTCTTTCTCAGACTTTGATTATGTCGTTGAATGTACTGTCTTCGGTTTCGGTGTGGGCTTCATCAATGAGAATAACTTTGTTCTCGCGAGAAAGTACGACGCATCGGATAGTCTCGTAGGTGTGGCGGGTGGGGCTGCGCTCACTAATATAAGAATGTGCCTCCCCTCACCTGTTTCTCACACAGATGAAGTATATGTTGCAGGTACTAGAACAGTGTATCAAGGCGACCCTTTCCAAACGATTGGAGGAGCTTCCCCTAGCTACACTGATCAAGCTTACAGGTATGGACTGATCCCTCCTTCAAATACTTATCTTCTGAACACTCCTAGAGGACAGGAAGAAACGGATGGCACGAGCGCGATTGAGGTGGCTAATAAGAGGTCTTTAGAGGTGCTTGCCTCCATAGACTTTTACACTACGATGGGTACTGGTGCTGTAGGTGGTCTTGTACGACGAAATACCCTTAAGGATGTGGGCTATTCCAACTACATATCTAACTTTGCTCTTATCGCATCAGGGGAGCGTGTGGCTCTCAGCCCAACTCAAGACCTCCCTCAGACTAAGATAGGTCTTTTCACAGAGGTTCTAGGAATGGGGTCAGAAAGAGCGAGTGCTACAATTACAGTCTTCTCCCCTTTCTTTGACTTCTACTCAAACAACAATGGGTCAGACTCTTACTTAAGGATAGAGGTAGATGACTCAAGTGGTAAAGGTATCTTCACTTATCAAGTAGACATCAACTCAGCCCCTGCTAACTATAACGACTTAGTTCAAGAAATAGTCACGTTCTTTAATGGGACTCCAGTAGATTTTGTGACAGAGGAAAGAACAACTTCTGTTTCTTTCACATTCTTTTCTCCGACACTAGGTGAAGAGGGTAATAAAACTACTCTTAATGTCTCTCTACAGTCTGCCTCAACTGGAGGGGTGAGGTCTGATACGGGTATTAAAACGAAGCTATTCAGCGGAGGTCGAGTTGGGTCTAACTACGACAATCCCACTCTAAGCAAGGTCAACATGACGGGAGGTAGGACTAAACCTGTAAACGCTATTTCTTTCTTGTCCGACTTTGGAGCTAGGGACATCGACATTTCTCTTGTAGGGCTGACTTCTAGGCTTCCTTTGGGCATCCTAGTTAGTGATCATGACTTCATGTGTGAAGACGTGTTAAGAGATGGATCCACTCGCTTACAAACATTCGGTAGTAAGCTCACTTCGCTTCCTTCATCAGCAGGATCAGATGAACAAGGTAGACCCTATACTAAGATCACAGGTGGGGCAGGCGAGATCCTACACATGGGGGATGGGGATGTCCTTTCTTATGGTGCTTTCCCATTAGCAGGAGGGACTAAGAAATATAGAGTGTTTAGAGGAGGGGGTAGTGTCTACGGGGGGTCAGGTGATGTGAAGGGAGCTCCTCTAACTTTCCTCAACGATTCTTTCTCTGAGGAGCTTAATCCTGTACTGAAGGGATCTGTTCTAGCTTGCAGGGCAATGCTTGTCAGAAACTTTGAAGAAACAGCTTTTAATGCACAGAACCTTTCGGTGAGATCTCACGGAGATGAGATACAGCTCTTAATCGCTACCCAAGCAGTCTTTAAGGGCAAGAATGAAAGGCTTTCTAGCCTGCCCCTTAAGATTGGAGGAGAGATGTCCCCCAGTGGTTTTGGTGAGGGTTTTGCCTGTGCTGACCGTTTCAGGGTGAAAGGCTTGCCTTTGATGAAGGGCAACAGCCAAGTTCCTGAAGATAATGAGCCTGCTAAATTGAGTCTTGATAAGAGTATCTTTAACATCGTTAACTAGAGGTATTGGAAATGGCGAAAGCGAGAGGTCAAGGCAAGGTAAGAAACCCTTACTGTTGCACTATCTGTGGACTTGGCCTTCCGAAAGTATCTAGTGAGTGGGGTTTATCTTGGTCAGAAGATACAGGTGTTTGTAAACCTTGCTTGATAGGAATCAGGTCAAAGTTCCCTAGAAAGAGAGAGAAGAAAGATGACCTCCCTAGAACTACTGAAGATAATTAAGTCTATTTACGAATCCCCTATAGGGTCTTTCCCGAGAGGAGGCATCGCCTCAGCTCTAAGAATTTCCATTAGCATGACCCCCACCTCAGTGACTTTAAAAAACAAGAAAGATGAGTGGGTAAGGCTTAAGATCATCGAAGCCGATAAATTCAACGTAGATGTTTCAAGAGGGCTAGGTAGCCACTCACTTATAGAGAGTGACTTAGAGAGTGCGCTGATCTTTGCGCTAGATTCCCTCGTCCATGAAGAGATCCGAAGAGTGGTGGGCGAGGCGCATAAATGACCGCCCCGCACGATAACTCATCCTGAGAGTTTCTTTCATTCTCTCACAGGCTCTTTCCGAAAGTCTCTCAGGCTTAAGAATGAAGTAGGCAAAAGTCTCGGCAAAGTCCTCGAAAGGATCTCTGTGTCCATAAGGTGTCGGTATCCCTAGCTCTTTAAGTGTGTCATTCTTAGATGCCTGCTCATAGGTGAGGTAATCCATGTCTTTTGGGATAACGCCCTCCCAAGACTTGTTCCAAAAGTCTCTCGCGTCTTCAGAAAGAAAATCTACATGAAGCCAATGACCAACTTCATGAATGAAGGTGTAGACAATATTTTTCATACCTGAAATGTGGCAGGTTGTGTCGAGTAGATCGTCATACAAGTAAACCAACTTCTTTCCTGAAACATACTTGGCACTAGAGATCCCCCAGTTTCCAAGTATCTCTTCTTCAGGGTTAGACCTAAGAATAACTTGCTCAAGAGACTCATGTAGGAGGACTTGGACTTTTCTTTTCTTAAAGAGATGGTCAATCACATCAAGAGGCTCTAGCATAGCTTCTATTACGACCTCACTGAGATCTTCTGCGGTAACTTTAAAGCCCTTGTGTCGAAATACTTTTCTTTCTATCGTCTCTTGACCTGAGAAGCTTCTTTCTCTTTGCTCTATGAGAGGTAATAGAGCTTTTACTTTCTCATATAAGCTTTCGTAATCACTCATATCTCCGTATGAATTCTTAGAAGATTCTAAAGCTTCGTTAAACTTAGGGAAATCACCGCCCCAATAGTTGTTGTAAGCTACTGTCCGATGTCCGTAGAGATGCTTAACAGCAAGCCTAAGATCCCGAGTGAGCTTCTGATTAACCTCAAAAAACTCATTAGGTAGAGAATATTCTTGAGAAGGCGGGTCTTCCCAAAGATAGTCTATCGAACTCTCTATACTTTTTATTAGCTTGGTCAATACAAAAAGAGGAGTGTGGCGTACACTAGACATTGGAAATCACCTGCACAATCATTCTTTTCTTAGTATCCACAGTGTTTCTCCTAGAACTTATAGTCTAGCCCGAGCTTCGGGACTTGAGTGGAGGGTATAAGACAACAGACCCCTATAATCAGAGCTTTAGTCCCCCCTGTCTTGGCGATAAGGTCAGCATCACTATCGTTACAGAGTAACCCGTTTTCTGAAACTTTGAGCTCCTGATTGAGCTGATAGTTGGCGGGGATGGTTCTGTTCCCTTGCGCGTCTAGTTTGAAAGACTCGAACTGACGGAAGAGAAACCTGCCCCCTCCCGCCACTAAAGTAAGAGTGGCTGTCCCTAGCGCGGGTGCGATTGAAGAGGTGTTCTGATATGAAGTGAAGTTGCGGTAGTTGGACACTCTAGCGTTGTCGTAATCTTCGCTTCCATAGATTAAGAACCCGCACGTATAAATGCCGTCTGATTTCTCTACAGTGAAACTTGTGGTGTCTAGCTCATTCTCCACATACTTAACCCAAGTACCGCCCTTCCATTTCGATCTTCTGAGTAGAGGTCCGATAGTAACTGCGAAGCGATCACCATTACGAATAATATCTAAGTTCTCAGGAGTTTCATTTAAAGTTAGAGATGACATAGCCTTTTCTCCTCATTACTTTTTTAACAACCTCTTTCTTGATCTGTCTCCGAGATTTCGAGGTCATGGGGAGAGGTTCTTTAGGGTCTACTTTGGGTGCATCTTCAAAGCCCTTTGGAAGACCTTTAACTTTCTCTTCAGTGTCTATCACTAGCTGATTAAGAGTAGAGAACTCTTTCCCTCCTGGATTGTCTTTAATCTCTGAGGGAGTGGGAGGAGCTACTAGAGACTCTTTCTTGGCCTCTGTCTTAGTCCTATCAGGGTTATCTGACATCTCTATGCTATGTTTAGCTGTGTCAGGGTCGTTTGAAAGAGCTTTAGATTCAGCAAACTCTTTCACTGATTTTGCGAGAGGGTTATCAAAGAATACATCTTTTGCTTTGGTATTTTTCTTATTTACCTCGTGCTCAAGACGAGCTACCCTCACCATTAAATGATACAGTCTATCCATAACACACCTTCTTTCTCTGCTTAAGACAATGAGGTTATAAAGTGAGTATTGATAGAGCGCGAGTAAGAGAATGTCTACGAGATTACTTTGATACTGAAGACTTCTCAGACCAAGACCATCGTGATAAAGACCAAGACAAGGGATCTATCACGATGATGATGGAATACGTCATAAAAAGCCTTCCCCTGCCCTCTGTTTATGAAGAGAAAGGCAAGGAGAGGGCTAGGTTAAGATCTGTAGTTAACCAAGAGGTTAACTTAATGAGTCAACGGCTCTTGTGTAAAAGAGTTAGGTGGGGTCGCTATCGTCCACGTAACTAGGGGTTGAAGGGTAGCTCTTAATCTCCTCTTGGGCGATGAGCCAAGCCTTTCTCAGAAGCCAACTAGTCGTTCGATCAAGCCTCTTAGCTTCTCTCTCGATCTCTTTCCTGACATTATTCGTCAGATATATCGTTGTTCTTCTCTTGTCTCTTGGCATCTTCTCGCTCTTTCTTCTTACGTTGCTTGTAGTCCCATCGGTTGTGTCTTTTCCGACATACCTCAGAACAATGTCTTAATTTGTTGGGTGCAACAGGTTTGTCGCACCGATACCAAGCACATATAGGAGTAGTCGGCGACGTTTCTTTATTTTCTTCTATTTTCGGTTCTGTGATGTCGAGATCCGAACGTCCTTTACATTGGTAATGGTAACAAACCTCCGCAGACTCTTTGAACGCTTTACCCCGATTGAGCCAATAGCGAGAGCACCTCCATTTCCAAGACCCGTCCTCTTGTTGTTCCCAATGAACAAAACACTTTCCCATTTACTTTACTTCTTTCTCAGGTTCAGATAGGTTGATCATGGGGGATATGACCGAAGAGAGGAGAAGGAGTGAGGGAAGAGACAGAAAAGGAAAGAGGGTAAGAAGAAGGAAGGAGAGGGGGGAAGAAGGGGAGGGATTGGCCCCTGTTTCTTTCTTTTCAGTCTCAGATAAGTTGAACATGGGTGGGACGATCACGGAAAGAACATCTTCGTGATGTGAGAAGATGTTCTTTCCTTCTAGACACAAAGCACCCTCTTTCTCGTATGCTTTCCTCATGACTAGATACCCCTCTATGTGGTCTTTAGTGAACCCTGAAGTAATAACACAACACACTAAGAAATCCTCTCCATATTCTCCTTCTTTAAAGTCATCATCATCATAAAGAAAGAAAGTGAAGGAGTTGATTTGCTTAATGCCCTCTTCTTCTGCTTCAGAATTCCACAGTTCTGCGAGGTAATTCTTAACTGTAGGACTCTCCGCTTCAGGGATCCATGTGAGAGGCTTAGATACTTGAAGATCTCCGTCAGTGAAAACCCCCCTAACACCACATGAGAAATGAGTATCCGCTCTGCGGTTCTTTAGGAATTCTTGGAGGTTTAGATCTATGTCCTCGTTGTCGAGGTAATAGCTAGTTCCTTTCTCTAGATAGGAGAAAGACACATTAGCCATGTTCTCTACAGCAGACCTAAAAAGAAAGTCTTCTTTCTTAATCTGAGGTTTTTTAGCCCTTCTCTTTTGGCTGAGAACCTTTCTCTTTCGGCTGAGAATCTTTCTCTTTCGGCGCAGAGCTTTCTTCTGCTTGTTAAGCTCCCTTGCTTTCGCTACAGCTTTCTTAGCCATTTCCAATTCCTTCTCTTCAGTTTTGTACGGGGCTTTATACCGATCTAGATAAGGACTTTCCACAACCTGAAAATATAAGTGCGATAGATATTAGATGGGTACTGTATACAGGAAAAAAACAATAAGACTTGTAGAGGTGAAATATGGAAGGTTCAGACCTTAAGAGTTTTTTTTTAAGCCTAGTTGAGAAGAGAGGTGGTTTCGTCTGTCATCATGCTCATCTAGATAAAGCTTATCTAATCACACCCGACTCTCTCCAGCTCTCTCAGAAAAGCCTCAAACAGAAGTGGTATCTATACAGAGACTTGAAGAGAAAATACACAGAAGATTCTCTTAGAGAAAGAATGGTAAAAGGGATAGAAGGTCTGAGAAGGCAAGGGGTTTCTAAGTGTAAGACTTTCATTGATGCTGACACTGTTGTTGGTCTGATGCCCATAACAGTGGCGAAGGGCTTGAAAGAAGATTACCGGAGTCTTGGGTTCGATCTTCAAATTGCAGTTCAACCCTTAGAGGGAGTACTTAAACCCACGACTCAGAAATTCTTTACGAGAGCCTGTGAAATGGCTGACGTGATAGGGGGTTTACCTGATCGAGACGAATCGCCCGTAAAGCACATGGACTTTATACTTTCTCTCTCAAAAGAAATGAAAAAGCCCGTAGATGTCCATGTGGGTCAGAATAATGTGCCTTCTGAAAGAGAATCCGAGCTCGTGGTTGATATGACTAAGGCGTATGGCTTAGAAGGGGGGGTGAATCTTGTCCATGCAATATCTATCTCTTGTCAGGAAAAGAGAGATAGAGAAAGGATAATCTCTAAGATTAAAGGCGCGGGGGTGGGTGTTATTGTATGCCCTAGTGCGGCTATTAGCATGAAGCAACATTCAGATCAGTACGCTCCAATCCACAACTCAATCGCCCCTGTGATGGAGCTTGTAGAGAGCGGCGTAGAGGTGATGTTAGGTGTAGATAACATCGCGGATCTCTTCATGCCACTAGTGGATGGTGACTTGTGGTTTGAGTGTCGTCTCATGATGGAAGCGATCAGATGTTATGACCTACCTCTGATCGCTAAGATCGCCTCATCTACTAGTGGTTTTCACTGAAACCCTTGAAACAGGGTTTCCCATCTCAGGAGTACTTTAAGATATTTCACTTTCTCCTCCCCTCCTTCATTAGTTTCATTATTTCGTAGTATTCTCCGTTAGTCATTTTTACTATCTTACATTCACCCACGTTTAGATGTCGCGGGGGAGGGGTTTTGTTTATGTATTGAGTTAAGCCATTGTATTCACAAATACTTACCTCTACTTCCGCAGTGTAGTTGCAGTAGAAAAGGAAAACAATTAAGCCGAAAAACGTCAATACGCCCATATTCTCCATGATTAGTCTTTTCTTTCTTTAAGGTTTATTAGATAATTAGCGAACTCTTCTTTCTGTGTCCTTAGATTGTATGTCGGAACACCGAAAGAATGAGCCGCCCTTACAGCATATCTCGTACCGCCTGAGTCCCTGCCTTTCTTTAACGGATTTCCCTTACTCCAATAGACCACAAACTCTACAGGAATGGAGCCCTCTAAAGATTCAGAGTCACCGTATATCTGATACATACTTCTAGTGATCAGGCTTATGGTGTAAGCCTTCATCTTTTCGAGTGGATATTCCCAGCAAACCTCAGAGGCTTTCTCAATAGCCCATTCATGGAGGGGGAAATAATTCTCAGAGGGATTCCATACTTGCTTAACCCCCCCTACGTTATCACACCCGCGCTCAAAGTAGGTGTCTGCGCCTTCTGCACAGCCTGAACGTAAGGTGTAGCCTCTTTCCGCTAGAAAAGTTCCTATCTTTTCCATCTGTAATAAGACTTTCTGAGGTGTCTGTCTAGAGCCTATACCCGCGTAATGTTTGACTCCCATTCAATGTCCTTTCTTTAGAGTCTCCTAGACTACATATCGGAACGGCATTAAGATCCTCATAGTTTCTTTATGGTTACTTTGCTTTTTTTGCAAAAGACGTGCTCTCAGCTTAAGAAAGACGTGTCTCCATGAGGAATAAGATGGTTCAGAAGCTATGCGTCTGCACTTTGTCTCTGCTCGCAGTTTTCGGACAGATCCAAGCAGAACCCAAGAGGAGCGTTCCGAAGCATAAAAGGGCTTACTTGTCGAGCTCGGCTAAGGAAGCTTTGAGTCGATCTAATTGAGCCTTTGTCTTCTCGATCTGCTCCATTAATTCTTTCTCTTTCTTAATTGGCGGGTTCGTGGAAGGGGGGGCTTTGTTAATTCTTTTTATCACTTCGAGACACCACAAAATAAACCTCTTTTCTTGTGTGGGACACTAAGAGTACCTTCAAAGACATGAACTTATAGCGGTTAAGGTAGTTTTTTATCTTTTCTCTACTATGTAACCGCACTATTAAGAAGGGATACTTTATGCCTCTACAAAGAAAGATTAACGAACTAAACCAAAGAATAGCATCTCTTGAGATGAACCAAGATGAACTCGATGTCGCCAACAAAGGTCGCGCATAGGCTCAACTTTGGTAAAGCTAAACGCGCCTCAGAGACAGGGTTCAGAATGGATCTTGAAGACCTAATGGTAGAGTTAAGAAAGACATTCGGGTCAGATAATGTCTTTGGGGGTGAGTTTCACCGCCTTAGAAGATCTTTTATTTAAAGATCACCCATGAGAGACAAAATAATTTAGCTTTTTAGCGATCATCAAGACTTCATCGACAGATGAATTCTCAAACCCTGCGGTGTCTTCTCCTAGAAGCTCGTTCTCTGAATCCGACTGAAGATGAAGAAGCTGAAGATCGTTCTCGGTCCTTCGGTCAACAATGCTCTGAGCGAGGTAAAGGATTTCGAGCCTGAGCTCATAGGGATTCTTGTTACTACTCTTAGGGGCAATCTCGCCCTTCAACTTTGACATGGATCATGTCCTTTCTTGTGCTTGTGTGTGTGTTTGGACTAAGTAAATTAACTTATCCGCTCTTATTCGAGCAAGTCCTTTCTCACGTTAAGATGGGCTGTCAGGGACTCGAACCCTGAACCTGCGGATTAAAAGTCCGATGCTCTACCTATTGAGCTAACAGCCCCTTTTGTTTGCCTATACTCATTTCAGAGTGTGTGTAGAGGAGCGTCTAGTCACACTTAAGCTTTGAGTGTCTATCGTCTAGGGGCATATTGAGGGGAAAGCCTCTTCTATCTTCCGAGCGATAGAGATGATGCTCTCGAAAGAAACTAAAGGATCCTCATTTGGCCTTTGGATAGTTTCATATGCATAAGAGAAAGCAAAGTCGAGTGCGTAAACTTTAATATCAAAGTCCACCTCTTTGTTCTGAGAAAGATACTCAGCGACGACCCTTGCGCCCGCGAGCACATCATCGACAGAAGGGTATCCAGCTAACCCACAGGAGTTGAGGTAAGCTAGGTGATCTCTTGAGGTTGAGAGTGCTTGCTCTGCGAGATTTACTTTTTTACTTTGCATAATCATCCTTTTTTGTTTATTTATGAGT
>MDTG01251545.1_pt1 | contig 25110 bp, 25 predicted proteins | sample 811421 | NCBI WGS metagenome assembly MDTG01 (sample SAMN05326645, study PRJNA326480) | marine metagenome | isolation source: seawater | place: Pacific Ocean: South East | collected 2011 | reverse complement strand
GTAAACTGCATGCCATTGCCGGTTTTGTATTGTTGGAAGAGGGGCTGCCAGCTGGTGTCTTTGTAAAGCGGTTGATGGCTGTAATAAGGCGGGGCGTTGTTGGCTTCCCACGCGGCACCCAGGCGCAGGATCTGCCCTGGTGTTTTGCCTGCAAACAGCGCGTCTTTGACGAAAGGAAGCACGGTTTCGCAAAAGGCATCAGCGTTCAGCCGCTCGGCTATGGGCGAAAGCTCAACCTGACTTTTGGGTGGTTTGGTTTCGTGCAGAAAATGCGGCAGCACAATACGGTCGACAAACTCGCGCGCCAGCCCGTCGGGCCCGGGGGCTTGCATGGCGGGTTTCAGGCTGTGGCTGTCGTTGCAGGTCTGAATAATGTCGAAATATTCCGCATCGATGGCGTGGGCATAGGGCACGGCTGGTTGTGCGCCGTGGCTGAGCAATGTGTGAAACAGTTTGGCGTCGTCATGCAAAAATGCATATTGCACAGGGCTGATGGCGCCGTGGTCTTCGCCGATAACCATGCGTAATTGCTCTGGCTCGTCTGACATAAAGGCGTGGAAGCTGAACGCATAGTCAAGATTGACCTTGTGCTTAACCATCAACTCCAACAGGCGGTAATCTCCGTGATGCGCTTGCTTGGCCATGGTGTTCAGCGGAGCGAGTGGGGCATCCGAAAACATCATTGGCTCGCAGGCAGCATTGGCGCCGTGCGCCAACAGGAAGTCTGCCATAGCGATGTCGGTATGGGTGCAGGCTTTGGCGAGCATGCCGTCGATGGGGGCGCTGTAGCCCTGATAACAGAAACCTTCTGGTGTGGTTTTGAGCGTTTCGAGCAACGGGGTTATGCGTGCCTGCAATGCCTCGCGCTCGGCGGTGAGGCTGTCGCGGGGTTTGCCGTCGTAATCGCGGTAATACTGGTCGAACAACCGGCACAGGGTTGCGATGGCTTGCATTGGCTGTTCGGGCGATTTGCTCATGGTGTATTGGGCGCACTCCTTTTCATTATGCAGTATAGCGCGCCTCTGTGACGGTTTGGTGACAGCTGCATGATGGTTTCATGACAGTGATATAGTGAGTGGTTTCAGTGGATTACAAATCTGGCTGGCTTTGGCGTGCAACTATGCTATAACCCGCGCCATGACCACATTTGACCGCATACGTAATTTCTCGATTATTGCCCATATTGACCATGGCAAAAGCACATTGGCCGACCGTTTAATTCAGGCCTGCAAAGCCGTGGAAGACCGCGATTTGCACGAGCAGATGCTGGATAATATGGAGCTGGAGCGCGAGCGCGGCATTACCATTAAAAGCCAGACCGTGCGGCTGGATTATACCGCGCAGGATGGCAAGGATTATGTGCTGAATCTGATGGACACACCCGGCCACGTGGATTTCACCTATGAAGTGAGCCGTTGTCTGGCGGCCTGCGAAGGCTCGCTGCTGGTGGTGGACGCCGCACAAGGGGTGGAAGCGCAAACACTCGCCAATGTCTATCAGGCGATTGATGTGGATCACGAGATTATTCCGGTGCTCAACAAGGTGGATCTGCCCGCGGCGGAACCCGAACGCGTGCGTCAGCAGATTGAGGATGTGATCGGCATTGATGCGTCAGAGGCGGTGATGTGCTCGGCCAAAACCGGCATCGGCATCGAGGATGTGCTGGAAGCGATTGTTAAGCGCCTGCCACCACCGCGCGTGCTGTAGCGCCTGCGTTTGACGTATCTATCTTTTAGTATGGACGGCGGAAAATAATGCTGCACTGGGTTGCGGTGTTGTCCAGATCGTACGGGCCGCTATAGGCGGTGGCACTGCCTGAGTCGGTGCAATTCGTCCAGTCAAAGACAATCACCAGCCCTGTGCCCGGCACTCCATCATCCATTTTCTTGTCGATGTTCCAGACTTCCTCAGGCGTCAGAATATCGCCTTCGTTCCACGAGTTTGCCTGATCACCACCAAACTGCATAATGTGACCGTAGTCTTGTGGCATGTCGTACCAGTTGGCATTGGTGAAATCGGTGAAGTAACGTGTGCTCCAGGCGCTGTTGCTGAGGCTGCCGCGTGGGGCGTTTTGCCCGGCAATGATGTGATAGTTCGCATTGCCGCCTGCGGCTTTGATGCCTGTGTAGCTGCCTTCTACCAAGCCTGCATTGGCGAGATGTTGCCATACGCGGTAATTTTCGATCACGTTGTCGTTAATATTACCATCGCCGTTGCCATTACAGGTTTCGGTGCCGCTGCCTGTGTCGGTGGTGGGGCTGCCGCATTCGCCGCCTATACCACCCGTATCCGCATTGCCCCAATAGCTGGTGGCATTGGGGATGTCGCCCGGTAGAGCAAAATATTGGTCTTTGAAGGTGATAATCGCGGTTTGATACGACTCGAAATCTTTAGAGATGCTGCGTAGCTCTGCCGCACGAATCAGGTTTTGGCCAGCCAGAATGCCGCCTGTCAAAAGCCCCAAAATGACGAGGACAATGGAGAGTTCTACGAGTGAGAAGCCTTGCTTCATGTGCATGATACCCATTTGGTTATGTTTGCGTTCAATGTGTTTATTTTAGCGGAAATAGCGCAAAAGCACTAGATAATAGTAAGGGGGCGGGACGTTAAGGCTTTGTTTATAAAGCTTCTCTATACTGTGATATTTAACGCTGGGATAGCACATGACACGCATTGATGATGAGTTAAAAGAAGCAACCAAGGATTTGCATCCTAATTGGCGCCGCGCGTGGCAGCAGGCTATCTTTCAGGCCTTCTACGACGAGCAACCCGCCATGATGTATGTGGTGTCTGATCCGGGGCGCCGTGCGCATCTGGTGGAGACGTTTGAGCGCTGGAACCAGTATCGTGAGTCCGTGGGCAAAAAGCCTGTAAAAATGAAAAGCATGGACGCAAAGGACGTGCGGCGGTTGTTTCTGCTGGAGCGCTATTGCTTTTGTGCTGGTGACGAGGCGATTGATGAGAGTCTGTGGGACGTGCTCAATAATGTGATGCAGCCAAAAGAGGCGTGCAGCGATTTTGGTTTGGGCGACATGACCTCGGACAACACGTTTGGTGTAGAAATTGAATGTTTTGGCCTGCATGAAAGGGCCGATCCGATACCGGGTGGAAGCAGACATGGCCTAAAAGCGCGCATTGTTGAAGATTTGCTGAAAGAGTTGATTCCTGAGCGTAACTCGTTTTGGCAGAGTGGGCCTGAATATGGCGTGATGAAACAGAACACGTTTCAGGGCTGTTGGGAATATGCTACGCCGATTATGAACAAGCATAATATTGGTAAGCTGGGCGGTTGCCTTAAACTGATTGAGGGTATGGGCGGCTATGTCAATTCGAGCTGTTCGCTTCATGTACATTTGGGCGTGTATGAACGCAAGGCTGACGGCTCACGCGATATGACGCGCCGGCCAAATGGATTAGGCCGACATGAAGATTTTACGGGTTGGAAATCCATCGATTTCACCAAGCAGTTTCTGGTTAATTATACATTGCTGGAAGACAAATTATCCTTTCTGGATCACCGCATTGTGCACGATTCCAAAGATGTCTATGAGCAGGAAGGGGTAACGCTGGAAGAGGGGCTGCAGAATATTATCAACGCCCGCACAATGGATGAATTGCTGAAAGCACAACGTCCGGATGTCAAAAAATATGAAAATAAAGATGAAACGAGACCGGAGTGGTTTCGTGTGTCGCGCCAGCGTTTGAAGGTGAACGCGGTGCGTGCATTGCTGGGGGCGTTTGGCCCGGGCAACACGATTGAGGTGCGCCATCACCCCGGTACGGTTGATGCACAAGAGACCACCGCATGGGTGCATTTTCTGGATGCGTTTGCGCAAGCCACCCAACAAATGGTCGATGCGCATCAGGGCAAACCTTATATTCCTGAAAAGGAAGAAATCGCCAAGCTGGAAGCCTTGGTTGATGATTTTGTCAAGCAACGGGGGGGCACAGAGATAGTGAATGATGCAGTGTTACCTTCCGAACATCGTGCCACTGATTCTGATAAAGCGACCAATGTGAAGCGGCCTGTATCGCAGCTGAAAAGCGAAGAGGAACGTCAGCTTGAACGCCGCGGCCTGCCTGAGCTTGGGACGGTGATTGATACGAGTGGCCTTGAGGCTGAGCGACTGATGGCTGCGGGGGCGGGGCGTGCGCAGCAATAAGCGCATTCACTGGTTGCGTTATGCTATGGCTTGCGGCATAAGAAGCGCATGCAAACGGATAATCCTGAACAAATGCCACTGAAGGCACTGCTGGTTGACAGCTGGTATGACACCTATTTGGGGGTGATCATTCTTATCCGCGTGTTTTCCGGCACCATTGTGAAGAATCAGAAAATCCGTTTTATGAATGCGGGCACCAGCTATAACGTCGATCAGGTGGGGGTGTTTCGCCCTGCTAAAACCGAAGTGAAGACGCTGGGGCCGGGCGAAGTGGGCTATATTATCACCGGTATCAAGCAGGTGGCCGACACCAATGTGGGTGATACGATCACGGATGATAAACACCCGGCCGATAAGCCGCTTCCGGGCTTTAAGCCGGTGCAGCCAGTGGTGTTCTGCGGTTTGTATCCGGTCGATAATGGCGAATATGACCATCTGCGCGACTCGATCACCAAATTGCGGCTGAACGATGCCAGCTTTTCCTATGAGCCTGAAAGCTCAACCGCGCTTGGCATGGGGTTTCGCTGTGGTTTTCTGGGGCTGTTGCATCTGGAGATCATTCAGGAACGGCTGGAACGTGAATATGATTGCGAGCTGATTACCACCGCGCCGAGTGTGGTCTATGAAATGACCATGACTGATGGTAGCGAGGCATTGTTGCATAATCCGAGCGATTACCCCGATCCGGTGAAGATTGAGGAATTGCGCGAGCCGTGGATTAGGGCGACGATAATGGTGCCTGATGAATATCTGGGTAATGTGCTGAATTTATGTACCGAAAAGCGTGGCGTGCAGGAAGAGCTGACCTATGTGGGCAACCGCGCGATGACGCGCTATAAACTGCCGCTGAATGAGGTGGTGTTTGATTTCTACGATCGTCTGAAATCCGCGACCAAAGGCTATGCCAGCTTTGACTATGAAATGGCGGGCTATGACGCGGGCGATCTGGTGAAGCTGTCGATTCTGATCAATGGCGATCCGGTGGATGCGCTGAGCATGCTGGTGCATCGTAGTCAGGCGGAATATCGCGGGCGTGCCATGTGCGCCAAACTGAAAGATCTGATTCCGCGGCATATGTTCAAAATTCCGGTGCAGGCGGCGATTGGCGGCAAAGTGATTGCCCGCGAAACCATTGCGGCCATGCGCAAGGATGTGACCGCCAAATGTTATGGCGGTGATGCTACGCGTAAGCGTAAGCTGTTGGAGAAGCAGAAGAAGGGCAAGAAGAAAATGCGCGCTATCGGCAATGTGGAAGTGCCGCAAAGCGCCTTTATCGCCGCGCTAAAAATGGGCGATGATTAGAGCCGGGTAGTGCGTGATGCCGACTGGCCTGAAGCCACAGCGCGTAGATCTAACGTTCAATATCGGATGATGTGTTTGGTTTTGCCGCAGGTGTTTGCGTGTTTGTCTCGGACATATCGGTAGCCTGTGCGTCCCTGACATCCAAAAATTCATTGATAATGTCGTTCAGCGCATATTTGGTTGAGAGATCTTTCATTTTGTTGCTGTCGCCTGTCATATTGTTTGTGATCCTACGCACTATCCTATGTCTATAATAAGTCTACTGGGTAAATAAAAGCTTAACTTTATCAGTAATTTAATGTTAATTTTGCTAAAATTTTAGTCGTATTTTATAGACCCGTAATCTAGCCAAATATACCGACTATGCATGTCACGAACTTCATGTATTTGTAACACTTGTATTATTCTGGGATGCTATAGTGAAATTCTTATGAGTACTGAAGCGACAAAGACATTATTGACTGGCCGCGACGTTGTGAAAGACAAGTGGGGCGCCTTACTGGGTGAAGCGCTTGACAAGGCATTGGCCGAAGAAGGTGGCATGCCGGCGAAGATGCGTGGCGAAGTGGTGGAGCATTTGGTGCAGCCTGTGGCTGCCAAACTGCCACAAGGCGTGACGCGTGATTTTGGCTTGAGCGAAGCGCAGATGCGTGTGGTAGCGGAGGAAGCTGCCAGCGAGCTGGAGCAATTGATTCGCACTTATGGTGGCCACCTGGAAAGCGGCGAGCTAACCATGGAAGAATTGCTGGCTACCTTGCGCCCTAAAATTGTACGTGATTTGGTAGAGCAAGCCCGTGGCAATTATGCGGCTGCGGAAAAAGCCTATATAGAGAAATTTAGTGGACGCGGTAGATCTGAAAAAGAGCTGAAAGAGGAATTCGCGCGGAGCTACGGTGATGACGGCCAGGCATTGCACGATGCCGCAAATGAAGATTTGGAACGTGCGGATGAAGAAGCAGCGCGCGTAACAGAAAAGCTAGAAGAATTGGGCCCAAAACCTCCGTCTGCTCCCGAGGTGGAGGCAGAAGCCGAGCCAGAGCCGGAACCAGAAGTAGAGCAGCCACAGGCTGAGCCGGAAGCGGCGGAAGGTGAGAAGGCTGGCGAGCTGGTGGCCAACGATGTGGAGGCGGCCAAAGAATCGCTGGGCAAAGAAGGCCGGAAATTTAGCGAAAAAGCGGGCGAATTCTTGAAAAGTGGCAAGGGCCGTCTGGCGATTGCTGGTGGTTTGGCTGTGGGTGCAGGTGCGATCTGGATGGCAAATCGTGGCCGTGATGCACAGTATGCCACATCGCAGGAAACCACTACTAGCCCTGCACAGCGGCAGGTGCTGGACGAAGCATTGCAGGGCGACGCACGCCAGCGATAGTGCGCTGCACACTAACCCCCTAACATCTTTAACGTTTTTTTAATGCTCCCGTGCGACAGTGATCGTATGGCAAGCAATGCAATATATAATAATAACACAGCAAATGCAGGCGAACTGGCGCTGCCGGTGCAGTGGGTGTTTAAGGCACCGCCCGCACCGCAGCGCTGCCTGCTGACATTGCGTCGCGTGGTGGCCGGCAATGCCGAGCCATTGCAGATGCAGATAGAGCGCGCGCATTATTGGAGCGCGAAAGCAAAATATACCACACAAGCAGAATGGAGCGCCGCATGCGCGGGTAATCAATTGCCGCAGGGGCTGCAATGGGTGCGCGAAGCAGGTGAGGCGGCCATGGCGCAATATGCGCAGGCGGCTGCCGCATTGCCGCAACTGGTGGAACTGTTTGCCCCCAAAGGCAAGATCGAAATTTACAGCGCAGATGCGCCGTATTTCCCCTCGCATTTTATTGCGAAGAATACGACCTTAAAAATATATGCTGCCGAGTTGGCAGATACCACGCTTTTGCTGCGCTTGATGGCGCAGCATATTGATTACCCGTTTGGCACTGGCGAGCGCCGTCATTCGACGTCACGCTTGTTCGATATGTGTTTTACCGCTGAGAAAGCGCTGGTGCCGAACGGGCTCTCGCATGCTATTGATGTTGCATTGCAGCATCGCGGTGTGTTGCACCCACAATTGCACACCATACTTCCCATAGATCATGCCCGCGCATTGGTGCGCGATGGCAAGGCGGCCATTAACACCGCCTATGAACGTGTGCTGCAGCGTGAACGTTTTGCGCAGCTGGTGTTGTATATGGCAGGGGTGGCGCATCAGGGTGTGGCAGCGCCGATTTTGCAGCATTACATGAAATTATTAATGGTGGATATGGCCATCCAACACAAGCAGCCCGACGGGTATCCGCCGAAGGCATGCGATAATATTACCGAACGGCTGCATCTGCCGTTGGTGCAATTATTAGAGGCAAGCGAGCATGAGCATCGACGTTTTACAGACCGCATTAGATAATGCCGCCAGCGCAGGCCGCGCGACACAAGGCGTGCATGCAGGGCGCGTGAGCGAGATTATTGGCGCGGGCGTAGACAAGCTGGCGAGTGATCTGGCGCAAGAGCATGAGGTGAGCGTGCAGCCATCCCTTTCGCAAGGGGTTGGGGTTGGACGCGGCTAATATGCAAAAAAATCCTGTTTTGTCATTATCCTGTCATAAAGCTGTGGCTATATAGCCGCTCGATTCATCATTGCATGGGAGTATGATATGTCGAGAGCATTAGCATTAGTGGAAGAAGGCGCAAAGGTTGCGGGCGAATTGCTGGAGGCCGATGCAGCCGGCGTGCAAACAGAAGGAGCCGTAATAGAGCGGCTGTTTCCAGATGCGGATATCACTTATGGCAATAAACCTCGCCCGAACCGTGGCGGAGGTAATAATGGCGGGAAAAGTGCAGGCAGCCAGCCACCGGCTCATTCATGGCGAGGCGGCGGTAATGGTAAAAAAGCAGGAAAAGGACGCTAGGTAGATGCCATTTTGGACAGACAGAACGCAAGCCGCGAGCGCGCAAAACACGCCGCCTACGCAATTAACGAGCGACCAGCAACGTGCTGTGCGTGCGCTCACACAAGAGCTGGGCGACTGGGCGCAAACATGGCGCAGAGCGCAGGGCGAACAGCTGAGTGATTCTGCGGTGGATGCTGAGGGGCACCGTCAACTCTGGACCAAGCCTGATAACACGCCCGTTACCTGGGCGGATATTCACATCAGCAAAAGCCTGAAAGAAGCGCTCAATGGCACGCACGAACTGCGTCAGCTTGCGCAGGCCTCCGGTGGAGATATGCCAGGCATCACACCCGATATTCCCGTCATCAGCGAGGAAAACCCGCGCGAAATGAACGAGGTGATTTTGCAGCATGCGCGTGAGAAGGCAGAAAAAGAGGGCCGCGATGGCCCAACCTACTGGTCGATTGACCCGATTGATGGCACCAGCAGTTTTGTCGATGGCGGCAAGGAATGGGGCGTGTTTGTGGGGCTGGTGGAGAATGGCAAACCTACCATTGGCGTGGTGTATTATCCCGATCAGGGGAAGATTTTTTATAGCGAAAGCGACGAGCGAAACAACTGTTTGCGTGCGATGAGCAATGATAGCTCCAACCGTCGCAAACCGTTGCGTTTGCAGGAGGCAACCGGCAAGCTGGTGCTGAGTGAGAATGCCGAACGTATGGCAGAGCAGGGCAGCGTTGAGATTAAAATGCGCTCGCGCGTGGAGCCGCAAAATGGACGCCCGCGCGGGTCGCTTGTGTTGTCGGGCGCGGCGGATGTGCACGCCTATTTGCCGCAAAAAGACCATCCCGAACTGGGCTGTAACGAGTGGGACATTGCCGCGGTAAATGCTGTGGTGAGTGCCGCAGGCGGCATAATGTGGCCGATTGGCAAAGACGGCAAAGCCCAGGCCGCGTGGCCTACTGGCAAAGATGGTAAGTCCAGAAATATACCGCACTGTTACGGCGAGCAGGATCACATGTTTGTGCCACCCATGTGGGTGGGGCATCCTAAAACGTTGCAACGGGCGGGCATTATACCGCGCGAGTTGGATATGCAGCGGGGCGATCAGCAAATCTGCCGCTAATGGCGGGTGGAACCGGGCGTATAAAACGCACTTGCCAAGTTCAGCCTATCAGGTTATTTTCCGCATCGATCAGCTGTGGGGCATTAGCTCAGCTGGTAGAGCGCTTCGCTGGCAGCGAAGAGGTCAGCGGTTCGACTCCGCTATGCTCCACCATTAAAACAGGCCGCATATGCGGCCTTTTTTGATGGGGGAATAGGGACTGTGTGGCGAGGCGCATTCGACACAGCGTCAGTAAGACGATGTGGACGCGAGCGGTGCGAGCGCCCGCAGGGTGGAGGCCAGCAGGCCGACATCACTCCGCTATGCTCCACAATATTTTTGTTCGAACATTTAAGTTATTGTAGATAATAGGGAGAGCGTTCAGATTGTCTGTAATTAGTTGGTTTCTATTAAGTAATCTTGCTTTTGCTTATTGTATGAATATCTGATTTGGTGGGGATAATCTTTTCCAGCTAACTTTAGAATTTTTATAATTTCTATTAACGGTATAAAATAAACATATTTTTGTCGCTCAAAATCAGAGCAAGTATAAATTCCATCCCAATTCCTATCTGCTCCACGTCTCGCAAAAATTGCGCCTCCGTGCACAAGTTGGTTACACAAAAACTTTACATCTTTGTGAACGGCCTTCTCGTTATTAAGATCGTAGAGCCTTTCTATGGATGAAAAGTTCATATTGGTTACTTTTCCTATACAAGGACTTCTGTATATTTTTGCTGCATATTTTAAAGTTGCTGAAGAAAGTTTGTAGCACTCAGCAAGTTTCCTAATCATAAAGAACGCTAGAATCACATCTTTCTCAAAGTTTACTTGCAGCTTCTCACTCCATCTTTGTGGAGATTTTGCGGGCTTAAAGCTTCTCGCATACTTTAACAGATCTTGTTTCCAATAGTACGATTCAATCATCTAAATTTACTAAGTCCATAAAATGCTTCTATAATATTATTTGCAATATATATAATCGCATTCACCAAATCCAGTTTTTCGCCTGCCCAAACTCCGGCGGCGGGTTTTCCAGCAAATAGCTGATTCTATCAATATCATCGGCAAGTGCTATCGCATCATAGTTCAAACTCATTCCGCTACCGACCACCATTAAAACAGGCCGCACATGCGGCCTTTTTTGATGGGGGAATAGGGACTGTGAGCCGCCTAAACGCCTGAAAGGTGGCGGTCAGCCACCAAGCGTTATGGCTTGAACACCATAAGGTAAAACACGACTATGATCGCCGGGAAGTCGAGTGAGCCGAGGATAGTCCACCAACGGTCACAACGCATGTTAACCAAGCAGCTGCGAAGCTTAGAGGAAAGTGGGGTTGTGCACCGCAAAGTGTATGCTGAAATTCCTCCGAAAGTAGAATATTCACTCACAGAGATTGGGCGCGAGTTAACGCCTATCGTCAGAGGGCTAGAGAAATGGGGCGCGCAATTTTTGAACGTTAGAGGGACTGCGAATTAAGGGTGCGTGCGCTGCAATGTCTGGATGATGGGAGCGAAATCGATACGGTTATGGCCTTGCCGTTCCAGCGCAATATAATGTTTGTCGTTCGGCAATGCATCATAGAGAAGCTGGCTGTGCTCCATGGGAATGATATGGTCCTGCGTGCCGTGAAATATATACACCGGTTCGTCGATCTGCGGAGCGAGGGCGAGGGCGTCGAACGGGTCGCGGATGAGTAGGTGCACCGGCAGATACCAGTATTTGCCTTGTGCCACATGGGCGATCGAATCGTAAGGCGAGATCAGAAAGACGGCATGTGTTTCATATTCGCTGGCCATTTTGAGGGCGACGCCTGTGCCAAGTGAGCGCCCCATCAGCACAATCTGCTCGCTCTGTAGCCCTTGTTGCTGCGTCAGATACTCCATCGCTGCACGTGCATCATTGTAGAGCCCTTGCTCGCTGGGGCTGCCTTCATTGCCGGGATAGCCACGGTATTCCACGGCGAGCAGGCCATAGCCCGCTTGCACAAATTGCGAGAAAATACGCGCGCGATTAGTCAGCCCTTTCGCATTGCCATGAAAATAAACAAGGGTTCGTTGGCCTGTGGGGGCGGGGACGTGCCACGCCACCAGCGACAATCCGTCTGCGGTGGTAAGGCGCAGCTCGTTTGCTTGCGCTAGCCCGACCTCTGCAGGCGGCAGATAGTCGCCGGAATTCACAAATAACAATTCGCGTTGCAGTGCAAACATAATCAGACACAGCCCGCCGTAAAACAGCATGAAATTGCCAAGATTTTTAGCCATAGTGCGAGCTGATAGGCGCATATATATCCTCCTGCCTGAAGGGGAGTGTAGCATAAATGGAGCGGCTGCGCATGCGGCATTGAGGCAGACGCGCGCGGCGGGTTTAACGGCTAAGGTAATGCGCAATTTCGGCTTTGCAGGCCGTACGTCTGGTATGGTCGGCGTGTTTCTCGCCTCCGCGCGCAGCGGTAGGCCAGCCATTCATTTTCCATGGTTTGCAGAGTTTGCAACCGGCACGACGGTTGCTTGGCCGCCTACGTTTGTGGTGCATGGCGCCCTCCGTCCTGTAAGTATAGAGAGAATATATGTAAATGAATGTTATCCATTCTCCAGTGTAGCTGTGTGACGGAAAAGTGCAAGCCTGTTATTGCCTGAAGGTATGATAGACGCTTGCAAGCAGAGGGTGGAGTACTGGCGGCGTTAGGGATTTGATAAGGCCAAAGCGTTCTGTTGGTTTATTGCTGTCAGGTGTGGGAGCTGATAATTCTCTGTTCGCGGCAAGCAGCTCGTTTTGCATTTGACGCAAATAACCCATTCGTATTTCGTTAACTTGTTCCATACTCGTAGCTGGAAGCTGCTCAGGGTCTTTTTTGAGTTGCACGTAAAACTCGCCATGCTGCCCGGCATTAAAGGCGTGCTCCACAAACGCGGTTTTCCCTAAAAGTTTCAGCTCGTACATAATAAGTCGAAAGCTTGAAGGGGAAAATTTCCAATTATGGTGATCTATGTAAGTGTCGCGTTTAGGCCAGATATTTTCGCATACATGATAAATGTGTCGTATATCCTGATTCAGGCTAAAGCTTTTATCTGGCTCTGATTGATCCCATATGACTTTGCCATTGCAATTGCACTCATATGCCATGTTCTCGAAAGCAGTTTTACGCTGCTGTCTTTCACTTCCAGCTGGCTGGCCGTACAGTATGTCGGCGGTGGTTGTGAGAGGGCGGAAAAAGTCAAAACAACCATATTTGTTTGGTATGATCAATGTGAGGATGCCGCCACGCTTAAGCAGTACCTCTACTTGATGTAGAAAAGAGAGCAGATCGGGCGTGTGTTCTATCATGTGACTGGAGATTACGTAATCGAATGTAGCCTGCTCTTCTACAGGAATGATCTCTAAGTAATTGCCGCCATTGCAAATGTAATCCACCGGCTCAATAGCCGTTACATCTACGCCATGCTTCTCGTATTTTTCGACAAGTGATGCTTGATCAGTGTGATCGATTGTTCTGACGTTCCAGTTATCAGATTTCGGCGCTATTGGGTTGTAAGATGGACCTATTTCCAAGCCCTTCATTTCTTTGGTGATGCCGTTTAAGGTTATGTGTACCCGATCAGTCATTTTCACTCCGATTGTGCATGTGCTGAGGTATGGTACCTTAAGTTGTATGTAAAAATAAGGGAATATTTACCTTCAATCAGTTGGGCAAGGGGTGCGTTGACTACATATTTTTTAGTTCACTTGAGAAACCTACACCAACGCCGCAATCACATAGCCTATGAGGGTTAGCTCGGCCAGAAACGCGATGGCGAAGAAATGGCTGCGCGGGCTTGGGTTTTTGTCGGTGGCGATGGCGTAATACAGCACCATATGCATTAGCCGTGCGGCGGCATAGACCCATGTGATGATGGCGAGCGCCTGCGCGTCCACCTGCAGCAGCATGGCCAGCACAATAAAGCCGAACATATGCGGAATATTCTCCAGCGAATTCATGAAAGTGCGATGGCTGCGAAACACGAAAGAATCGTGGCCTAGCTGGTCGCTCACTTTGCCGGGCACGGCGTTGTCTTGCGCGCGGTGTGCGAAAGTGGCGATGATTTGCTGTGCCACCACGGTTGCCAGCATGAACGCCGTGGCGCATAGGGTGAGGGCATACTGATCGGTGAGGGAGGCGATGCTATCCATGGTGGCTCCTGTGTGAGGTGTATAGCGTAAAGATAAGGCAGGGCGTGCGGATGTAAAGAGGCGAACGGCGAACACGCCTTCGAAAACACCTAAACGCTAGGGGCTGGGTATTACGCCTCTGACAAGCTGCGAATGCGGCGCACAATATCATCCATCGATTGGGCGACTTGCTGCGTGTTTTGCGAAATCTCGCCGGTGACTGCGCCTTGCTCTTCGACGGCGCTTGCCACGCTGGTGACATATTCATTCACCTGTGCGGCGGATTTGGAAATATTCTCCACACTGTTGCTGACCGAGCCGGCTACATCCTGCAATTGCTGGATTTGGCGCGCGATATCCTCGGTGGCTTTGGTGGTTTGGTCGGCAAGGTTCTTCACTTCGGTTGCGACCACTGCAAAGCCACGGCCTGCCTCGCCTGCGCGGGCGGCCTCGATGGTGGCGTTGAGCGCGAGCAGGTTGACCTGTCCGGCAATGTTGCTGATAAGATCGACCACGCCTTCCATCGCCTGCATGCTGCTGGTGAGCTGCGATGCAGCGGCACTGGAGGCTTCGGTGTCGCTCATGATGCCGGCAGTGGCCTGTGTTGAGCGTGCCATATTGCCACTGATTTCGCTGATAGATGCCGACATTTCTTCGACCGCAGCGGCTACGCTTTGCACGTTGGCGGCCACGCCTTCGGCAATGTCGCTGGTTTGAATGGCGTGTGTGACATCGCTGGCATATTTGACCACTTTGTGTGGTTTGCCTGTGCTGTCCAAAATAGGGTTGTAGGAGGCCTGAATCCACACATCGGAGCCGTCTTTGGCGATACGGCGATAAACGCGCGAATCATACTCGCCACGGCGCAGTTTATCCCACAACTCGGCATATTCAGCAGACGCGGCTTCTTCCGGGTCAACAAAGATGCGGTGTTTTTTGCCTTTGACCTCGTCGAGCGTGTAGCCCATGGCGTTCAGAAAATTATCATTAGCCGTGATGATAGTGCTGTCCATATTGAATTCGATGACGGCTTGCGACTTATGGATCGCCTCAATCTGGCCGGCCTGATCGGCGGCGAGCTGTTTTTGCTCGGTGATGTCGGTTGCGTATTTGATAATGCGTAGCACTTTGCCATTCATGCCGATGATGGGATTGTAGGATGCCTGAATCCACACATCGGACCCGTCTTTGGCGATGCGGTGAAATTCGCCACTGAAGAATTCACCACGCTCCAACCGTTTCCAGAAGTCTGCATACGCGTCGGAGTTGGCTTCCTTGGGCGCTACAAAAATACGGTGGTGTTTGCCTTTGACCTCGGCAAGTGTATAGCCCATGGCGTTTAGGAAATTGTCATTGGCTTTGATGATGGTTCCGTCCAATTCAAATTCGATGACGGCTTGCGAACGGTTAATCGCTTCCACCTGTGCGCGGTCGATATTGTTCTGCCATTCAACGGCGGTACCGATGCGTTCGCCCTTGTCGTTGTGCAGTGGGTTGGCCAGCAGGTTAAAAATATACTCACCAATGGTGATAGAGGTAGTGAACAGATTTTCCATATTTTCGATCAGACGACGCTGATGCGCGGGGTCTTTGTAGAATACGTCGTAGGTGCCGCCAATCACTTTATCAGCGGAAAAGCTGGGCAGGTCTTTACGGATCTCTGCCTCGCATTTTTTCATCATATCATGCATCGCGGCGTTCATATAGATGATGACACCGTCCGCATTGGCGATCATGATGTTGGTGGTTAGCTTGTCTGCTGCCAGCAGAATTTGTTCATGCAATTGCGTGTGTGTGTTGCTGGATTCATGGCGTGGTGTGCGCGATAAGAAGTCAAACATATGCTACCCTATGTTGAGTTTATTATTTTTTTCAGATTGTATTTTATCACAGCACATAGCGAAATGCAGCATTGCCGAGCAGTAATGCTGAAGGGATGACAATTATTCTATGTGTGGCTTATGTGCTGCGTTTGAGCACCACACGGTAGCGTGCCTTGCCCTCGCGCAAATGATCCAGCGCATCATTCACCTTGTCCATGTCAAATACTTCCACCTTGGGCGCGATGTTGTGTCGCACGGCAAATTCTAGCATGGTTTTGATGGTGGAAGGCGAGCCGACGGGCGAGCCGGACACGCTGCGCTGTTGGGCGATCAGATTGAACACGTTGATATCAAGCGGTTCCAACGCTGCGCCCACAAAATGCAAACGGCCTTTTGGCTTGAGCGTGTTTAGGTAGGCGTTCCAGTCGAGCGCGACATTCACGGTGGACAGGATCATGTCAAATCGGCCAGCGGCATCTTCCAGTGCCTGCGTGCTGGTAGAATCCAGCGTGTGATGCGCGCCCAGCTCTTTGGCTTCGTCGCGCTTGCTGTCGCTGTGGGTGAAGGCGGTGACTTCGCATCCCCAGGCATTGAGGAATTGCAGCGCCATATGACCCAGACCACCAATGCCAATCACACCGACTTTGGAGGTCGGCTCAATGTTGAATTGCACCAGCGGGTTAAACACGGTGATTCCGCCGCATAATAGCGGGCCAACATATTCCATGTCCAATGCGTCGGGCAGCTTCACGACAGCTTTGCCCTGTGCGCGCACTTTGTCGGCAAAACCACCGTGATGGCCAATAATAGTGCCCGTGGCATTGCTGCACAAATTCTCATCGCCCTGACCACATGGGGTGCAATCGTCGCAATAGCCTGCATGCCAGCCAAGGCCTACTTTGTCGCCTACGCTGAGATGGCTCACCTGATCGCCCACCTTGGCGATAGTGCCTGCGACTTCGTGACCGGGCACTAGCGGGTATTCGCTCATGCCCCAGTCATTGTCGATCATGCTGACATCGCTGTGGCAAATGCCGCAATAGGCGACATCGATTTCTACTTCGTCAGCGGCGAGTTTGCCGGGGTCATATTCAAATGGCTGGAGCGTGCCTTTGGCTTCTTTGGCGGCGTAAGCGTGAATCATACTAAAACCTTTCGCGTTGTGTTAATACTGCGTGTAAGGCTGTTTGTGCGGTTGTGGGTGCATGTGCACCTGTCTTTTTTGCTTTGCCTCTAATGTAAGCACGATTGGGTGCAATGCAACCGCTGTACGCTCAATATTGGCTAGGCTTGATCAGCCGCGGCTTTGAGGGTCTTCAGCACGTTGATTTGCTTGTCCCAGCCGCTGACATTTTCACCGCGCTGCTGTGCCAGATGGCGTTGATGTTGCGCAGTCTCCAGCAGGTTCACTCGCTTGGTATACATGGTTTCGGCGCGCGCGGAGAATGCATCGTCCTGGCTGAGGCCCGCCTCATGCATCATGTCTTGCAGGTGGGAGCGGAACTCCTCGCCATGCGTTGAGAGCATCATGATCTCCTGCAGGGGCATGTCGCCGGTGGCTTGCAGGTCTTTCACCAGCGCATCAACTTCGCGCGGGGAGATGCTTTCCACATTATATTTGCGGGCGATGGCTTCGATGGAAGGCGTGATATTGGCGCCACCTGCTACGGCCTCGGCGGCTTTACTGGCGTGCTGGCCGTCGCTGCTTTTCTGGTTTTTCAGGTATTCCTGCATTTCCTGACGAATCTCGTCGGCAATCTTCTTCTGCTCTTCCAGCGGCAGGGCTTCGAACTCTTCTTGTGTCAGGCCACGTTCTTCCAGCTTCTGGGCAAAGAAACGCTCCGCCCAACTCATCTGCGCCCATTCCAGAAACTCCTGTTCAATTTTGGCCGAATTGTCGGTCATTTCCTGTTTGGTTTGGCTGTAGACTTTAGGCTTGTCCTTCTGGCCGACCATATCTGAGAAGGTTTTGTCTGGTTTAGGTTTGGGGGCAATTTGTTCGCCGGTAGGCATAGTTGTGCCCGGCATAATTTGCTGTTTGGTCTTTTTCTTCAGCCCCAACTCGTTTGACAGGCTAGGGGTGGAGAATAAGGCGTTTTGCAGGCTCAGGCTCATAAGACACTCCGTTTGGGTGGTTGTAGGTTGCGCACTATCGGGTGAATTATATGCAAGTATTATGCCGCATTTCGGCTGTGTGGTTTGCTGTTGCAAACAGGCAGAGAGACGCAGGGCTAGATGGCGCGCGCGTGGCGTTGTGGGTGCGGTGCGCCATCGGTTTTGGGCCATGGAGTGTATGCGTCGAACGCGGCGGCGACCAGACGGGCGAGCAATTGTGGCTCATGCGCGATATGCAGGCGTGTGCCTTCCCACACCACTAACCCATCGTCGATGAGCGGTTGCAGGCGCGTGCGTGCTTTCTCGAGGTTGACAGTGTCGCTGTAGGGCTGCAGATCGACGGCGAAATAACACATAATCTCGCTGATGATGGCGGCGTGTGCTTCATCCTCTGGTTGGGTGAGGAAGCCGCGCGAGGGGGGCAGTTCGCCGCATGCACAGGCCGACTCATAGGCCGCCATATCGACTTTGTTCTGGATATAGCCGTGCGGTAAATGGCTGATGGCCGATGCGCCAAGCCCGATAAGCGTGGGCAGTGCGTCGGTGGTGTAGCCCTGAAAATTACGCCGTAAGGTGCGCTGTTTCCATGCCAGATACATCGGGTCGTCGGCGGCAACAAAATGGTCGATGCCAACGGCGTGATAGCCGGTTTCCTCCAGCGCATTCAGCCCGGCATGGAACATGTCGTAACGCGCGGATGCGCCGGGCATGGCTTCCATATCGATCGCCTGCATGTGGTTTTTCATCCACGGCACATGGGCGTAGCCAAAGAAGGCGATGCGGGTGGGTGCCATGTCGGCGGCGAGTTGCACGGTTTCGGTTATGCTTTCGGCGGTTTGGTGAGGCAGGCCATACATTAAATCGAAATTGATGTTGGTGATGCCATAAGCGCGGCACCATTGCACGCCTTGCCAGCTAAGCGATGGCCCCTGATCGCGGTTGACCGCATGCAGCACTTGCGGGCAGAAATCCTGCACGCCGAAACTGATTCGGTTGATGCCGCTTTGCGCATAGGAGGCTATTTTGGCTTCGGTGAGTTGGCGCGGGTCGGCCTCGATGGCGATATCGGCGTTAGGCTCAAACTGGAACGCGTTTCGCAGCCCGTTCATCAGCTCACGAAATTGCATGGCATCTAGTTGGGTGGGAGAGCCGCCACCAAAATGTAGATGGGCGATGGTGACGTCGCCGGGCAGACGCTGTGCCACCATATTCGCTTCGGCTATGAGCGCGTTAATATAGCGGTTGATACGTTCGGGTTTGCGCGTCACATTGGTGAAACACCCACAGTAATAGCAAAGCTTGCTGCAGAATGGCACATGGACATAGAGCGAGATACGCGTATTCTCACGCACGGCACGCAGCGAGGCATCGCGCCAGACGGTATCCTCGAAATCGGCAAACTGTGTGGCGGGCGGATAGCTGGTATAGCGGGGGGCTGGCCGGTCATGCGCCAGTACCGCTGCTTTATATTGGTTTGCCATATATCCTACTTATTACGCATTGTAACGCGCAGGAGAGCATAGTTCGTTCACTTTTGCCTTGATGATAGTCAAGAATAGCTGGATTTAATCAGCGTTTGTCTGGGCAGTAATGGGCAGGGTGACTACGAATGTTGAGCCGCTTTCGTTACTATCGCGCAGGCTGACGCTGCCACCATGCGCGCGGGCGATTGCATCGGCAAAGCACAGCCCCATACCGTAACCATCGATATCGTCATGTTTGCCGGCGCGCTGCAACGGCTTGAATATCTTTGTGTGTTGTGCCGCTGGAATGCCCGTGCCATTGTCGGTGAAGAGCAGGGTGTGTTGTGCTGCATCGCTTTCGCAGTCTATCTGCACCTTCGGGGCGTTGCCTTCGGGTTGGTAGGTCAGCGCATTGCGGCATAGTTCGAAGCATAAGCGTGTGAGCTGGCTGGCATTGCCTTGCAGTGTGGGTAGCGCGGTGCTTTCGATGGTGGCGTTATCGGGCATCACATGTTGCTCGCGCAGCTGATCGCACGCATCGTTAAGGCAGGTGGAAAGCGCTAGCTTGCCTCGAGGAGCGTCACTGGTCTGAATGCGCGAATAATCCAGCAACACCTCGATCAGCTTTTGCCCTTTGGTCGCACTTTTTAAAATATGGTCGAGGAATCGCAGAGAGTCTTCATCCAGCGTGTCCTTATTGCGCATGTGCAATAATTCGGCGAACGAGGCCATCTGGCGCATAGGAGCGCGTAAATCATGCGATACGATATAGGCGTATTGTGCGTACTCCTCGCGCAGTTCCTGCAGTTGCTTCTGGGTCTTTTCGAGTTCTTGCTGCAAAGCGTGTATGTTCATAGCAACTCGCGCGGTTTTTTTTATAATTGTGCCGCCTCAATGGCGTTTATGAGCGTCTCTTTTAATTGTGTGGATGATAGCTCGCTCTTGGGAATATACGCGGTTGCTCCCAGTGCCAGCGCGTCTTCTTCCACTTCCTTGTTGCCATAGTCGGTGGTGAAAATGATAGGAACCTCGCTATTGAGCATTTTGCGCAGCTCTATCAGCGCCTGAAACCCATCGCTTCCGCTCATCATGAAATCCATGATGACGCAAGCGGGCGGCGTCTCCAGACATTTGCGCACACCGTCTTCGCCGTTGGTGGCTTCGGTAATCTCGTACTCGTCGCTCAGCCACGCCTGATACAGTGCGCGGTCTTGCTCGTCATCATCTACAATAAGTATACGGCTTGTCATCGCCCTAATATGCAGGCACAAAACTAAAAATACAAGTGTGCAGCTTTGTGGCGTGTGCAGCTTTTTTTATGCAATTGAAGGTTGATAGTGTATACCAGAAGAAGGGGGTGGGGTGTGCCCACAGGAGTAATGCAGGCTATAATGGGAAAAAGCAGTGAAAAACAAACCTTCAACTTTTAGCCGTAGGCGTTTTTTGTCGCATGGTGCGGCAGGTATTGCAGGCATCATAATGGCAGGAAAAGCGCCGTATGTACGTGCCAAAACGAAACAGAAGCTGCGTGTGCTGGGCACCCATGTGACCTTGCAGGAGCCGCTGCGCCGCCGAGCGGAAGAAGAGCTGGGGCTGGATATTCAGTTTGAGCCGGGTGGCAGTGCCGAGGTGTTGCAAAAAGCCACGAGTGACCCCGGTTCGTTCGATTTATATGAACAATGGTCGGATAGTATGGGCGTGTTGTGGCGCACCGAGTCGGTGCAGCCGATTGAGATTGCGCGGCTGGAGTATTGGGATGAGGTGAATGATTTGACCAAAACCGGCAAGGTGACACCAGAGGCAACCATTGGCAAGGGTGACGCGCCGCATAAGCTGATCTACGTGCAGGAAAACGGCCAGATGGGCAGTACCCCAAGCGACAAAATCAGCTTTTTGCCCTATGTGCATAATACCGATTCGTTTGGCTATGACACACGGCATATCCCGCGCGGTGTAGCCTACGAAACCGAAAGCTGGGGCTGGCTGTTTGATGCGAAATATAAAGGCAAGGTAGGGCTGGTGAATGCCCCTACCATTGGCGTGTTCGACGCAGCGCTGGCCGCACAGGCACAGGGGCTGATGGAGTTTAAGGATATTGGCAATATGAGCCGCCGCGAGATCGATCAGCTGTTTGGCCTGATGATCGATATGAAGCAGGACGGGCATTTTGCAGGCTTGTGGAATTCGGTGCCTGAGTCGGTCGAGTATTTTGAGAGTGGGCGCACGGTCATCTCCAGCATGTTTTCGCCGGGCGTGTCTGCCTTGCGCGGCAAAAATGTGCCGGTGGTTTACGCCGCACCTAAGGAAGGTTATCGCGCGTGGCATGGGGTGATGTGCCTGTCGTGCGAGGCCAAAGACGCGGCCAAAGACGCGGCCTATAAATATATGAATTGGTGGTTGTCGGGCTGGCCGGGCGCGTTTATTGCGCGGCAAGGCTATTATATCTCGAACCCTGAGCGTTCCAGACCATTGCTGAGTGAGGATGAGTGGAATTACTGGTATGCGGGCAAGCCAACCAGCGTGCCACTGAAAAACACCTTCGGGCAAGTGGCGGTGCAGCCGGGCGAGATGCGCAATGGTGGCTCGTATGAAAATCGCTTTAGTAATGTGGCGGTATGGAATACGGTGATGGATACGTATGAATATACCTTGCCACGCTGGCACGAATTCTTACTGTCATAGGTTATGGTTTTTCGTTTGGATTTTCTGGCTCGTCACTCGATTCGCACGCAGATTCTAATCGGGTTTTTACCGGCATTTTTGGTGATAATGCTGTTGATGTTCAGCAGCTATCATAGCCTGAGCCGCCTGAGCGACAATGTGCAGGCGCTCAATGAGTTATCGCGCGAAAATACATTGTTTGTGCAGGTAGAGCACGACGTGCTGGAACTGCAGCGCAACATTATGGTCTATTCGTATATTGGCTATAGCGGTATTCTAAAAAAGATTGAACGGCTGCAGACACGTATTGAGCAAACGATTGGCCGTATACGCCCTATCGCACGCCGCAATTCGCAGGTGCTGGATCGGTTTCAGCGGTTGGAGCGGCATTATCTGGATTACAAGGAAGCCTTTGCCACTGCGGTAGAGAAGCGGCGCGAGAATCAGGCGATCAAGCGCGAGCAGATGCAGCCTGTTGCCGATCAGGCGCACGCACTTACCGCGCTATTGTTGGAAGAATATGAACAGACGCGCCGTTTTCGCGAAGCGTATTTGATGCAGCAGATTGAAACCAGCCTATCGGCGGTGGATAATAACTGGCGCAGTTTTGAAGCATCGCCGGATGCGACACTTATTTTCAAAACCAACCGCTTGATTACACAGGTGCGTGATGATGTGGGGCAGCTGGCGGCGCAAGACCCCGCCAACGCCGAACAGCTGGATGAATTGCTGGCATTGGTGGAGGAATATAAAACACTGTTTGCCAAACTGATTAACGTGAACCGCGTGTATATGCATTTGGTGAATGTGGTGATGGCAGGCAAGGCCGCAGAGATTGATGCGCTGAGCGATGAGCTGGATGCGTTGGTGGTTAAGCATAGCGATGCATTTCGTGCTGATATCACTGAAAGCGTGGAGGTGGCTCAACGCACATTTGTGCTGTTTACGCTGCTGGCAATTGCGATGGGTGTGGTGTGCGCATGGCTGGTGGCGGCTGGCATTGCGCGGCCTGTGCGCGCGATGGCGAATGTGCTGTCGCGTTTGGCGCGGGGTGAGGAGAATACCAGCGTGCCGGCGCAAGAGCGCCGTGACGAAATTGGTAGAATGGCCTCGGCCGCCAATGAGTTCAAAACTATGGCGCTGAAAGTGAAAGAGCAGAATGTGGCGATCAAGCAAAGCCGCGCACAGCTCTCGGCGATTGTGAATAATATGAATGACGGGCTGATTATTATTAATCGTGAAGGCAAGATCGAGGATTTCAACAATGCCTGCGAAGTGATTTTTGGTTATAGCGCCAAAGAAATTATGGGTAAGAACGTGAAAATGCTGATGCCCGAGCCGTATCACAGCGAGCATGATGGCTATATGCAGCATTATAATGACACGGGCGAGAAACGCATTATCGGTATTGGTCGCGAAGTAGAAGCACGCCGCAAGAATGGTGAGGTGTTCCCGATTGACCTGTCGGTCAGCGAGGTGGATCTGGGGGATCGGGTGATCTTCAGCGGCATCATCCGCGACATTACCGAGCGCAAGCAGGCGCAGGATGCGTTGGTGGAGGCCAATGAAGAGCTGGAGGAATTTGCGTACCGCACCTCGCACGATCTGCGTTCGCCGTTAGTGTCGGCCATCGGGCTTTTGGATATGGCGGAAGGCGCCATTGACAAAGGCGAGCGCGAGCAGGCTAAAGATGCGGTGGCCATTTCGCGCGGGTCGCTGCAAAAACTGGAAACGCTGGTGAAAGATATTCTGGCACTGACCGCGACAAAGAAGAAGGCCGAAGAGGCGCAAGCGGTGGATGTCGAGGCGGAAGTGCAGGAGGCCATGAGCAAATTTACGCGCATGGAAGGCGCGGAGAATCTGGAGTTTCGTGTGGATGTGGCGTGTGAGCAGCCGGTGGTGGTGCGCAAAAGCCGTCTGGTGCTGATTCTGGAGAATCTGATATCCAACGCGATCAAGTATCAGGACACGCAGAAATCGCATTCCTTTGTTGCAATTAAAGCTCGAATAGAGGGGGAGGAGTTGCTATTATCAATAGAGGATAATGGCTTAGGCGTGCCGAAGGATCGGCAGAAAGACATGTTCGTTATGTTCAAACGCTTCCACCCGCGCACGTCGTATGGTTCCGGGCTTGGCTTGTATATGATGAAGAAAAGCGCCGAAGTGCTGAAAGGCACTATCACTTATGAAGACACGGGAGATGGGTCGCGCTTTACGTTGCGCATTCCCGTTCAGGCAGAGCAAGAGTAAGGAGAGCATATGACGATCAATTGCATTTTGGTGGTGGACGATAATGAAGGCGACCAGTTTCTCGCAGAGCATCTGATTAAGAAATACCTGCCCGATACGCAGCAGCTAAAAGCGTATGACGGTGAAGAAGCGCTGCGCGTGATTGCCGAAAGTGACGTGAAGCCAGACATCATTTTGCTGGATATTAATATGCCGGGTATGGACGGGTTTGAATTTCTGGAAGCGTATAACCAGCTGGCTGATCGTTCAGCGGTGGTGGCGATGGTGAGCAGCTCTGAGGATGGGCGCGACCGGGACCGCTGCGAACAATATGAGTTTGTGGTGGATTACTTTGTGAAGCCGCTGGATGTAGAAGCGGTGAACAAGCTGGAGCGATTGGTATCACCCGCGGCGTAAGCATTCACTTTGCCTTTGTTTTACTGCGCTTCTATCTGTTCGTGCACACTATTATAAAGCTCGCGGAAAAAGTCGCTCACCTCTTGCGGGTCAATCGCCGAGAGCGGCATAAAGCGCGTGTTGTTGAGTGCGGCACCGCTATATTCCACCATGCCATCAGGCACATTGACCGCGCCGCCGCCCATCATGGTTTTCATTTCTACATTCAGGGTGATGATGCCCGCCGCATCGATGCGGTAATTATTCACAAACAAATTATCGCTCACCTGCACCGCTATATTAGGGAACCCTTCCATTTCCACTGTGTAGGTGGCGGGTTCTACCTCGTCGCCGGAGCCGATGGGGCGCACTTCCAGCGTGAGGGTGTTGGGCATGGAGGCGATGAAGACATCGTCGGACTCCTGCCGCAACGCAATGTTGCGGGCGCGCAGCTCGAAGGTGCGGCCAAAGGCATTATGGGTGATGCTGGCTTGCTGGAACACAAAATACTCTCCCAGCATCGGGTCATTGCGATGTTTTACATTTTCGTAGCGCAGGATGAGGTGGCTGTCGGTGCCGAAACTGTCGAGCGTGCTGTTGAGGTTTTCAATGAAGCGCTCGGCCTGCATATCGGTGAGGGCATGGGCGTGAGCAACCGGCAGGCACAGGGCGCATACCGAACAGATCAACATGAATAACCGCGTCATAGATTCCCTCGCTGCAAGGTGTTTTTTGCATCATAGGCAGCGCTGGCGGCACGCGCAAGTGTGATTGCGGAAGCCGAGGCCGCTTACCAACATTGGAAACGGTAGCAGATATGCTCGACC
>MDTG01038368.1_pt1 | contig 25112 bp, 18 predicted proteins | sample 811421 | NCBI WGS metagenome assembly MDTG01 (sample SAMN05326645, study PRJNA326480) | marine metagenome | isolation source: seawater | place: Pacific Ocean: South East | collected 2011 | reverse complement strand
TGGTACTTATAGCGCTACAAGGTCTCGCAATTTTTAGTTTACGAAAACATGTGAATATGAAGTGAGTTTAACTGCGTGAGAGAGAGGTTTGGAGCTCGATGTTCCGCACGTACGGTAGTAGTACCTACGTATGTGTTGAATTCAACGGTAAGTCTTATTGTGTTTTTAGGCCCAGGAGCCTAAAAACACAATAAAAAAACTAGTTATTAAAGACGTATAAACGCGAGAGAGTAGTTCGGGTTCATCGGAATTACTAATTGATTTTGAATGGAGTCGTAACACATAGAGGCAGCGCTCGGAATTCCAGAAGCGATAATCTCAGCGCCATTTGAGTCGATTTTTGAGACACTGCCAAACCGTACACTACTTACGTATTTCGTTCCGTCAGGCAGAATAACCACTCCATCATTGCCGGCTTCTACCGCGTTTTCTTCCTTAACAACTTGGCCGTTTGTATTGTAAGTAATCACAGCGGTGTCTCCAATATTGACAATTACGATGTAGCCATCGTTATCCATGGCGACCCCGTTAGGGCTGTTGAGGGGAGCCCCCTCTGCGAACACAGAGACTTCACCATCGCTCGTGATTTTATAGAGTGTACTAGTGGTAGTGTTTGAGAGGTAAGCTGTTCCATTGCCGTCGCCTGCTATTCCATTGATAAATCCAGTTCCAGGTATTGCTACAGCGGCTAAAGGTTGCCCGGTTGATAAATCAAAAGACCTAACATGACGGGATCCATTGTCTGCGGTGTACAAGATGTCGCCCGCAATCGCGCTGCCGATCGGGTCATGGAGCTCAAGACCGTCTCGAGTTGCCCCTATCCACTTCGTAGTATGTACGCTGCCGTCTGGATTAATCAAAGAAACATAGCCATCGTTATCGGGTGTGTCTCCACTGTTGCCTCGGTTCATTGCCAGTATGAGATTTCTCTCTGGATCGAAGGTGCAGCTTTCCGTAAAGTGGAAGCTACCGAAAACTTTTACGTTGGATGATAGCTCCATCCTTTCTCCAGCTTGGTTAACTGCGCCAATAGGCAACCCCGCCTGAAACTCTTGCGCGGTGATCGGCGTGGTGAGAACAAAAACTCCAAATAACGTTGTCAATTTCAACGAAAAACTATTCATGAGTGGCTCCTTAACGGTTATTTAAATTTGTTAAATTTGTTAAATTTTTAGAGATAGAAACAATTTACATTGTTTCTTTTTTTTTTAATAGGGTTGTATACAAACAAGGGCCACTTTTAACTTTTTATATAGCAATATAGCTGTTTTAGGAGGCATCTGATGTTTAAGTGTAGCGACAATTAAAAAGCCGGCTAATTTGAATTAACCGGCTTTTTTGAGGTTTTTAACAGGCACCCCGTATAAGGGAACCTAATGAGAGTTGTTAGTCATTCGCGCTTGCAAGGTTTCTTGCTTCTTTCTCTTTTCTCTCAGCGACTAGCTTATCGAAACCTTCGTCATCGAGATGGGTAATAGCGAGCCACGCGTGGGTCATTTCATCGCCAGTTCTGCTACCACCTACAACCCACATTTCTGAATCAGGATTGTTTGGATTTTCGGCCGTGTTGTCATACCACTGCTTTAACACAATTACAGCACCGGTTGGAATTAAAGGCGCAACGTCTTGATCGTACAGGTGGCTGTGATGCCAGGTAGCGCTCCACTTAGACACTTGACTGATTTGCTCAGTGCGGCCAGTTTCGGGGTAAAAGATTTCTAAACTAGCTGCATTCATGCGCAGATGTCCATGCGGTTGAAAGCTATCCAAGCGAACTGGGTGGTCAAAACTGTGGAATCCTTGGGTCATCAAAAAACCATTTGGCGGGATCACGATGTCACTTTGATCTCCCAAACGGTAAAGAGCGAGGTCCTGCTTGTACTTAAGCTCCTTGCTCTCTTCGGCGCTGTAAAGCCACATACCTATCTCCACAACGTTATCCTTGATGATGGATCCAGGAGCCATGGCTCCGAGTCCGCCAGGAAACATGTGAATGTCCCATCTGATTTCTGCGCCAGCAGGAATGGTGCGACACACACCCTCAGGAACAATTTCACCCCACTTACCCATGGCGTACTCAGTTAGCATTCCCTCGCGACCCTCTTCAGTCATAATGTTTGAGTTCGCATGGTGGACAACCGATTTCGCGTCACCTCGAGGCTTTACTTGTAAAGCCCGGATGCAACGATCTTCAGTAATACCGCTAGCTACGATGTGCTTGTGCCACAGGTCGTTTCCGTTGGCAGGAATATCTATTGGCGTCGAAGGAATAATGACAGTTGGAGCGCCAAACTGAGGTTCGAAATTCCAAGCCTCTGGGTCAGGGAGATCAAGAGGGGGTAGAGGCCTGTCGGGATCGCCAAGAGGGGAGCCTTCATTTACCCAAGCCACCACGGCATCAATTTCGCTTTGCTCGAGGCGCCAATCGCCTTCTAGGTCTTGTATTCCAATGCCATGGTCGTATGCGTACGGAGGCATTTCTCTGTTTGCAACCCTCATCTGAATTAAGGGTGCCCAAGGGCGAACTTGGTCATAGCTTTCGAATGCCATGGGTCCAATGCCGCCCTCGCGATGACAGACTGCACAATTTTCATTAATAATGCGTCCAATCTCTCCGTTATAGGTCAGATCGAGCGCGTCGTGTGTCTGTGCTTGCGCAAAAACACTAGCGGTCAGGCCGGCTAGTAAAGAACCTAGAATTTTTAAGGCTTTCATGATTTCTCCTCGTTGCACGTAAGTCTTTGATTTAAAAAGACAAAATAAAAATTAAAATTCCGAAAATTGTCTTTAATTAGCACTCGTACGAGTCTATAACATTTATCTAATCAGAAACAGTATATTTTGTGACTAATTGCAATACAACGCTGGGTAAAGTTTCTTAGTTTATCGAGCGATCGCACCAAAATTGATCGAGTTATTTAGGCGGTTTCAGCGCCAGCAAGCTCAGCTTATATCCCGCCAATCCGGCGTCAACAAAAACCAAGCCGCTTCCCTACAATATATTAAGGCGTGACTGTAATGTTCTGATATATATTAGTCCAACAGCACTGGTCGCCGTTCGAGCTGTCCGGAGCCTGAAAATTGTTAGCCTTTACATGCAGAATGTATTCCCCCGGCGCTGAGAACGTTGCATAAACTGGCGCCGATCCGTTACCACCCTTAACTTCAACCGAATTTGCTCCGGGTTCTCTGTAGAACTGAAAACGAAAGTCGTCAGGTTCATATGGGTTGACTGGAGCTGGGGTTGTCTCGTGCCTGGAAAATATAACATCGCCGGGCCCCTGAAACTTGTTGTAAACCACACCTACCGAGAGCGCCTCAGCGAATCTTGGGTCTGAAGTGTCTCGCTCTGACGGATCGTTAACGTTCACGACCAACTCCACATTGCTACCGGCTTTTACCATACCTTGGTGATCGGAAGTTTGTGCTGACAATCCTACTTTTAACGGACCGGCGTCAGCAAATCCAAGCAGAGGTTGCATTGAGCCTTGTGGCCTTGGAAGGATAAAGTCGAGTTCATAAGCGGCGGCGCCAGCGCGGCCGGGAACTTTAAGTGTTTCACTACCACCGGTTGTTACATACCACCAAACGTCCTCATCTGCCTCCGCTTCTGGGACGGTAACGGCAAAGACTCCGGTGCCCCTTCCGGCAGGGAAATGGGTTGGCTGCATTCCATTATATTTCTCGGGTTCAATGTAGTTGTTTGGTCCGACAGGAATATCTAATGCTTGATCATTTCTGTTGATAAAGCCAAAGGAAAAGCTGGTCGTCCCGTCAGTGTTGGCAACCCAACCCTCCATAACAGGCACAAGAGGCATGCCAGCGGGCGGAGGGAGAGACAAGAAGCGTTCTCCAAAATTTGAGGTTTGGGCTACTGCTGCTGTACTAACAAACAGCAAAATACTTACTAACGACGGAATAAACATTCTTCTTCTGTGTTGCATTTCTGGTCTCCCCAAGATCGAGTTCGTAATCTAAACAGGTGTCGGTCGAGTTTTAAGCGTCTGGCCATGCCCGTTACGTTTATCATTTTGATCGACGTGCGTCACTTACAGTGTGTCTGGTGTGAGACTGCTACCTCGATTATTAGCTTGGGTAGGATAAACGCCATTGCCCGCTTAGTCTAGATCATCAAGTCGCCAATCTACCTTAGTTGGGTTTTATTTTTAAACAAAGTGTAACAGGATTCTTTTTTTCTAGCCGTTCTGCATTTGTCTGGAGAAAGATAGCAAAGGCTGTTCAGCGTGGCTTTATAGTCAGGGGGGTAATTTTGTAATCGATTGAGCAGCCGTTTGCCGCCTTCTTTATTCATTTCTTTTCAATAGAAGTAAACAGTTGGGGTAGAATGTATATCTGTGAACTAAATCGCTACTTGAGAGAGATATGAAGTTTAAAAAAATCACTGTGAGGCATTTTCGCGCATTTTATTTTAATAAGATTTTTGCTAATTGTGCGCGAATCGGTTCACTCTGTTGCGAGCGAGTAAGATTGACAGGGACACTCACAGCGGGTTTTTATCTTTTCACCGTCTTAAATGCATTTGTCTTCACTTCATCGGTGCATGCCGCGCTAGACAGAGTCAGTGATTTTGCACTTGTTGATACTCGCGGCAACTTCCATCAATTCAGCCGATATCGACATTTGAATGGTATCGTAATGATGTCCTTCGATGAGAAATGCGAGCAGATGCCTCAAGCCATTGAGCGATTAAGACAATTGGAAAATAAGTTTCTTGATTCTAATTTGGTATTTTTGCTGATAGATGCCCAAGGGCGTGACCGAAACGAAATAGATAACCTACCGATTCTAGAGGGTGATAAATACCTACCCCTTTTGGAGGATGATGGTCAATTGGTCTCTGAGCTTTTGGATTTTAAAGAAGTTGGGGAAATTCGGGTTCTCAATCCAGGCAGGTTGAATGTTTATTTTGAGGGGGGGTTGTCGGAGATCGAGGACGATTCGACTTTATCTTCAATGTTGGCAAATTTACAAGATGCTCCGCCAAGTAATACGGTCGTACAAAGTAATCAGGTACTGAATGGCTCTAAAGGATGTCCCATTTCTTTTCCAGACCGCGACGAACACAAAAAAAATCCGCCGAGCTATTCGACTGACGTTGCGCCGATCATTATTGAGAAGTGCGCGGAATGCCACCGTCAAGACGGAGTGGGCCCCTTTGCGATGGATAGTTATATTATGCTCTTGGGGTGGTCCCCGATGATCAGAGAGGTTCTGCTTAATAAGCGCATGCCGCCGGCTCAGGTCGATCCTTATTTCGGGTACTCGGAAATGGCGCGATATCTAAGTGATGCAGAGCGACAAACAATTGTGCACTGGATCGACAATCGAGCGCCGCGCGGAGATGATGAGTTAGATCCTCTAGCTGAACATGCAGAAAAACTGAAGGGCGAAACGACCGATTGGATCCTCGGTGATCCAGACTTCATCGTTTCAACCGACTCAAACGCAGTGCCTTCTACTGGTGTGATGGACTACCTGTACTCTGACGTCGAGCTGCCGTTTGCCGAAGATAGATGGTTGAGAGCGCTTCAGTTTAAACCGGGCGATTCTTCTGTCCTTCATCATCTAATGGCATTTGTGACTGATCCGGAAGAAGATTTTTGGGGTGAGGAAAGAAATAAAGAAGTTGCGGTGAGGCGATTTGTTGAGGGTTTTTCGCCCGGCTCTCAGACCGTCACAGAGTTTGATTTGGAAACCGGCGTTTTTATTCCTGCGGGTCACCGGTTATCGTTGCAATTTCATTATGTAACGAATGGTCAGTCTACAGAAGACATAACGCAAATTGGTCTGTATTTTGCGGACGCCCCTCCGAAATCAGAACAACTTGTTATCGCTTTGTCGAAACGGTTTGTGCTCCCGCCAAATAAACCTAATTTTGAGCTCGAAGCCGAACACGTTGTTGGTCAAGATATAGTTGTGACTGGAGTACGAGCGAGGATGAGTTATCGGGGGAAAAAAATGAAATTTGTTGTCTCCGATCCAGACGGACGCGAGGAAGTTATATTTAGCGTCCCAGCCTATAACTATGGTTGGCAGCCGCATTACAAATTAGAACAGCCGGTGTCGATCGCTGCTGGAAGCACCCTCCGAGTGGTTGGCGCGTTGGATAATTCAGTTTCCAACCCAACGAATCCAGATCCTGACAAGGAAATAGTTTCTGGATTTAATAGCTGGGAAGAAATGTTCACTGGTTATTTCACATATTATCAGAAGGTTAATTGACTCTTCTCAAGAGAGAGGCTTTGCTGATCCAGTTCGCTTGGATTAACTCGAATTCTTTCCATCAAAAGGTAGAACTTTTTAATGGGTGTGCTTTTATGCTCGTAGGGACAAGGTAATTGTTGACATGACAAGCTTCTCCGCCACTGAATCGACTGATATTTATTACGGTTGGAAAATTGTTGCTGCAATAATGTTTATTCTAACTTTTGCGAGTGGTCTTAGCTTTTACAACCACCCGGTGTATCTCAACGAGCTCGCATCGAGAGATGATTTTGATTTAGGGTCCGCATCTCTCGCTGTTTCGTTGTTTTTTCTCTCCGGCGGAGTTTCCGGGTTAATCGTTGGAAGGTGGGTCGAGAAGGTAGATCCACGATATTGTATTTCGTTCGGTGCCGTCATCTCCTCTTTTGCGCTGGGAAGTATTCCATATGTGGAAACGGTCGGTCAGCTATATATCGTTTATATTTTTTTTGGCGTTGGATTTAGTGCATCGTCTCTTATTCCCGCAACGACCATAGTCGCGCGATGGTTCAGAAAAAAAAGAGCAATGGCCCTCTCTATTGCGTCTACGGGACTCTCTTTGGGAGGGGTTATTCTTACGCCGATAACGATTATGGTTGTGGATGAACTCGGATTTAAGACGGCTGGTCCGATGATGGGTATGCTTTATTTGCTGGGAGTAATCCCCGTGGCGTGGATATGGCTGCGAGAAAGCCCTGAGAGTATGGGGTTAAAAGTTGACGGTGGAGCTCTGGGTAAACAAGAAGCAGAGACAGGCGTTGATGATGGGTTAAGCTTTGCTGCAGTTCGAAGAATGAAAAATTTCTGGGGGATCTCTACCGGCTACATATTTTTGATGATGGCGCAAGTCGGAGGAATCGCGCACCAATATGGATTGTCGCGAGAGTTATTAAGTGAAGAAGAAACTGCGATTGCTGTTGCGATTCTTCCTGTAACGAGCATTATAGGACGGTTGATGGGCGGGTGGGTCATCGATCGGATGTCGATAAGAGTGTTCGCGATCGGCATAATGATTCTTCAAGTGTTTTCATTATGTATGTTGGGTTTCGGAGCCAGCGTTTTAAGCTTGTGCTTTGGTCTTGCTTTCTTTGGGGCGTCAGTTGGCAATCTGTTGATGCTGCAACCCTTATTAATTGCCGCAGCCTTCGGTTTAAGAGATTATGCAAGAATTTTTTCTTTTGCAAACCTCATGTCTTCTTGTGGCACTGCTGTAGGCCCAGCGTTACTTGGCTACATAGCGGTATTAAATGCCGGAGATTATACTTGGCCATATGTAATTGCAGCAGGAGCGGGAGCAATGGGTCTTCTCCTGTTTCTGTTGGGTGGCCAGGGTTCTTTTGATTCGGGTAGCAAAAAAAGTCGCCAGTAATATTAGGTATCTGACATCAAAGGTTATTTGTCCCCCTGCCGTATAAGCGTTGTCGGATCTAAAGATGGAGCAAAAAATGGTTAGAGCTTATAGTTCTATGGCGAAATTTATCCACTGGGCGTTTCCTTTGGTTTTCGTTTACGGTGTCATAATAGCGGTCGATGAGGTTGAGGAGCTTGAGAATTCAGTTGTTCTGGTGGAGGAGGTGATTTTTACCATGATCTTCCTCGCTATGTTGCTTTTTAGATTCATTTACATGCGCTCGGCACGAGCAAACCTGCCACAACTTGATATGTCAAAAAACCTGATTTTATTGTCTCGAATCGTGCACCTAGGGATGTATCTCAGTCTTGCGCTGATCGCGGTTTCGGGGTTAATAATCGGAGGTTTATATTACTTCGGTGTAAGGGGAGGCTCAGTGCTTGAATTGACCCTGTTGTTGCACGAAATAATTATATGGACTTTTGTAAACCTGATGGGGCTGCACATCGCTGGCGCGATTTACCATCGGTTTAAGAGAGATGGAGTTTGGGACGCCATGGTTCCTGTTTTTAAAGAGGGGTATAAAAAGTGAGTACACGGTTGGAATACGCATAGAACTATATTGAAAAAGGGGCGGAGCAAAATGTATAAAGAGTTTAGTTTCGCGGCACTAACATTGATGGCTTTGAACTCATTAACTTTGGGTGCATCTTTTGAAAATAACACGTTGATGCTTCCTTACGTTGTAGTGGGCGACGCGACCTACAATGTCAATTTGCGGTTGGTGTCAGGTACCAACCCAATCGAATTTTCGTTGGAGTCATTTACACAGTACCCAAAAGAAGCGTCAGCTCCAGCGAATGCTGCCTTTTTTAGCGGCAACATTCTTAGTATACCTGCGCTTAGGGCAAGCAAAATTTCCTACCAGATACAACTGAGTTATTTTGAAAACAAGGGAGTCTTCAAATTACTGGAGGACCCGTTGATAACGAAAACCGACACCGATGGCATTCTATGTAGCTATGTTGACAGCACCGCGAATGATCAAGAGTCGTTACAGATTACCAGCACGTCTGCCTGGACATGCGTTGACGGGAGTCGAGCACTTACTGCGAACGGTATACCTGATCATGAGGTCGGACAGTTTCCGAACCCTAACAATCCCAATACGATCTCCGAGCAGTCTGTTTCGGCAAATTATACGCTTACTCCTATTGAAACCGAAGTCGCTACAATGATGGGCGGCCCGTCGGGAGTAGTTGGATACGTGCTCAACGGAGTAAAAATTGATGCGAACACTGCCGGCACTTGCAATGACACAGGCAATGCCTGCAGCCTTGCAGGAGGCACCGGGGCGTGGAGCATTGAGGCGCTGGGACAGACGCATTTCAATTTCGGGGATGACGAAAATCATGCGCATGTTCAGCCCGGAGGGTCTTACCATTACCATGGTATACCAGAGGGATTTGTCGCTAAGTTAAGCGGAGGCGATCTTGCAATGACCCTTATTGGTTGGGCAGCAGACGGATTTCCAATCTATGCGAGGTACGGTTATAGCGAGGCTACCGATAGCACTTCTGGTTTAAAAATAATGAAAGGGAGCTATGGCTTCGTTAAAGATATCGATTCATCCCGACCCTCGACCGATCTGTATGCGCTTGGGACTTTTGGACAGGACTGGGAGTTTGTCGAGGGTTCAGGCGACTTGGATAGATGCAATGGCCGCTGGGGAGTTACTCCTGAATTTCCTCTTGGTATTTACCATTACTATGCCACAGACACCTACCCTTATTTTCAAAGATGCATTAAGGGCGAGGCGGTTGGGGCAACTGGCCCTGGTGGTGCCCCTCCACGGGGCGGAGGTCGGCCGCCAGGACCACCGGGTAACTAGCTGATGTGCCCTCGAGCACACAGATCGAGTTTTCGGGGTTTATTCATGCCTTTAATTCTTTGCGTGATTTTTTTGGCGCCGGTAGCGAACGGGCACCTTATTAACGCACAACATGGTTCTTTAAATGTGGTCGAGGATGGCGCTTATTTGGTGATTTCGATCCCTACCTCGGCTTTTAGAGATATCGATGCGAATTCTGACGAGAAAATATCAATAGCTGAGTTTAATCAAAGTCGTGGAGCCATTTTAAGCTCTGTAATTAAAGGGGTGAACCTTAGTTCGAAGAACAAAAGCTTCCTTTTGGAGGGGGTTTTGTTTTCGCCTGAGGTCTCCCATGCAGATCAGAATAGCGTGACACATGTGGTTGTTATGGGTCGATTTTTCTTACCTGAAACTGGACCTGCAATACGGCTTCAAATAAATTTGTTTGGTCAGGGAGCCGGCGAAAATTTTTTCAAAATAACCATCACGCGCGACTCAATTGAGAGCTCAATCGAGCTGACCCCTGAAGATCCTTCAGTCGCGCTTGTGGGCTTGTAGCCCAGTTAAAGATTGAGCCACACCGACGGAGCTCGGGTTACTTTTCCCTCTAAGTTAGTCCATGCATGAGATGTGCTGCCGGATACCAAGATCGCACTATTTGCAGAAGAACGAATCTCATAATTAAACGTTATTGTCCGGCTACGATTTTCTGTTATCCAAGCCCTTATATTGACGCGATCTCCATAGGTAAGACTGCCAACATATCGAACTTTAACGTCGGTCACGGGTAAGCGATAGCCGCTCTTTTCGATAAGAGCATAATCGCTACGTCGATCTCGCATGTACTGACTTCGGGCCTCCTCAAAATACACAATATATGCTGCGTGATGGACCACACCCATCGCGTCTGTTTCAGCGTATCTAACGGGAAATTCGGTTTCACTGACCTCGTTTTCTTTGTAGTTACTTTCTTCCGACATGTTCAAGATCCTGCGATATGGTAAATTTAGCTCAGTTATTTTAGATTAGAGTCTTAAACACAAATTGTAACGTCAGGAGAGCGAATTGAAAAATTATAAAAGTAATGAGGCGAACGGTTGGGAGTTGTTCGGAATTCGTTCATTAGTTTCGATTTTTAGTATGTCGGTGTTGGTGGCATGTGGTCCGGTGGTTGATGAAGAGAGTGAAGGGGTAAGTAATTCGGCTAGTGTTATTTTCACAGGTTCGCATATCGTAACCATGGACGAAAATAATTCAGCCCCCAAAGCGGTGGCTGTTCGCGATGAAAAAATAATCTTTGTTGGTTCACAAGAGGGCGTGAAAAATTATCAGGGGCCAGATACTCGATTGATTGAGTTAGGTGATCGGGCCCTTTTACCCGGGTTTATAGATGCGCATGGCCATTTTTCTTCAATGGCTCGGGCGGCGGATATCACGGATCTCTCCTCTCCTCCAGTCGGTGTTGTCGAAGACATTGATGATATTGTCAGGCTTCTACGATTGACTATTGAAAATGAGCGAACCCCATCGGGGCAGCAGGTTGACGGGTTTGGCTATGATGACTCTCTCCTTGAGGAGGGCCGTCATCCAACTCGGGCCGACCTTGATCGAGCATCAACTGAACATCCAATCGTTATTCGCCATGTATCAGGGCATCTTTTGGCAGCGAACTCACTAGCGCTTTCAAATGCTGGTGTTACTGCAGCTACCCCTGACCCCGCCGGCGGCGTCGTACGACGGGGCGATGATGGCTCGCCCAACGGTGTCATGGAGGAGACAGCAATGGGTCTATTGCCGGCTGGAACCGGAATGACCGATCAACGGTTTGCGGAACTTCGAAGGGAGGCACTTGTCTTGTACGCCAGTTACGGGATAACAACGATCCAGGATAGTAATTTAAGCTTAGATTACATCGACGTAATGAGAGCAGAATCTGCAGAGCAACCATATGCAATAGATCTGGTGGCTTACGCGATGGGCAATGGAATGACCGACGATGTCTTGGACGGGCTTTTGCATGAGAGCACTTATTCAAATGGTTTTCGTATGGGAGGCGTGAAGTTTATTTTGGATGGGTCGCCCCAAGGAAGAACAGCATGGATGACTGAACCCTACGACGAGGGCCCTCCCGGTGCCGCATCAGACTACGTGGCTTATCCGAGTTACCCTCCTGAGATATACAAGCAAAGAATCCCTAAGCTGATTGGCCGTGGTATGCCTGTCCTAATTCACGTGAACGGCGATGCCGCTATCGACCTCATGCTCGAGGGAATCGACGCGATTCCAAAGCCCCTTCCCGACCACCGCACTGTTGCTATTCATGCCCAACTTGCTCGGGCAGATCAGTTAGATCGAATAAAATCCGTTGGGGTGTTGCCGTCTTACTATGCAGTGCACCCATTTTTTTGGGGAGATTGGCATAGACTTAGTTTTGGGGAGGCTCGGGCAAGCTTTATAAGCCCTATTGCGGCAACAATTGAGCGTGGGATCCCGTTCACCATTCACAATGATTCTCCGATTGTTCCCCCAGACATCATGCGTTTGGTTGCGATCGCGGTGAATAGGGAGACACGCAGCGGCTACATCCTGGGTCCTGATCAGCGAGCCTCAGTGGAACAAGCTCTATTTTCTGTAACGAGGGGTGCGGCTTATCAGTATTTTGAAGAGTCAACGAAAGGATCCATAGAGGTTGGTAAGCGCGCGGATCTGGTCATTTTGGCGTCAAACCCACTGCGCTCAGATCCGGCCCTTTTAGCAGACATAGATATCGAAGAGACTTTTTCGAGAGGCCAAAGTGTTTATGTTAGGCCGTCAGAGTAGAGATAAATTGGAGACAAACAATGGCAGTCGAAAAAACTGGAAAAGGGATGGTCAAAAAGAGCGTCGCATTTATCGGGTTGGGGGTGATGGGGTATCCAATGGCCGGACACCTGTCGCGTTCAGGTTTCAATGTGCGGGTTTACAATCGAACTGAGCAGAGAGCAAAGATGTGGGTGGCCGAATTTGGTGGAGATTATGCTATGACACCCAAAGACGCAGCATTAAATTGTGACATCGTTTTTGTTTGTGTTGGAAATGATGACGACGTAAGAGCTGTCGTTTTAGGCGACTCAGGCGCTTTAGTGGGCATGAACAAGGGGGCCGTTTTAGTTGACCACACCACCGCATCTGCTGGGCTTGCGAGAGAACTCTCTGAAAAAGCAGATTCTTTGAACATTGGATTTTTAGACGCTCCAGTGTCGGGAGGTCAAGCAGGTGCTGAGAATGGAGCGCTAACTGTAATGGTTGGTGGCGAGCCTGAGGTTTTTGAGATGGTGCAACCGGTCATGGAGTCATACGCGAGCTTCAGCAATTTGCTTGGCCAGTCCGGCAGTGGTCAGCTTGCTAAGATGGCTAATCAGATCTGTATCGCGGGGGTAATTGAGGGTTTGGCGGAGGGGCTGAGTTTTGCGCGGCGGGCAGGTTTGGATGGCGCTGAGCTGATTGAAACGATCTCAAAAGGGGCGGCAGGTTCTTGGCAAATGCTGAATCGTCATGGGACGATGCTTGATGGAAAATATGATTTTGGCTTCGCCGTCGATTGGATGCGTAAGGACCTGAATATTGCGCTGGAGGAAGCTGCTTTGAATGGATCTCCTCTGCCGCTCGTTGAAATGGTTGATCAGTTTTACTCTGAGGTTCAAGAGAGTGGTGGTGGGCGCTTAGATACCTCAAGTTTGTTGACTCGGTATGATTAATTAGCGTCGGCAAAGAGGACAAGTCCTAGACAGGTCCGATGAGGGATTCTTGTTTAGGGTGGTAATATGAGTCGTTAAGCAAAAGGTGTATTAGGATATGTTTTAAGATTTTGTTGAGACAGTCGACCTCCGAGGCGGATCAGCAAGTAAACAAGTTTGAATCTGTTGGATTACCAAGATAACCATACTCTAGGTTGATTGTTTGGACGTAAACATTTACTTTAATGCATGATTTTTTTCGGGGAGGAGAGGAAAATGAAAATTCATTTGTATCTTATGATCTTTGTGCTTTCAGGGGCGCTTGGTGTGGTTTTTGCGCAGCAGGGCACCTCGTATCAAGTTTCTTTGAATGCGTATGGCCAGCCAAACCTGGAGGGTGTTTGGAACTTTTCGTCTAACATCCCTATGAGGCGAGCTAGGAAATATGGCGATCAGGAATTTTTGACCGCAGAGCAAGTTGAAGAGCTCAAAGCAAAACAGGCTGCGGATGCCGCCGCTGCGGACGCCGCCGCGGCCAGACTCGTCATCAATCCTGAGGCTCCGGCAGCGACATCCAACCCGGGCGGTTATAATGATTTTTGGTTTGAGTCGGCCGGCATCGGGGAGAATGTCCGTACTTCTCTGATCGTTTATCCGAGGAACGGGCGCACGCCTCCCGCCGTAGAGGGAGCGGAGAGGGCTACGGGTGGATTGGGTCCCGACATTCCAGGAACCAGGCCTGTCCGTTATGTAGTTGGTGGAATAGCTAAAGACGGCCCAGAAGATAGGGGGCTTTCTGAGCGTTGTATTGTCGGATTTAACTCAGGCCCACCTTTTTTGCCGAGCCTTTATAATAATAATGTCCAGATAATTCAGGCCCGAAACACAGCTGTCATCATGACTGAAATGATTCACGATGCCAGAATTGTGCAGCTGGGCAAAGAGGAAGAATTGAGTGAGGATATCAGGCTGTGGTCAGGAGACTCTCGCGGATACTATGATGATGAGACACTCGTTGTTGTCACCAAAAATTTTAACGGCTTGAGACAAACGTTTGGCAGCCTGGGTAGCAACAAGGACATGGTGCTGACAGAGAGATTCACTCGACGCGCATATGATCAGGTTGATTACGAATGGACAATAGACGACCCTTCTACATTTACTGACAAGATCACCGTCATAGTTCCAATGACGAAAGTGGCTGGTCAGATTTTCGAGTATGCGTGTCATGAGGGGAATTACGGCATGACGAATATTCTTCGCGGGATGCGGCGGGAAGAGCAAGATCAGTCCGGTGGTTAAAAGTTATTTTTTCACGTAAACGTTGTGTTAAATTGAAATGAAGGTGGTACATGAAAAGTTCTTTAAATGTTTTGATTTCAGTAGTGAGTTTTGTTTTTTTCGTATCGGGCGTAACGAGCGCACAGGAAATAGCTAGAACCCCTGACGGGAAACCAGACCTGAGTGGCATCTGGCAAGCGATAACGGCAGCACATTTTGACGTAGAACCGCACGCCGCCTCTGAAGGGCCTCACCCCGGCTTGATGGGTGCTTTATCGGCTGTTCCTGCGAGTCTCGGTGTTGTCGAGGGAGGAAAAATTCCCTATACAGAGCAGGCGTTGCGTGTACGGGATGAAAATCGGATGAGCGGTATAGACGCTGACCCGCTTACCAAGTGCTATATGCCAGGTGTCCCGCGAGCAAATTATCTGCCCTTTCCTTTTCAAATCGTGCAGTCTGAGGAAGTGATCCTGATCGCGTATGAGTTTGCAGAGTCAAATCGAATTTTATACGTTGATCAGCCTGAGTTAGAGTCGCAGGTTGATGCTTGGATGGGACACTCGAATGCGCATTGGGAAGGAGATACATTGGTTGTTCGAGTGACGGGTCAAATGCCAGATACTTGGTTTGATCGTGCGGGCAACCACCATAGTTGGGAAATGGTTGTTGAAGAGCGTTGGACCCCAATGGGTCCCAATCATCTCAGCTATGAAGCACTCATTACCGATCCCAATACATTCTCAGAGCCCTGGAAAATCAGCTTGCCGTTATATCGTAATGTCCAAGAAAATATGCAGCTTTTGGAATTTAAGTGCGCTGAGTTTTCAGAAGAGTATCTCTATGGACAATACCGTAAGCCAGGTACGCCGAGGGGCATTCCTCAGTAAATTAGATGAGCGAAATAGCTTCCTCTACAGGGGATTGAGTTATTTTGCTCTGATCGTTTTTGAGTGCAACACGAGAAAATGGTAGAAACTTACATTCGCTGGATCTCGCCAGCGATTTGCTGGACCTCATCAAGCACCCGAAGTAAATTTTCACTCCAGATAGCTTGTATTTCCTCTTCACTATAGCCTCGTCGGACGAGCTCAAGTGTCACGTTAAATGTTTCGGAGGCGTCGTTCCAACCTTCAATCCCACCACCGCCGTCGAAGTCAGAGGCAATTCCGACGTGGTCGATACCAATCAGTTCAACGAGATAATCAATGTGATCAACAAAATCTGAGACAGTTGCCTTCGGCGCTTCGGCACGATTTAAATCGTCGTCGTCGGCGGCGCGCTCAAGATATTGGCGTCGCTCTTCGTTAACATAGCTTCCAAATGCTACGGTTTGCACTACGCCACCGTTTTCTTTTATCCGCAGTAGAGTCTCGTTGTCCAGATTACGCGTGTGATTAGTGAGTTGGCGAGCAGAAGAATGTGATGCGATAACTGGCGCCCGAGTAAGGTCTAACATTTGTATTATGGATTCCTTTGAGGGGTGCGAGATGTCGACTATTATTCCCCATCGATTCATCTCCTCTATTGCCTGACGGCCGAGGTCACTGAGTCCATTGTGGAGATAAATGCCATCCGCATCGCCCGTATGGGAATCAGCAAACTGGCTATGTCCGTTGTGCGCGAGAGACATATACCGGCCGCCCCGATCATGAAAATCTTTGATATTGGAGAGATCTAATGCGACAGGATATGCATTTTCAATCCCAATCATAGCCACTTTCTTTCCTGTTTTTGCGATGCGTCGAACGTCGGCAGAAGTGTACGCTAATTCAATTTCGTCAGGTGCAATCTCGTCGGCCAAAAGATGGATTGCCTCAAACTTGTCAATTGCATTTGCGTAGGCAGTTTGATAACCCTCTTCGTCTAAAGTGCCTTGAGCGGTGTAAACAATGAACCATGCAGCATCAAGCTTCCCGGCTTCCATTTTTACGAGGTTAACTTGTGTATCGAGATTCATCGTGTAGTTTACGTCCAAAGTAAAGTTTTGAGAGTTGATGTCGGCATGAGTATCAAGAGTTATTGTTTGGTCGTGTATTATCTTCGCGCGCTCAATTAACTCTAGCTCGGATTCTGAGGAAATCTCGCCCTGTGCGATCGAGTTCGTCTCATCCCCGCAACCAAAAAGGAAAGCCAATACAATGATCGGTAGATAATTAATGGCGGTGCTTAGGTTTTTCATGTCGTGCTCCGGTAAAGAATTTATTTTGAATTTTATGAAAACTATCGTGAGAATTTAACATATTCTGCAAATTGATCGTATTAATTTAGTAGGGCTTGTTGACCCAATCTGATAAACTTGCGCTTCGGATAAAGGGTAGCGTCAACAAGTTTCTTGACTACCCTGGGCGCTAAAAAAATTACTCGGAAATAAATTTATGCGGCGAAATAAAACAATAAGAATTTTGATAACGTTGCTCTGCGTGATGCAACTTGCGGTCAGCCACGGAGAGGGCGGGCGCACACCAGTAAGAGCTGAGAACGGTATGGTTTCCAGTGCATCACGACTTGCCTCGCAGGTTGGCGTTGAGGTTCTCGCCTCAGGAGGAAACGCGGTGGATGCGGCTGTGGCAACCGCCTTTGCCTTGGCGGTTACATGGCCCAGTGCAGGAAATATTGGTGGCGGTGGGTTCTTGATTTATCACGGTGAAGATGGGCATGCGACCGCGTTTGATTTTAGAGAAAAAGCGCCGTTGGCTGCTACTGCAGATATGTTTCTAGGAGACAACGGGCGAATACAAAACAACTCAAACCATATTGGCGTCCTTGCTGTTGGAGTTCCAGGAACCGTTGCAGGCCTCTGGAAAGCTCATCAACAGCAAGGTTCTTTGCCTTGGGCTGATTTAGTGGCGCCAGCCGTCAAGTTAGCGAGAGAGGGGATTCCGATAACCTACTCGCTGGCATCAGGTTTTGCACGTAGCAAGTCGCGTTTCGATCGCTATCCTTCGTCTAAAGCAAAATTTTCCAAATCAGATGGGTCACTATACGAGCTTGGCGATAATTGGATGCAACCTGACTTGGCGCATACATTAGAAATGATTAAAGAAAATGGCCGTGATGGTTTTTACAAGGGAGAGAATGCTGCGCGTCTCGCAAGCTATATGCGCGCTAATAATGGTCTTATTACGGAAGAGGACCTTGAAAAATACGAAGCGGTTGAGAGGGAGCCGATACGCGGAAATTATCGCGGCTACGATATAGTCAGCATGCCACCCCCAAGTTCGGGTGGGGTTATTTTGATGGAAATGTTGAATATTCTTGAGGGGTTTGATTTGGAATCGATGGGACACAATTCAGCCGCGACACTGCATGTTATGACTGAAACCATGCGAAGGGCATATGCTGATCGGGCTCAGCATTTGGGAGATCCTGATTTTAATAGTGATATGCCGCTGGATCGTTTGATGAGCAAGAAATATGCGACAGTTCTGCGGGGGTCGATTGATATGAATGCTGCATCGGAGAGCGACCCTAAGGAGTTTGCCCAGCGGTACGAGAGCGAAGAGACTACCCATTTTTCAGTTGTCGATGGTGAGGGTAATATGGTGAGTATGACTTACACCTTAGAGTTCGGCTACGGCTCCGCAATGGTAGTAGAAGGGGGAGGCTACCTCTTAAACAATGAGATGGGTGATTTTAATCCTGTACCGGGTGAAACCACCTTGTCTGGCCAAATAGGACCCCCGCCAAATCTTGTTGAGCCGCAAAAGCGAATGCTCTCCAGCATGACGCCAACGATAATCGCAGAAAGTGGAAAGCCACTCTTTACTGCAGGTAGCCCAGGGGGCAAGACAATCATAAACACTACCCTCCAAATCATTCTCAACGTCCTCGATCACAAAATGAATATTGCAGAATCTGTCGAGGCCGGCCGTATTCATCACCAATGGTTGCCAAATGAAACGAGAATAGAGAGGGGTGCGTTATCGGTTGATACTCTCAAACTTTACAAGAGTCTCGGGCATAAGGTTTCAGAGCGAAGTTCTCAAGGAGCTGCCATGTCAGTCTATCACGACAGGCGCGCAAACTTGTTCCTCGGCGCTGCGGATTCGCGACGGGATGATGGGGCAGCGGTAGGTTTCTAGGGTACCGCCGTACCTAATCTCCCGGGTGGTAAGCGCTCTCTGCGTTCTGCTCGATGTCTTCTCGATAGAAAAAGACGTCGCGAAACTCCCCGCGTGTATACATTTCTGCCTGATCACTAAAGTGGTGAGAAGATGGCTTATTGCTGAGGCCGCCGACGGTAATCGCGAGGGCTTTTACTCGTTCTCCAAATTCGACAGCTGCTACAAAACTATTCCCACTTGTACCATAGAGTCTTCGAGTGCCTGGATAAGCCCTCGCACCAAATGATGCCAAGGAGCCCCAACGGGAAGACGCGAAGGCGACAGGTAAGCTGGGAAGTGAGTCGTTAAATTGCTGAACAATATCTCCATTGTTTCGTTGATAACGATTCACCTCGCCCCATGGAACTTGCCAATAACCGAAACTGGATTCAAGTGTTTTAATTGCATCCTCCAAAGCGTCCAGCATAAGGGGAGCTGATTCGTTGTTTAAATAATCATAGATACTCATTTTTTTATTTGTAGCTAATGGGAGGGCTCTTTTGTAAAGTTCGTCGCCCCAAAAACTTGCTAGAGTTGTTTCGGTGGACTCTAAGGCAAATCTAAAATCCCAAGTTGATAGGGCATCTATTGCCGCATTGAGCGTTTCACTGGACTGTTGTCCATTTGCCGTCTTAACGAGGGTTGCCACCAAAGGTTCAAAAGCTGGGAGTTGAGAATCGTATGCGGCCTCTAATAATGAGTTGAGACCGAAATTTGTCTCGTTTTCAAGAACCCTCACTGCGTGAATACCGCGAGGGTTTTCTGAGTTATTGGCCATGTAATTTGGAAAATTTTCTGGTTTAGGGCTGTATTCGGCGGCTGCAGAAAATGGCCAATTATTTGTGTTCTGAATCCATCCATTCTCAGGATTCAGCAGAGTAATCATCTCGTCAAGTTCATGAAGTCCATTCCATTCTGTCAACGGGTTGCTTCCGTCAAGCGGACTGTTCCAATCAAATTGGGGGTCTCGGCGAGGTATAAAGTTCCCGTGGTAATAAGCGATGTTGCCGTCCGCGTCAGCGTACACAGTATTGTTTGAGGAATTTGTACGCAGCTGCATTGTTTGATTAAACTCAGTATAACTGCGAGCGCGAGTTCGTAAATAAGATTGGGTCAGAGCCTCAACAGGCTTTTGCATTAATTTAATACTTATCCATTTTTCGCTGTCGGATCTTATGATTGGCCCGTGGTGGCTGGAGTACACATTGAATTTTTGAGAATGTAACTCTCCATCTTTTAAAAAGTTGAGCTCAATAATTCTTTCCGTTAATTTTCGCTCCTCGCTTCCATATTGGTAATAAATGCCGTCTTGGCGCTTGGAGATCTCCTCTGAATATTCGTCGATTGCATCAGCTCGACTCGAGGTATGCATCCAACCTGTTTTTTCATTGAATCCTTGGTACACAAAAAACTGTCCCCAAGTGACGGCGCCATACGCATTTAGTCCCTCTTCGCTAACCATGTGTACTTCGGAACGAAAAAAGAATGAGGTATGGGGATTGATGAGGAGCAGAGCGTTGCCCGTTGAAGAGTTCTCGGGTGAAATAGCGAAGCCATTGGATCCGCGAGGTTCGCTATCGGTTGCAGACTTGCGCTGAGCGACGAGGTCGGTTGCCCCATAGAAATTTTGGAGTGCCTCGAGGTCGACTCTTTCAATATCTCCGCCAATACTGCCTTCGCTAAAGCTGAGGGCCATCCACGGTTCAAAATGAAACAATACACGGGGGCTCACTTCAGGATGAGTATACAAATAATAGTTTAGGCCGTCAGCGAAAGCATCCATAAGGCTTTTCAACCACGGTGGGCTCTCTTCATATTGTTGCCTTAAGGTTTCGGGGTCGATGAAAAGCTTCATTCGAAGATCTCGGTACAGCTCACCTTCGCCTTCCGCTTCAGATAATCTGCCCATTGCGTTGAGATAGTTCTCTTCGATACGGTTAAAGTCATCCTCGGCTTGCGCATACAGCGTACCGAATACTGTGTCGGCATCAGTTCTTCCAAAGATATGCGGAATGCCCCAGTGGTCGCGGATAATTTCAACGTTCTTAGCTCTGGCCTCTAGGCGGGTGATTTCGTTTTCAGTTAATTTGTTTAGACCTGATGCAGGAGCGTTGAGGTCTTCTGGGAGGCATCCCGAAAAAAAGATAGAAGATGCAATCAGCAGGCCATTGAGCTTATGTTTCATTATCTTCTCCCCAGGCATTTGATTATAAAAATATCAACATATAGCAAGTTGTAATATTGATTCTCAAGTCTAGTAAGGACGTCTTATTTTCTACGGTTCTTGATTAAATATTTGAACTCCATTTACCCATGTTTGTAACGGCCTCGCTTCCCATATTCGAGTGTCTGGAGCAGAAAAAATATCAAGGTCTACCACAATAAAGTCAGCTTTTTTTCCCGGTTCAAGAGTTCCGAGAATTCGTTCTTGGTGTCCGGCATAGGCAGCGTCGACTGTGAAACTGGCGAATGCCTCTTCAATACTCAAACGTTCCTCAGGAAACCATCCGTCGTCGGGTTGGTTTTTTCTGTCTTGTCTTGTAACGGAAGCGTGAAGACCAAAAAATGGGTTGGGTGATTCTACCGGGAAATCTGATCCGTTTGCTATTCGCGTTCCTGATTCTAGAAGCTTCCTCCACGCGTAAGCTCCTTGGATTCTCGTTTCTCCTAGGCGATCAATGGCCATATTCTTATCGCTGGTAGCATGCGTAGCCTGCATTGCTGGAATTACTCCTAGTGATGCGAATCTGCTTATATCCTCGTAGCGCAGGATTTGAGCGTGCTCAATTCTGTGGCGTAGGTTACGAGAGTTGGTTTCTGAAATTAACTGTTCGTAATTATCGAGCACTAACATATTGGCGTTGTCCCCGATCGCATGAGTATTAATCTGAAATCCTGCATTCATTCCTGCGCGCATGAAGTATTGCATGCGTTCTTGGCTGTGAAGCAAGAGTCCAGTATGTCCGTGCAAGTCAGAATAATCGTCAATCAGCGCCGCCCCCCTGCTGCCTAGGGCTCCATCTGCCGCAATCTTCACGCTATTTATCGTAAAGGTGTCATGGTTATCCCTAAACTTTCCCTCAGCCAAGCGATCCTCGTAGAACTCGTCAGTCGCCGAGATCATTGCATTTACTCTGATTGGGAGCGGGCCCTCCTTTGCGAGCTCTTTATAAGCGCGAATTGTTGTGCTACTGATACCCGCGTCATGCACGCTCGTTAATCCATAAGTTGCGAGTTCAAGCATCGCTGCTTGCAGCGCAATCTTCTGCTCTTGGAGGGTCGGTGCGGGGATGTGTTGCCGGATTAAGTTCATCGCGTTGTCGATAAACACGCCTGTAGGCTTGCCGGAGGAATCCCGAATAATTTGACCGCCTTCAGGGTCTTCGGTGAACCTAGTGACTCCCGCTATTTCAATCGCTGCGCTATTGGCCCAGCCAGCGTGACCGTCTACTCGCGTCAGCCAAATGGGTTTTGTTGTACTTATCTCGTCGAGGCTCTCTATAGTGGGGAACTCATTGCTATCCCACAGAACTTGATTCCACCCGCGGCCTTGGATCCAGTTAAGAGTTGGGTTTTTTGATCCGAATTCTTCAACACGTCGGGCTGATTCCGCTTCTGATGAGGCGCCGACAAGGTCGGTTCGAAGCAGACTCAGACCAAAGCTTAGAATGTGTCCGTGAGAATCGATAAGGCCAGGGATTAAAAGACGATTCTTAATATCAATCACTGTGTCATACTGAACCGAGTTAAGCGATTCATTCTGATCTGTGAATGTTCGATCAATTTTATCACCAGTAAATTGGATCGCATTAAATCTTTGTAAATTTCTATTTTCGTCTAGAGTATAGCCATTCGCATTAGTCAGAAGTATTGTGCCCGCTGAGCTCGAAGAGAAACAAAAAAGCAAAGCACAACAGACAGCAGAGCTTTTTGCGATCAGCGCGGGAGGAATATCAAGTTTCATGAAGGCTCCGTTTTGCAGTTTTTAAAAATTTGCCACAAATAAACCGGATAGTCTATCCACACAACCATTTGCGTCTGAGCCCAAACGAATCTCCTTTTCTATTTCATGGGTAAGTCTGAAGGGGCAACTGGAGAGTAAACTTGAAATTATGGGCTTTGAAAAGGCCTGGGCTCGTTTTGCTATTGAGCCCAGGGTTTTCAGAATAGGCTAATCGCCGTTGTCGGCATCTATGTAGCGGAAGAACCCAAAAAACATTTCCTGCCAGGACTGCTCACCCCAAGATATCTCATCGGATGGATCAGGGTTTGATGGGTTCATTTCAGAGTTGTCAAAGGTTGCGCGGAATACCATTTCGGTTCCGGCGGGTATAAATTTTGGTTCTTTAAAGTCGTACGTCTTTTGCCAATTAAATTGATAGTTTGGAACATTTAAAATTTCTTCTGTGTCCCCGTCAGGATAAACGAGCTTAAAGTTCGCGTCTGTCCCTCTGTAATGCATGTGTGGGCCGACCATTGTTAGATAGGCGTCTTTCCTGAATTTCTTTGAGGCGACCATCTCATGGTTGGCTTCAAATGGCGCAATGCTAATATCTAAATCTGCAGCTGATCCACCTAAAACTCTTTTTTCTGGCTCCTCGTCCCAAAGGTAAATCCCAATTTCCGAAGCATCCGTTGCTTCCTTACCTGAGGTGGTGTAATGCATTTGGAGACGCAACCCACTGCCGACCTCAAGTGGAAAACCAGAGCCCTCGGGGTAAGTGTTTATAGAGTTCCCTGGGGCGTATGCTCCAAGACCGATTCCCTGATTCAAAAGGCCGAAAGCCCCGCCACCCCGCCCCTGCGGGGCACTAGCCCAGGCAATAATGTGATGTAGGACCGTAGTGTCGCCAGCAACAAACTCGACCGCCTTAACCCAAACATCCTCATCAAGATCTAAGGGAACAACTAGGTTTCTGTAGTCTTGTACTCCCGTCGCGGGAATCAGCTGTGGAGGAATTTTTACAATCATGTCGGGTTCCCCATAAGCCCATTTTTTTTGAATAATGTTAAGCTCGGCCAACGGATCTCGATCGCCGTCATGCTGGGCGCCGTCTTCAATCCAATGCACAAGCTTTTGTGTTTCTTCGACGGATATTTGATTTACTGAGTGGAATTCGTTTGAGTACTCTTTGTCAATTTGTCCCGGTGGCATCCTCTTAGTTAACAGAACTTCCCGGATCATCGGGGACCATCCCTTAACCATCTGATGGTTGCTCATCGCAAATGGGGCAATTCCACCCGTCACATGACAGCTGACACAACGTTTTTCAAGGATTGGCGCAATGTCGGTTTCGTAAGAAACTGAAGCAACTCGCGACACCTTATCGTTAAAATCAATGAGCTCACCTTTGCTTTCCGGTGCATCTGACAGCGGCTCCGAACCCTCGAGTATGCGGGTCAAGGCACTCCCAGCGTAATGCTCGCTGGCTTTTCTTCCTTTGCTACCGAGAGAGAATCGATCGTTAAGCGCCCCGCGAAAAACCAACTCCTTGCTTTTCGGGTTTAAAATTACCGCTTCCAAGCCCCTCGTGATGCCCAGTGCTTCAGCGATTAGCTGAGTGTCATCAATCAAGATTGGGAAAGATAACTTTGCTTCCCCGGCAATGTCAGATAATAAAGCTTTGTCATGCGCCCCAGACGAGTCCATAAAAAAGAATTTAATACCGTTTTCTGTAAATTGCTCGGCTAGGCTTCCCAAATCTTTTGAGAATCGAGATAAATCTCGCTTATTTTCGCTAAGCGTAACCAAAACGACTGCGTTTTGATCTGCATGTCGACTCAGTTGGAAAAAACGACCCTCATGATCGATGAGAGAAAAGTCAGTAATCGCCTCGCCCGCGAGAGAAAAGCTGATGCAGCAGAGGGTGATTAGGGACACCAACACAGAACCGACAAGTTTTCTTTCAAATCTTCTTACTGTCCCAACACCCTTAATCATATACATTCCTCTGGACTCTTATTACCTAGCGGTTAACGGTCTTGAATTCTCAAGTTATTTTAATCCAGCGGCCGGAAAACGGCATGAATAGCGAAAAGTCGTTCGGTCGATGATACTATCGGTAACGGTTCTGTTCAACGGCTCGACGCAAAAATGTGCTCTGCTCGGTTTAAACGCCTAATGGCAGTTTAGAGATTGCAATTATGAAGGTCTGTGAGAATTCTGCAGTTGGTGTGCGTCTGACTTGGCGATTCCCTGAGGATGTTTGCCGTCTGATGGGGACTCTGATTTTAATTAGTTTAGTGAATCTGGGCATTGGAGCGGAGTACAGAGTAGTCCATTGCCCGTATGGGTGCCCGTCATCCAATCGTGAAGATAACAAATTGATGTTTAGGCAAACGTACGCTTTATCATACGACAGAAGAAACCTTTCGCCCGTTTGGGCAGCTTATCACATGGTTGCTGAAGGGGTTGGAATCGCGACAGGTTTGCCGCGTGAAATTATTGTTGAAGAGGTGCCGGGCACCACCTTAAGTGCTAATGAGTTTGAAATTCTAGAGCAACAAGGATCGGTGCGAGTGCA